>OELA01000097.1_pt1 | contig 37254 bp, 38 predicted proteins | sample 1503161 | NCBI WGS metagenome assembly OELA01 (sample SAMEA104379559, study PRJEB20068) | metagenome | biome: 1000743; feature: 77; material: 1998 | place: USA | collected 2012 | depth 25 m
GCAAGGAGTGTCTGCACGTAATCCCCTACTAAGGGGCAATCGACCGGGGTGTGCTGGCCCCGTTCTCCGGATGCCGGAGAACGGGGCTGGCCAAACAAGAGTTGATTCTATAGGGAGGGGACAGATGTTCAGAACGAGTGAGAGGGGGACAAATGGCACTATTTAGAACAGCCGAAATCATTAAAGCCAGCAAGCTGCCACCGGAAGGTGTCAAGCTTTCAAGAATGATCGATGCAATCTATTTCATTCCGATTGCGTATTTTGGAGTGTTCGCGACCTTTCATATGCATTTCGACCTACTTGCGGGAGACTGGGATTTCTGGATCGACTGGAAGGATCGGCAGTTTTGGGTAACAGTGACGCCCATTGTGGAGGTGATGTATCCAGGGGCGATCATGTACTACTTCTGGACGTTCTACCGGCAACCGTTTGGGGCAACTTTGAGTATAACGGGGCTTCTTGTCGGAAAGTGGATCACAATTGTGCTTGCCTGGTACTGGTGGGCCAATTTCCCGATGAACTTCGTCATGCCAGCCACCATGGTCTCCAGTGCACTCATCCTCGACTGCACGTTGTTGCTGACCAGGAGCTGGATGCTCACGGCGATATTCGGGGTATGGGCATTTGCAATGATGTTTAATCCGTCAAACTATCCGCTCTTCGCGTACAGCCATCAACCGTTGGTTGCGGATGGTCAGCTACTTTCACTCGCTGACTACATGGGATTCACCTATGTCCGCACGGGAACGCCTGAGTACATCCGGATTATTGAGGTGGGATCGCTCCGTACATTCGGTGGTCACACCGTCTGGATCTCGGCCTTCTTCTCGGCCTTCATCTCTATGTTGATGTTCACCATTTGGTGGCAAGTTGGACACTTCGTCGGTCAATCGTTCTTTTGGGTTAAGGGCAGGAGAGGTGTAATGTCTCGGAAGAACGATACCATGATCATTGGGACCGATGAGTACGCAAATCGGCATGGATGGCTACCTGGGGTAACACCATTACCTCAAGTGGGAACGGAAGGGAAATCATGAACACAAAAAACATATTCAAATTGTGCGTGATCGGCTCCCTTGGGATGGCGACACTAGGGCTTACCCTAGTGTTTAATCCTGTCCCCGCTGCCGCACACGGGGAACGATCTCAAGAACCGTTCCTGCGAATGCGTACCGCCCAGTGGTACGACACACGATGGACTCCGAGCAAAACCTCCGTCAATGATGAAGCAATGCTGTCAGGCAAGATGCACATTGCTGAAGATTGGCCACGGGCCGTCGTCAGACCGAACCGTACGTTCATCAACGTCGGTAGCCCGAGTTCGGTGTTCACACGTCTTAGCTCGAAAGTGAACGGGGTTCCCATGTTCACCTCGGGCCCGATGGAAGTGGGCGGGGACTATGAGTATGTGATCAAGCTGAGGGGAAGATTACCTGGTCATCACCACATTCATCCAATGCTGGCTGTCAATGGGGCAGGTCCTATTGCAGGACCAGGTGGTTGGATGGATATTACAGGCAATAAGAGTGATTTCATTAATCCGGTAAAACTACTGGTTGGTGGAACCATCGATACGGAGACCGCAGGTCTGTGGACCGGGATCTTCTGGCACATCCTTTGGGGTACTCTCGGGTTAGGATGGATCGCCTGGTTCTGCGTCAGACCAATGTTCCTTATTCGTGCCAGGGTTCTTGCCCAAGAAGGCGGGGATGCGTTGCTGAATGACCCCGTTGACCGTGTGGCGGCTTATGTGATGCTGGGAGTGTGCTTTATTATCATCGCGATCGGTTTCTTCACGACGGATGCCCAGTATCCTTACACAGTTCCTCTCCAAGCTGGTGCGCCTCTCATCAAGCCGACTCATTTGCAGTCGGATCTGACGATGAAGGTGCTCGGCGCGGACTATGACGTTCCGGGTCGCGCTCTACGCATGACCCTAACGGTCACCAATAATGGTGAATCTCCACTTCGGATCGGAGAGTTCACCACTGCAGGTATTCGTTTCCTTAACAAAGTCGGAGTGGCCAATAACCTGGATCCAAACTATCCAGCAGAAATTATGGCCCTCGACGGCCTGAATATGGAAGACGACTCTCCAATCAACCCAGGCGAAACCAAAGATATCAAGCTCGACTCGAGAGATTCGCTTTGGGAGTTCCAGAGATTGATGGACATGGTCCACGATCCGGAGCAACGGTTCGGAGGGCTGGTGATGTCGTGGGATGAGTCAGGCAATCGCCACATCAACAGCATTTCAGGTGCTATTATCCCTGTCTTCACAAGGGCCCAGGGATAAGGTTTCAGTTCAAACACGTGTAGACGTGGAGCCGATCCGCCACCGTCGTAAGACGGATGGCGGATCGGCTTTTTAATGAGCAAATAATAAGGAGAAATTCCTTCACAATGATGAACCAAAGTTTCTGTAACCATCTGTTTGCGAGAAGAGAAGCAAAGCGGCCACGGTAGTGTCATCCCACTTGAAATAGGCCCTCCTTATCCAAGGGCAGAAATGTTTTGAATTAGGTTGGGACTGAGTCAGTTGATTGGTGGCGCACGTTCTAGAGCCCTTTTGAGAAAGGATTCTTGCTGGTTTGCCAGGTTGTCTACAAGGCTGCCTTTTTCAGACCCTGCGCAAGCTTAATCGGGACATGGTGCAATGACTTAACCCAGGAACGGCTGGCTATGCAGCGGGCTATCGTGAGACAGATTGGTGTTCAGATGTTGGCTTGAAGCAGATGAAGCTATGTGGCCTCTTGAGTGTGAGGACATACTCTGCTGAACATAGATTGGGGATAGGATTTCACAAGCCGTGTCGCCAGATCCATTAGGCGAATTTGCTCAGCTGTAGCTCTTTAATCAGACGATTCTTCAATGGGCGGGGCTGTTTGACACGTCAGCGGCCTGCGATCAGTCGGCTGTGATAGGCTCACTTCCTGGTGAGCAAAGAGTTGCCAAAACTGACTTATGAGTTCCCTCCGATCAGCTCGTTTCCCATCATTGACCGATGGTCGACTTGGCGGCCGTATGCTGGTTCGCATAGATGGTCGGTGGGATGTATGCCGCAATATTGCAGGGGGGATCTGTGCCTCCCATATCTGTGCAGCACTTCGCGGTTCCTGTACGAGGCTTAGTGTACATGGTCGTCTGGCGGTGGTCGGATTTCATTTTCCCGGTTGAGCTGTTCGATCTGTTGCATGAGTGTGCCGAAGTCTGTCCATCCTGCTCCGTCCACTGCGGGGATCCAGCGCGCCCGCAAAAAGCCGTAACGGTCTATCAGGAACTCCATGTGTTTCGGTGATGTTCCCTCGCCGGCCAGGTCTGGATTGCTGAGGGTTCGACGGAACAAGGCGTAGCTGCGCGCAATCTCAGGCGCACCCTGCGTCGCCACCGGGAAAGGCATATTTGCGGTAATAATCGCCATATCCTGCGGGTTGGGGTCATTCACGGGCACAGCCAACACCACAGTATTGCCGCCGCTTATTGTGGGGTACGAGAGCCGTAACTGGTCGAGCCTCTCGCGCGACTCCGGCCACGAAAACAGGACCAACATCAGCGATTTCTTTAGACGGAAATCTTTCAAGGTACCGCTTGCACCATCATGTGCGGAATAGGAGAAGTTCTGTGGAACAATGTAGGGCTGATTTGGGGCGACGTAGGGGTTTATGAGACGTGCCTGATAGCCGCGGGATATGGCATGGAGAAAGTTTACGACATCCCAGCGATCCTCTTCGGAGAGTTTGTCGGCCCATGCCGGCATGCCTGCCTCGGGGATCCCGTGGGTCAGCCAGTAGAAAAAATCGCCTGCAGTATGCATGGCAGTGTGCGGCTCCGTGAGCAGATCCACCGGTTTCTTTGCGAAGGTTTTGGCCAGTACGCCGTTGCCTTTGGCCTGGGGTCCGTGGCAGGGCACACAGTTCGCCGCGAATAGCGTTGCTCCGTTGGCAACAGAAATGGCGTCGAACGGGACCGGCGTCTTGCGGTAGGTCTCCGGAAACGCGGGAACAGCAAAGGAAGGTAGGGCTACAGCCAGTGCGCAGACCGCCAGCGCGGACGGGATAGCGATGTGCCACTTCGTCTTCCAGCGCTTGGCTCGACCGATTGCGACTGCTCCACCTGCCAGGATAAGCAGCAGAACTCCAACCCCTGCACGGATCATGACGCTTAACTGACCCCAGGTGGCATCGATGGAGAGTCGGAATGAATAGGGCCAGTCCTCAATGACGGCATGCTTTGCAGGCACGGCGTTCGCCAGTAATGTTGCCGCCAACACCAGTGCCGCCGCAAGCGCGACCTCGATGGTTACCCACCGCCGAAGCCCCTGTCCACTGGCCACAGCCTCATCCGAGTTCAGACTGAGTCGCGGCATCCAGACGAATCGTGCGCGGGCGGCGATCATGAGAATTACCGCGAGCAGCGCAATCTTTGCATTGAGAAACCAGCCATAGCTCGTCGCGAATAATGCGGCATAGCTCGTATCTATCATACGATCCGCCACGATGATGCCGGTGGCAACGACCGCAATCATCACAGGCAGTGCCATTGCCGAGAATCGCTTCAGGGTCTGAATGCCGGACCGATCGGCATCTTCCCCTGATCGCTTGCCGGAATTAGCGAACAATATTGTAAGAAAGGCCGGCAGCCCTCCGAACCACACGCTCGCCAGCACGATATGTAGGGTGTAAGGCAGTACCGATGTGACGGAGAGTTCTCCGGCTGCAGAATGGCTCGCGAGCGATCCCACAGCCAACGTGAGCGCAGCGACGGTTGCGCACAACACATATTGCCAGCGTGCTGGGGGTGAGGACCGCACGTAGAGGGCCACTCCGAACAAGAGAAGCGCAAGGGTTGCGCGCCCCTTCCAGATGAGTCCTATGCGGGTTTTCTGCAAGAGATCGAGCCAAGCTCCCGGATGCCACGCATTTTCGGCAATGCCTGTAACCTGCGCGGTGGTCGTAGCAAGTAAGCCCAGCAAGCCCAGCAGAAGTGTGATCGCCAGCCACGGTAACGCCCGCTTCAGGCAGGCGAACCATTGATTGTCGAAAGCTGCTCTCTCACGCCCGGCAATCGCAAGAAACACGCAACCGCCGATCAGGATCATGTTGGATGCAAGCACCAGCCAGCGGATTAGCGCCGCGATGACCTCGATCATTTCGCTTGTAGTTTGTCCTTTACGGTGAAGTCGAAGGATGACTGAATTACGTGACCGTCCAAGGATAGGACCCGGAACTTCACCGAGTACTTTCCAGGCGCCAACTCGGGTAGCGGCAGGACAATGGATTTTAGGTCGTTGGAAGCAAGTTGAGGTTTGGCCTCTGTAACAGGATTCTTACCGGTGTCGAGTACGACAAGCGACGCATACGCACTCTCAATTTCCTCGTTGAACCAGAGTTGTACCTGAGCCGGAGCCTTGGCGACGATTGCTCGGCGCGGCGGCTCTGTCTTGACCAGCGCTGCATGTGCCTGCACCGGGGTGACATGTGCACACATCGCCGTCGCCATTATTGTGCCCACCACGACGCGCTTGAACACGTGAACCACCCATGATTCCATCGGCCCTCCTTCTAGTCTGTGATAGCCGAGCTTGAAGACAGCTGAAGGCTGTTCGGCTGTCTTTGTCCGGCGCATAGTTCTCTAAAAAACAGGATGGCCAGACATCTTATGATACGGTATTGTCAGAAGTTTTGCGACGACCCCGCAGGAAGAAGAAGATCGCCGCTCCACCGGCAATTGCTGCGAGTGGGGCTATGACCATGATGTAGTGCATGAAATGCGAAACGACATTCGATTCTCCTATCGAGATGGGGAATCGGGCCATATGATGCTCTTGCGTGCCGCCTAAGGTTATCAGACCGACATACTTGCCGGGCTGGTCGAAGTTGTGGTCGAGACTGATGAAGCCGCTGGGGTAGACCTTGGGCGGCACGTGAAGGACCGTGATCGCCTGAAGATCCTGCTCCGAGCCCGTGTCCTTGATCACCCGAACCTCGACGGGCAAAGAGCGGAGTTCCCCTTCGATATAATCAAGCACCAGCACTGTGCGGCCCGTCCCAGGAACTTCCCCGCAGTTTTCCTTCCCGCCAGCGAGGTCAGGCTGATAGCCGGTCAGGTGCATGCCATAGGGTCCGATCTTGAGTATGCAGAAGTTCTTCTCCAATTCGTGCGTGTGTTGGGCCTGTGCGGGGAGGGGTACTCCGAGCACCAGCATCACGAAGCACAGCCCGGCAGATGTCAGAAATGGCAAAGACATTGTCATTATCCTTACTTTAGGAATTTAGGCGCGCTCAATTTTCTTGTTGAACTAGAGCTGCCCTAACGCCGAGGTGACATGCACGGACGTCTTTCAGCGCTATGCGTGCGTATGGCCTCTGATTCCATCGGAGTTCTTCTTGATCCTTGGCTGCGGTTCACATTCGCACCGGTGGCCGTGTAGCCGTCTTATTTCGGCGCATGACTCTCATGCCGCTTACGACGCGGTGCTATTCGAAGTGTTACGACGACCGCGCAGGGCAAAAATGAGCCCGACGACAACAGCGGCTCCTACGAATCCCATTATTAAGTAGGAAGGGGGTACCCACATTTTCCCTTCTCCTACCGAGAAGGGGAACCGAGATATGTGCTCCTTCGGGCCACCTACGGTTACCAGCCCGACATATTTGCCTGGCTGGGCGAAGTTGTATTCAAAATTGACTGTGCCGTTGGGATAGACCTTGGGCGGTAGATGAAGGACCGTGATCGCCTGAATATCCTGCTCCGAGCCCGTGTCTCTGATGACCCGAACCTCGGTGGGCAACGGGCGGAGCGCATCATCCATATAGTCGAGCACGACGACCGTGCGGCCGGTTGCCGGAATGTCTTCACAGAATTCCTTATTGCGTGTGTTATCAGGCTGATAACCGGTGAAATGCATGTTGTAAGGGCCGATCGTGAGTCTGCACATGTCCTCTGCCAAGGCCAGTCCTCCGTGAGCGTGGGCCTCAGTGGAGAATGGAGCCCCGATCGCGAGCATCAGGATGCACAGGCCAACCGGTTTCAGGAATTGCACAAACATTGTCCGGGTCCTCCCTCTGGAATGGTGAATCACATGATCGCTGATCGGAACGCCTGGTTTGCTAAGAACTGGGGGCCGCAGTCCACCATCTCCGCAGCCACTTCGATCGTATGAGTTTGTACACAAGCCAGGCAAATAGTAGGACGCCTACCAGCGGTCCTCCTATGGAAATCACAAGTTTCTGATAGTCGACCATGTGAACCCTCAGGAGATACTGCGGGCGCTTTAGAATATTCCGTTTCTCCGACTGTATGGTCACCGTATATTGGCCCTCATCCAGTCTCACTTCGCTCCTGAGCACTCCGTCCGGGTGGTAGCTCGGACGTACATCCGCCACAATCTGATCCTCTGTCTCTTTGGTGCCATTCCCCTTCACGACCCGCATCCCCACCGGCTCGGTACGCAGCGTCGGATCCACGAGATCCACGACTAAGAACGTGTCGCCTTCTTGGGGGATTTCCGTACAGTATTGATCCTTCAGCTCGTATTGTGGCTGATAAGCGCTGAAATGCACCATGCCGTCACCGAGCTGGCGTACACACGGGTCTTGCTCCAACTCCGTGCTTCCATGTGCCGCGGCTCCGTCGGGATGGTATAGTGCTGCAACAAGCAGGAGCGCGGTTGCGCCTGCCTGTGTCACATGCCATATCATAGTTATACCGGACCCTCCTCTTTGGGGCTTGTGCTGATCCGCTGCTAGGTGCAGCACAACAACCCCCATTCGTAATGGCGTCAAAAGCGATATCTCATATCATAGATGCCCATCATGATGCCACTAAAACGGGGCAAGATTCTAGCCCCCTCCCTCTCGCACAAGGCACGCAGAAAAAACAACAATGCGCTGTTGGCTGAACTCGACAAGGCCTGGGTGCCTGCTTTCGCAAGTGAATCGTGCCTGGCCAGCATCACGCTGATTACAGGGGACAGCCATGCATATCCAGATTGTGAAGCTCTACCATATGAGTATTCGGGGGCAAGAACCGCGGTCGTTTTTTCCATGCATGGGCCTGGTAGGGCCTGTTGCAACAAAAAGCAGAAATAGAATCTATTGCTCCGGTCCATTGTGTCCTAGGTAATAGGCTTATAAAAATTGCACCTCCGTGTCGAGAGAAGCGCTGCCATGTACTCGTGAGTAGCGGCTATGGTCGCCGGCATGGTAGGACCGGGTACGTGGGAGGAACTGACCTGATTTATCTTTGGTGGGATACCTGAGAGGCAAGGACATTCAAAAAATGTCCGGTGCCGAAAGGACTCGAACATAGATGGGAGTATAGACCTCGGGAGGTGTTTATACCGTACAGAACCCAATCCACTTTGACTTGCCGGTGTCAGATGGGAGACAATCCCAAATGTGACGTGTGCTTCCTTCCAAGAAGCCGGAAATTACCATCATTTGTCGTGACATCGGTTTTGCGAAGGGACTACTGCTTCAGCAACAGTTGTATCGTATAGGGTATCAAACGATGTCTACAAATGCCCACGGACAGCGAGACCCAAAGGGGTTCGACACACCTGCAATTCCATTTCTTCGATCCCTGTGAGACTCCTCCCACTATGCTTCAAACCGTGGCATTGAGTGGCAGTCGTGGACAACGACAGTTGTTTTCGGACGTCAGCGTGACGGTCAGGCCGGGAACTCTGTTAGCTGTCGCCGGTGCGAACGGTAGTGGGAAGACCAGCTTCCTCCGCATTCTATGCGGCCTATTGTCGCCTGATGGAGGCACAATCCTTTGGCAGGGGAAAGACATCCATCAACTCAAGGAGCTCTATCGTGCCCAACTCATGTACATTGGGCATCTCAATGGGATCAAAGACGAGCTGACTCCGATCGAAAACCTCACGCTCTCCGCTTGCCTGGCCGGCGATGACAGTTCCGGCACAACTGTGCAAAAGGCGTTGGAGGCCGTCGGTCTCAGCCGGCCGGTTCATGTTCTGCCGACGAGGGTCCTTTCACAGGGACAAAAGCGCCGCGTAGCACTGGCGCGTCTGTGGCTTTCCACCCGTCCATTATGGTTCTTGGATGAGCCCTTCGCTTCACTCGATGCTGCGGCGACAACCTACTTGACCCAACGCCTTCAGTCACACTTGAGTAATGGCGGCATGGTCGTCGTTTCCACACATCAGGAGATTGCGCTCCCCAGTGATTCCGTCCAGCACCTGGGGCTGACTCAATGAGCCAGCCCAGCCTCAGTGAGGCGTTGTGTGGGGTTGTCCGGCGGGATCTGTTATTGGCCATGCGACACCGTTCGGATGTGGCGATGTCCATTTTCTTCGTCGTTATCGTCGCGAGCCTCTTCCCATTAGGGGTAGGACCCGAGGCGGCGGTCTTGAGGATGATCGGCCCGGGAGTGCTCTGGGTCACGGCCCTGCTGGCGTGCCTTTTGTCACTTGGGCGCCTATTTACGGCTGACTATCTTGATGGCGTATTGGAACAGACGGCCTTGATCCCGCAGTCGCTGGCGGTGTTGGTTATTGGAAAGGTGTTCGCTCACTGGGTGATTTCCGGCTTGCCGGTGGTGTTGCTGTCGCCTCTTCTGGGCCTGCAATTCGGCCTGGGTGGGGACTCCTTGGGGGTATTGACGTTATCGCTCTTGCTTGGCACGCCAACGTTAAGTATGATTGGTGGGATCGGTGCCGCGCTGACCCTTGGATTACGCGGGAGTGGTTTGCTGGTTGCCCTCCTGGTGCTTCCCCTCTTTGTTCCGGTGTTGATATTTGGGGCTGGCGCTGTCACCAGTAGTATGGCCGGAATCGGGAGCGAAGCAAACCTGTCCCTGCTCGGGGCCTGTTTCATGCTCTCGCTCGCATTTGCGCCATGGGCCACGGCGGTCGCATTGCGGATTGCATTGGAATGATACATTCTCATACGCATTATGGCTATTAACTGGTTCAAGTATTCGTCGCCACAAGCATTTCTTCCGCTGGCTGGGAGGATGATCCCGTGGTTTTCTGTCGCTGCACTTGCGTCGATCTGCGTCGGCCTGTACATCGGATTCTTCGTCGCGCCGACCGATTTTCAACAAGGTGATTCCTACCGTATTATCTTCGTCCATGTGCCGGCAGCCTGGATGTCTATGTTTTTGTATGTGGTTATGGCCATTTGGGCCGGCCTCGGCCTGGGGCTCAATGCACGCCCCTCCTTCATGATGGCACAGGCCATCGCTCCGACTGGTGCGATGTTTACGTTTCTGGCGCTGCTCACCGGTGCGATGTGGGGGAAACCGACCTGGGGTGCTTGGTGGGTGTGGGATGCTCGGCTGACGTCGGAGCTGATTCTGTTGTTTCAGTATATCGGAATCATCTTGTTGCGCGCGTCGATTGACGACCTTCGCCGCGCCGATCGGGCGAGTGCCGTCTTGGCACTGGTCGGTGTGGTCAATGTCCCGATCATCTATTTTTCCGTGAAGTGGTGGAACACCTTGCACCAAGGGGCGTCTGTCACCATGACGGAATCGAAAATGGCGACGCCGATGGTTGCGGCGATGCTGATCATGATGCTGGGGTTCTGGATGTATAGTTTTGCCGTGACATTGGCCCGCATGCGTTGCGTGATTCTGGATCGTGAGCGGCAGCCGTCGTGGAGCAAGCATTCCTCGATTCACGAAGTGGTGGAGGCGCGCTGATGCAATGGGGGAGTGCGAGCGAGTTTTTCGCGATGGGCGGGTATGGCCTCTATGTGTGGGTCTCGTTCGGCGCTACGGCCGTATGCATGATTTGGGAAGTACTCGCAGTGTGGCGTAGACATGCCTCGGCGGTGGCAGAGAGCCATGACGTGTCTTAGGAGGAAACTGATACGATGAAACCTCGGCACAAGCGGTTTGTCTTTATCGGCCTCGGTCTGCTCGCGCTGGCGGTGGCTTCGATGCTGATACTGAATGCATTTCAGAGCAATCTTGTCTTCTTTTTTACGCCGACGCAGGTGGCGAACGGCGAGGTACCGAAAGGGCGCGGATTCCGTATTGGCGGGATGGTCGAAGATGGGAGCCTCAAACGTGAGGGCGATGGGCTGACCGTGCATTTTGTCATGACCGACATGGCGAAGCGTGTGCCTGTGACGTTCAAGGGAATCCTTCCTGACTTATTCAAGGAAGGGAAGGGTGCGGTAGCCCAGGGGCAACTTGGGGCTGATGGGATATTCCTTGCGAGCGAAGTGCTGGCGAAGCACGATGAAAACTATATGCCGCCGGAAGCGGCTGACGCGTTGGCCAAAGCCAAGGCAGCTGGAGCGCAAACCAGCAGCACGCTCGTCGTCAATCCACGCTAGGAGCCAAGATGATTCCAGAAATCGGTCATTATGCTTTGATACTCGCGCTCTGCGTGGCGGTGGTGCAGGGGACCGTTCCCATCTATGGTGCTGCGGTCAGGAACTCTGCCCTCATGTCTATCGCGAAGCCCGCCGCGCGCGGGCAGTTTCTCTTGGTCCTGCTGGCCTTTTGTTGTCTGGGATATGCCTTTGCAGCGAAAGACTTTTCTGTGCTCTACGTCGCGGCCACATCGAATTCCCAGCTTCCCCTTCATTACCGGATCGCGGCCATCTGGGGCGCACATGAGGGATCGCTGCTCCTCTGGGTATTCATTCTCACCATTTGGATGGTCGCCGTTTCGTTTTTCTCTACCCATCTGCCCGAGGCAATGCGCGCGCGGATTCTCGGTGTCATGGGATTGGTCAGCATGGGATTTCTCTTGTTCATGCTGACGGTCTCCAATCCGTTCGAGCGCTTAATCCCAGCCGCATTCGATGGCCGCGATTTGAATCCCTTGCTGCAGGACCCCGGAATGGTCATACATCCGCCGATGCTCTACATGGGTTACGTGGGATTCTCCGTCGCCTTTGCCTTTGCGATCGCCGCGCTCTTGGGGGGAAACCTGGATGCGGCCTGGGCACGCTGGTCACGTCCCTGGACCACAGTAGCCTGGTGCTTTCTGACCGTTGGTGTCGCGATGGGAAGCGGCTGGGCCTATTACGAGCTGGGCTGGGGTGGTTGGTGGTTCTGGGATCCGGTTGAAAACGCCTCGTTCATGCCCTGGTTGGCTGGGACGGCGTTGATTCACTCACTAGCGGTCACAGATAAACGGGGCAGTTTCAAAGCCTGGAGCGTGCTACTCGCTATTTTGGCATTTTCCCTCAGTCTGCTCGGGACCTTCTTGGTCCGTTCCGGTGTGTTGACCTCCGTACATGCATTTGCCACCGACCCAAAGCGTGGCTTGTTCATTCTCGTGTTCCTGGCTGTGGTGATCGGAGGCTCACTCATGCTGTACGCGTGGCGTGCGCCACGTGTGGGGCTGGGTGGTGGCTTCTCCATCATCTCACGCGAGGGGATGCTGCTCGGGAACAACGTGCTCCTAGTTGCGGCCTTGGGGTCGGTGCTCTTAGGCACCTTGTATCCCTTATTCCTGGATGCGCTGGACCTCGGGAAAATCTCTGTCGGCCCACCCTATTTTGACACCGTCTTTGTTCCACTGATGACGCCTGCCATCTTCTTAATGGGGATCGGCCCTCTGGCGCAGTGGAAGCAAGCAAGCCTGCCGGAGCTCGCGATGCGCCTGCGCTGGGCATTCGGCGTCAGTGTCGTGACAGCCCTTGTGCTGCCGATTGTCATGGGCCAGTGGACGCCGCTGATCAGCCTTGGTCTCTTGCTCGCCATCTGGATTCTGACAACGATTGCGGTTGACCTGCGTGAACGGCTTGCCCTTGCAGGTGGAGGCAGCTTCTTTGGCCGACTGACTGCGATGCCGCGAGCGTATTGGGGTATGGTCTTGGCCCATTGCGGACTTGCCCTGTTCATCGTTGGTGTGACCATGGTGAAGGGTTTCGAAGCCGAGCAGGATGTCAGGATGAACGTTGGGCAAACGGCGACGCTCGGCGGCTACACATTCCGGTTTGACGGAACCCAGCCGTATAAAGGACCGAACTACATTGCGGCGCGTGCGACGATTCATGTGAGTCAGGATGGCCGTGAGGTGACGGTGATGTATCCGGAAAAGCGGCGCTACACCGTTCAGAATCAGACCATGACAGAAGCCGCAATCTCTCCCGGGTTTCTGCGTGACCTCTATGTGTCGTTGGGTGAGCCACTCGAAGATGGAGCCTGGAGTGTCCGGCTCTACCACAAGCCCTTTATCGATTGGATCTGGGGCGGTTGTTTAGTCATGGCAACGGGAGGCGTGTTGGCCATCAGTGATCGCCGGTACCGACTCGCGTGGCGCCGAAAAGAAGTGGAGGTGCCGGCAGGGACACAGATGGCTCGGCAGATAGTCTCATGAACCGGTTTCTCATCCCGCTCGGGATCTTTGTCGTTGTGGTCGGGTTTCTTGGTATCGGACTGACGCTCAATCCGCGTGAATTGCCGTCTCCCTTAGTGGGTAGGCCGGCACCTGACTTTTCGCTCCCGCAGCTCCATGACCAGCAGAAGGTACTTTCCGCAAATGATCTGAAGGGCAAGGTTTGGCTGCTCAACTTCTGGGCTTCGTGGTGCGGTGGTTGTAAGACGGAGCATCCTGTACTGATCCAGCTTGCACAATCGGGGGTCGTGCCTATCTACGGCATGGATTACAAGGACAAAAGGGAAGACGCGCTGGCCTGGTTGAAAGAGTGGGGCAATCCCTATCCTATCGTCGCGGTGGATGAGTCGGGGCGCGCCGGCATTAATTACGGTGTCTATGGCGTGCCGGAAACCTATGTGATCGATAAGGCGGGCATCATTCGCTACAAACAGATCGGCCCGTTGAACGGGGATGTCTTGCAAACGAAGATTCTGCCCCTGATCAAGGAGTTGCAGAACCAATGAGATGGCTCTTGATGGTCCTCCTGCTCCTCCCAAGTCTTGGTGCGGCAGGAGAGGCTGCCCCACTTGCTGAGAATCCACAGGCTGAAGCGCGTCTGAAAGCGCTGGCTGTCGAGCTTCGTTGCCTGGTCTGTCAGAACCAGACGCTGGCCGATTCAAACGCGCCGCTGGCGGAAGACTTGCGTCGAGAAGTTCGCGAGATGATCGCCAAAAATATGAGTGACAAAGAGATTATCGATTTCCTCGTCACGCGATATGGAGATTTCGTTCTCTATCGACCTCCTTTGAAAACCACGACCACGTTACTCTGGGTAGGCCCCTTCCTCCTGCTGATCGGAGGTGCGATTGCATTGGTCATGGCGCTACGCAGGAGACAAAAGAAGCTTGCCGACGTGGCATTGTCTGAGGCAGAGCGCAACCGTGTCGCACAACTGCTTTCCGAAGGAGCGAATCGCCTGTGACCGTCATATTCTGGGTTATTGCATCGACGATGACCATTCTCGTCCTCGGCCTCCTGTTGTGGCCGCTGCTGAAGCGTTCGGCGGCCTCAGCAACTGGTGAGGAGGAGAAGACACTGTCTATCTTCAGACAGCAGTTCGCGGAATTAGGGCAGGATCGGGCGAACGGCGTGCTGACGGAGGAACTCTATCAACAAGCGCGACGTGAGCTTGAACGCCGTCTGTTGGAAGAAACAGGCGGCACGGAAACGACGCCGAAGATAGCACAGCGACAGATGCAAGGTAGGCCGGTGGCTCTTGCCCTCGCCGTCATCGTTCCGATTGCCAGCGGGTTACTCTATTGGCAACTGGGGAACCCACTGGCCATGACGGAGCCACCCGCCGCTTCGTTGTCTGCGCAAAGGGGCTCAGAAGATGGGGGCCAATTCTCTGAAGGAATGGGCCCGTTGATCGAGCGGCTCAAACAGAAAATGGAGCAGAATCCGAACGATGGTGTGGGATGGGCCTTGCTTGCGCGTTCGTACATGGGAATGGGGCGTTACCCCGAAGCCGCGTTGGCCTATGAGAATGCCACAACACTAATTCCGGATGATGCTCAGTTGCTCGCCGATTATGCCGATGCGATGGGGGTGCTCCATGGCCGCAAGTTGGAGGGGAAGCCTGAAGCCTTGATTCAACAGGCGCTGAAGATCGATCCAAAGAATGTGAAGGCGTTGATGTTGGCAGGAACTGTGGCGTTCAACCGCAATAATTTTGCGCGCGCGGCTAAGGATTGGGAACTTGCTCGCGCGAACCTTCCTGCGGACGTCGATCCGGAGATGACGCAGCAACTGGTGGCTGCGATCGAAGAAGCCAAGAGCCACCTTGGTGGCGGTCAAGACGTGGTGTCCGCATCTACGGAACCGGCGGCAGGGCCGGCCAGGCCGGCCGCGCAGACCGGACAGCCGCGTGCAATTAGAGGGACGGTCACCATGGCACCGAGCCTCGCCGGCAAGGGGTCTCCGACGGACACGTTGTTTGTGTTTGCCCGCCAGATGAATGGTCCACCGATGCCAGTGGCTATCGTGCGGGCGTCGAGGAAAGATTTACCCTTTACGTTCCAACTCGATGATTCGACCAGCCCGATGCCGTCCAGAAAACTCTCTAGCGCAGGACCGGTGGTGATTGTGGCTCGTCTCTCGAAGTCTGGTCAGGCGATGCCACAAGACGGAGATTTAGAGGGGATGAGCCAGCCAGTACAATCTGGAGTGGATGGACTCACCGTCGTCATCGATCGTGAAAGACCATATGCGGAGCCGGCAACGTCGGCCCAGCCGGCTGGGCAAGTTGGGCAGACACGTACGATCAGAGGTACGGTGACAATGGCGCCGGGCCTGGCTGGCAAAGGATCTCCGACGGACACATTATTTGTGTTTGCACGCGAGACGAGTGGTCCCCCCATGCCGGTGTCGATCGTACGGGCGATGAGAAAAGATCTACCCTTTACGTTCCAGCTCGATGACTCGACCAGTCCGATGCCGTCTAGAAAACTCTCCAGCGCAGGGCCGGTCGTGATTGTGGCCCGTCTGTCGAAGTCCGGCCAAGCCATGCCGCAAAGTGGAGACCTGGAGGGGACGAGTCAACCGGTGCAATCTGGAGTGGATGGACTCACCGTCGTCATCGACCGTGAAAGACCCTAATGTCGAAGAGTCCAGAGCTCTCCCGCTTCTATGACCACAGTGCGCTGCATCTGCCGTTGAGCCCTGCATGAGTTTGTAGGACGTTTTGTTTCCTGCAGCCACGCAAAGGATGTATAGTCCAACCCCTCTTGACATCTTCCAAGCCATGCTGAGATATATGCGCGCTGTCCGCTGTGGGATGAATTCATCCAGGATAAGAACAGCACACAACCATATATCTAACAAATAGGGAGTATTGCTCATGGTCGACAAATTCTGGCTGAGGTATGGTTTGCTGGCCTGTGGCGTGCTGACTGCTGCGACGGTACCGGCGTATGCGGAGCCAGCTACGTCCCCCAAGCCAATTGGGCAAGTCGCACAGGCACTTGCGATCAGCGGCACAGTGACACTGGCACCAAACCTGGCTGGCAAGGGGGCCGCAACGGATACATTGTTTGTGTTCGCTCGAGAGATGAATGGTCCACCGATGCCAGTGGCGATTGTACGGGCGACGAAGAAAGATTTGCCCTTTGCGTTTCGGCTCGATGATTCGACCAGCATGATGCCGTCTAGGAAGCTTTCTGATGTAGGCATGGTGGTCATTGTGGCCCGTATATCGAAGTCCGGCCAAGCCATGCCGCAAAGTGGAGACTTGGAGGGGATGAGTCAACCGGTGAAGCCTGGAGCGGGTGGGATCACCGTCGTCATAGATCATGAACGGCCATAACTTCAGAGGACCACATGGTCATCCAAGGGGGCTGAAGGGCACTAGACTTGCACAATTGCCAGTACCTGAATTTTTTTCTACTTTTTGATGCGTACGCCACTTAATATCTTGACAACGAATACATGCTGAGATATATGTGCGCGACACGTGATTAATAAACGCTAATAAACACGCTTACGCACTGAAAGAACTTGGATTGGCCTGACGCGAATGGGCGGGGCAATTAACAGAGGGGGAGGTAGCATGGTCGATAAATTCTGGCTGAAATGCGGTCTGCTGGTTTGCGGAGTGTTGCTCGCGGGAACAGCGCAGGCAAACTTCCCCAGCGTCCCCAAGGAAACCTACGACGCGCTGAAGCTCGATCGCTCAGCTGAGCCCAAGCAGTTACATGAGGCCTTGGTGAAACGCTACCTGGACCCCGCCGAAGGCGCAGGGAAAGGGAAGTACGCCGAATATTGGGAGCCTCTTCCATTCAGCAAATACCTGGACCCTCTGTCTTTCTACAAGCCACCCACGACGGTCAAGGATGTCGCCACGCGTGAACAGTGCGTCAAGTGCCATACCGACGAGTCGCCAGGCTGGGTGATACTCTGGAAAAAGAGTGCTCACGCCAATCTTGACAAGATTCGCAAGCTCACCCCCAAAGACGACACCTTCTACAAGAAGGCGAAACTGGAGGAGATCGAGACGAACTTGCGCTCGCTGGGTAAACTCGGTCCGAAGGAGCAACTGAAGGAAGTCGGTTGTATCGACTGCCACGTCGACGTCAATACGAAGAAGAAGGCAGATCACCGAGCCGACTTGCGGATGCCCACCGCCGACGTGTGCGGCAACTGCCACCTGCAGGAATTCGCAGAACGTGAGTCCGAGCGTGACACGATTACATGGCCACAGAACCAGTGGCCAAAGGGACGTCCATCGCATGCGTTGGACTACAGGGCCAACGTGGAAGTGGAAGTCTACGCCGGTATGTCGCAACGGGAGATCGCCGACGGTTGCACGATTTGCCATACCCAGCAGAACAAGTGCGACAACTGCCATACCAGGCACGAATTCTCGGTGGCCAACTCACGGAAACCGGAAGCCTGCGGCACCTGCCACAGCGGCGCTGACCATAACAACTGGGAAGCCTACAACGGGTCACAGCATGGATTGGGATACCAGGAAGATAAAGGAAAGTGGAATTGGAACGTGCAGCTCAAGGATGCGGTGGCCAAGGGCGGGCAAAGCTATCCGACTTGCCAGAGCTGTCACATGGAATATCAGGGGAAATTCACTCACAACGTAGTTCGTAAGGTCCGTTGGGCCAACTATCCCTTCGTGCCAGGTATCAGAGAAAACATCAAGAGCGACTGGTCCGATAAGCGCTTGGATGCCTGGGTCAAGACCTGCACTGGGTGCCATTCTGAGCGTTTCGCCCGTGCATACTTGGAGTATATGGACAACGGAACCTACTCGGGCCTTGATAAATACGATGAAGCGCACGACGTCCTTCATAAGCAATATGAGGCTGGGCTCCTCACGGGGCAAAAGACCAACCGGCCTGTGCCTCCGAAGCCAGTCGTGGATGGGTTTGAGCAATTCTTCCAGATCTACTGGTCCAAGGGGAATAATCCTTCAGCAACAGAGCTCAAGCTCTTCGAAATGGCTGAAGACCATCTCGTACAGCTGCATGTGAGTCTCGCCCATCAATATCCAGGGTTCACCTACACCGTCGGTTGGGCGGCGATGAACCGGATGTATGTTGATATCATGGATGAAGACACCCAGTTGAAGGAAAGGATGGCGTTGGCAGAACGCGTCGCCAAGCTGGAGAAGAGCCGGACGAGCAGCTTGCTGGATTTTGACAGCACTGATGGCAAGCTGACGCTCGGGAGCGTGGGTGGCGGTATGCTGTTCGCCGGGACCCTGGCTCTGGCTGGATGGAGCAGACGCAAAAAGAACGGACGCTGACAGCTGGCGCAGCGCAGACGATGGAAGCAGCGCTGACGCACCCGAACAACAGAATCCTCCCGTCGCTAGGAATACTCCTAGTGACGGGAGGTTTTCTTATGTTCGGATGGCTTGCCTACACGTGGCTCAGCCCAGGGCAGGCTCCCTATCACTATAAGCTGACGGAAGAGGGTGGAATAGAAAAGTTCAACAAGCTCGGGCTCGAGGCCTGGCCGGACCTCAGCATCAGCAAACAAGAGGTTCGAGTCGAGGGTGTGGACCAGCCGGTCGCCGTGGCCCACCTGGCTAGTCGCGGCAAGACAAAACCCGTCATGCTTCTTTGGGAGAATCGCACCGGCGAACCAATGGTCTTCGTCGATGGGAAGCTCTCCGAGTTGACAGCATTAGCGTCGGCGATTGCCAAGCATGTGCCGAAAGACGCCCCTATCCTTGCCTGGTGGGATACGTCTCGCCAGATTCAGCTGCTGACCGGATATGAGACCATATTCAAGTCACAGCTTGGCGAACCGCTCATCACACCTCCACTCTGGAAACCCAAAGTCGAGGCGATCAAGAGCTATGAGCGTGAGTTCTGGGGGGCTCCGGCAAGTGCGGACGAGAGTCGAAAGTTCCAGCGGTTCGCTGATGCATTGACAGCGGATGTACAAGAAGGCTCGACGATGCTGCGTGAACTGAGTGGCGGTCGTGAGGGCTATGTGGCAGTTCACCTCTCAGACCTGTACAAACTTGGTCTGATGCGTCCTGACCGTCTCGGTGTCGCCTACAAGGACTTCCCCCTGAGGGGCGGTGACGTCCATGGGTTGAGCGGGATGGTGAAACGCTGGTTGACGGACAACAAATACACCTCATATTCAGTTCATGGGATCTCGGAGAATTATGTGCGGGCCTATTTCCTCACCGATGCCAAGAGCAGTAATACGTTGCTCGCGCAAATGCTGCCCTTGACGACCTCCCAGCCTCTTGATCTGAAAGCGGTTCAACTTGTCTATCAACAAGGCGGCTATTGGGTGTACAAGATTCCATCAGCCCAGTCGTCCAGTAGTTAATGTCTTAAGTGCTTGAAATGGAATGACCCGTTCTTGTATATCTAGCGCACGCACGATAAAGTATTGCGAGAATAGATTTTTCGAGCACGACCATGAATAGTTTGTCTGTGATGAAAGGAGGCTCCGTGAATCATCGTATAGCATTTGTCCTAGCCGCCGCGGTGGTATTCCTAACTGTGGCTGGAACCGCTTCCGCCGAGACCCCATTCGAGGGCCGGAAGAAATGCAGTAGTTGCCACAAAAGTGAGGCAGACTCATGGGTCAAGACCGCCCACGCCAAAGCGATTGATTCGCTCAAAGCCGACAGGAACAAGGAAAAGAATGCAGCGATGGTCAAGGCGAAACTTGACCCTAAGAAAGACTACACTAAAGACAAGGATTGTATAGGCTGCCACGTGACCGGGTTCGGGTCTGAAGGCGGGTATGAGGTTGCCGAGCCAGACAAGTTTCTTGTAGGTGTCGGTTGTGAGTCTTGCCATGGGGCAGGCACAGATTATCGGAAGATTCACCGCAAGGCCGGCGAAGCTTTTGAAAAGTCGAAAAAGGTTACAGCGCGCGAGTCTCTCGCGGAAGCCGGACAAGATTTTGCCTTCATCGAGAAGTGCAGCGCCTGCCACCTGAACTATGAGGGCTCTCCGTGGAAGGGCGCAAAGAAACCCTATACCCCGTTTACCCCCAAGGTCGATAAAAAGTATGAATTCGACTTTGAGAAGTCCGTGCGCAACAACAAGGCTATGCATGAACACTTCAAACTCGTGGGTACGTTTGAAGGTCCACCTACCCCCAAGTTCCATGAGGAGTTCCAAAAAGATGCCAAGCCGGCTGAAATCGGTAAGGAGGAGTAATGGCAGAGTGGGGTAGGGTGTCGATCGGAGCCCTGATTCTTGGCGCAGCTATCGGCGTCGGAACCATTGCGGTAGTATTCGGAGGTGAAGCGGCTATATCCAGAACCGAGTTCTGCGTGAGCTGCCACTCCGAGACCTACCCGTATGAGGAGCTGAAGAAGTCCTCGCATTGGGGCGCGCTCGGTGCAGACCCTGGCTGTAAAAACTGCCATGTCCCGCAGGGTTTCCAAAACTTCCATCTGGCGTTGTGGACACACATCGTGGATGGAGTGCCGTTCTTGATTGAAGAGTTCACCGTTGATTACTCCACGATCGAGAAATTTAACGAGCGACGGCCGGAGGCGGCCTACAGGGCGCGGATGAAACTGAAGGGGTGGGACAGCATGACCTGCCGGGCTTGCCACAGCAATCCAAAGCCGCCCGGCGCATCCGCCAAAGCTGCCCACAAGAAGATGGAGACAGAGGGTGCAACCTGCATCGATTGCCATCAAAACCTGGTGCATAAAAAAGTTCCCGAGACAGACCTCAATGCCAGCTTAGCCCAGGGCAAGAATGTGCCAAAGACCGAACCGAAGGAGAAAGACTAGTCCGCGTATAGTCTCACTGATATTCGGACTACATGATTGCGGCGGTAGATGCCGGCATCGCTAAAGAGATGCCGGCATCGTGCTGTTAGAGTGAGCTGGAATCCGCAGGGGGCACCGTAGAGCTCATAAGATGATCGCGGAACCCATGAGAGTCTTGAATTGTCAGATACCTGCCTCATTGGACCCAACGAGCCATCACCTCGTCATCTACTCAGAATAAGCCTCCTGCAACAGTCCGGCGTTCCTTCCTATCCGGGAACTGTGCGCAGGGGTGAGGATCTGCGATGCTGATTATTCTTTTTCTGATAATCCGGCAAACTGCACTTCTTGAGTTGACGCGAGACCAGCGACACGTTAGATTTCACCACAACAGGCCTGTGACAGAAACCTCCTAGAGATCTGAGGGATGTCGAGATTTTGCCGCGTTGGGCGCCGAGAGGTTGTGCCGGGTCCTTGTCGAAAACGGAGGATGGCAGTCATCCTCGTCCTTTCACATTGTGGTATCACCAGACAATCGAGGGTAAGCCGCAGGCTTAAGAGGGGCTGATGTTCCGTCTCTTACGTTCAATGACACCGGGCATGCTACGCCATTTTCCGCAATTGAATGTGGCCCATGCGCATAGGACACGGGATTATGTGATCGCGGCATTCACATTTTTTTCCGTAGTAGTCTGTTTGACCCTCGAAGCCAACGCGAGTCTAGAACGGCAATATGTCCTGGGAGGTATCGCATTCGTCTCACTTATTGTGATGTTGCTCGGGGAGAATAGAGAAACACGGTTACAAGTTTTCGTGGCAGTGGCGTTTGCCACATGGGGCGAGCACTTTGCTTCAATTTATATGGGAGGATACACCTATCGGTTTGAGAATGTACCGGCTTATGTGCCACCCGGCCACGGCATGGTGTATTTGACCGCGATTGCCTTGGCGCGGTCGGGGCTGTTTCAACGACATGGCAGGCGAATTGCCGCATTTGTCATCGTGGTATGCGGCGCATGGTCGGCGTGGGGAATCAGTGGGTACCCAGAACAGGCTGACGCGCTCGGCGCCTTAATGTTTGCGATATTTTTGGGCTTTCTCTTTCTTGGGCGTTCACCCATGGTGTATCTTGCCGCCTTTTTCATCACGACCTGGCTGGAAATAATTGGCACTGCAGTCGGGGCCTGGAAATGGGCGGCCATAGATCCTGTTCTGGGCTTGTCTCAGGCTAACCCGCCAAGTGGCGTCACATTCTGGTATTGCATCGTTGATTCAGTGGCAATGGGTGGAGCTGCGGTAGTATTGATGGGCCTAAAACATGCCCGTGAGTGGGTGACATCCGGAGTCTCTTCTCCTGCACGAGCGGGTCGATGGTCAGTTCTTCTAGGTCTTCGCGAGCATGCACGTGAAGATATTCAATCGCAGATACGTCTCACCTCGCGGGCCATTAGCACTTCGTTGAAGAACCCCGATCTGGCCGTCGAGCCCATCGACAAAACGTAGCTCGAATGCCAGTTGGCCTTGTTTGTCACTGCTCGCCTTCCATTGGACCGCATCGCATGGTGCTCGACGGCCCCCAATAGGGTCCTACTCCCAATTATACCCATTTTGCTGGTCAGATGTGACAGAAGAGGGATCTTTCGTGGTATAGGAATTGGCTCATGCAGATACACGAGTCTCAACATTGCCCAGAAGAGCTGAATGGATTACATGCAGATGGATTGATCGTAATACTGTCCAGTTACGATATCGGGGGCGCGATCGAGGCGCACCCAAAGCCGGCGGTACCGGAAATCTGTAAGGGAGGGGGTTGGGTGATCAATCTAGACGGAAGGAGGCGTGACAGTCGATACTTCATTTGAGCAGGCACTTTCGAGACCGTTATAGGCACTCACCGCAAAATAATAGCGGGTATCAGGATCAAGGTTTGTAAGCGTGGCTGACGGAGAGGCAACAGAAACAGAATGTTCGTATGCGCAGCTACCCGGGTGATGGGGTGAATGCCGGCCGTAATGGACGAAATAGGCAGAGACTGAGGGATCTGGGACCGGGTTCCAGTCGAGAGATGCGGTGACGCCTACACTACCGGAAGCCACTGTGTCGCTGCTGGTCTCACCTCCGCCGCCGCATCCTGTCAGAAAAGACATGGTTGTAAGAAGAAGCCCTGCAACAATGGCAGTCAGGCGACGCGGCCTTCGGGTGGCCTTCATGGCTCTGGTCTGCGGTGAATGGAATAGTTGGTTGGTCAAATAGCCCATGGGCTACGCTCCAGAAGATGGCTAGGCTGCGATGATTTAGGTTCGGTCTACTTCATGTGTGGCGCTGTATGAGAAAACAAACACGCTTCGCGTATGAGCAAAGCATGTGCCACATGTTTTGTTTGCAGTTCACGGATTTACCCAATGAATTAAGGTCTTATGCGGTGTTGAAGGATGTGTCAGCTGTAGGAAGTGAAGGAGAGACCATACAGATTTTATTCTACTGAAAGAGCGTTGGCCCATTTGCGCTGGCTCATCCATTTGTGAGTCCCCGTGCATGGGTATGAGAATATAATCGTGGATGTTCAGCGAACGGCGAAGGTTCAGACAACAAGAGGAGAAAGGGACCTATTTGAGCAACTGGAAGTGGGTGCCCGGGGACCTTAAGGAGATACGAGAGAGGCGGTAAGAACTTGATTCAGCCAGTCACGGTGATTGACTGGCCGGTATTCCTTCCACGCTTCTTTAGAGGGCGGGTCTGTCCCGAAAATATCGATAGAGTAAGTAGGCATTGATCATCATCATGATCGTGAGAATACTGTAGGTGGTGAACGCGGTGGCCAGATTCAATTCGACCAGTACCCTGGACAATCCAAACGCGACCACTAAGGCATCGAAGGCCATGCAGATCCGCCTGAACGTTTCAGGGTCCATCCAGCGAATCAGATAGCTCCCGAGCGGAATTCCCAACAGAACGCTGGGGACGATATAGAGAATGATCTCCATACTGGCGTAACTGTAGAGTCCAATAAAATAGTATGCGATTCCTGTCATGACCGCCTCTCCCACTCGAATGACGCCGAGTGCCGCCCGGAAATCCTGTTTGACATATCCTTGATTGTTGAACAGGAGCGCGAGGGGAGGGCCTGAAATGGTGGTGACGGAGTACAGGGTTCCGATTCCCACTCCGAATGGGATCGCGATGGCTTTTTCGGCTCGAATGGGTTTTCTGATACCGGCGGCTTGGAGCAGAATCAATGGCAACAGCATGAAGTAGGTGACAAACTTGACCCAGGACGGATGAACGAGAGAGAGAATGTAGCTGCCGATCACGACACCAATCAGGAGACCGATCAGAATGGGTGCGACGCGCCACCAAATGTTCGGGATACTCTTGCGATTGATGAAGAGGACGTAGCCATTGATCACCAACTCTACGAGCACTAATGCCGGATTCAGAATTCGATTGGTATAAAAGAGTAGCGCGACGGGAACCGTAATCGAGGAAAAGCCGTATCCTAAGGCGCCGTTGACGGTGGCCGCCACAAACGTGATCGCTACAAGAACGACGAGATCCACATTACCCCTTGCGATGCCCGGAAACGAAGTCGTTCAGCGTGTAGTGGTCTAGAATATCGGCAATGGCGTCACGCACCGTACCCATCACATGCTGTACTGGACATTGGGCGTGTTCGGCATAGGGGCAGTCCTTGCATTTCTGATAGGCCGTCTTGCTCACGCATCCGATGGGAGCGAGGGGGCCATCCAAAATACGAATGACTTGGCCGAGGGTAATTTCCTCCGGAGGTTTAATCAGTGTGTAACCACCCTTCATTCCTCGACGGCTAGAAAGGAGACCGGCGCGTTTCAGAGTCAGCAGGATCTGTTCAAGAAATTCGACCGGGATATGCTGGCGTGTCGCAATCTGGTGGCGCTGCAATGTCATCTTGCCATACTCAAGGGTGAGCTCGAGCAGTGCGCGAAGTCCGTACTCGCTTTTCTTCGAGAGCTTCATGTCTGGTCTACAAAATTCCGAGTGATTTAATCAAGAAGGATGACAATAGTAGACTGCGCCTGATCCCGTCAAGAGTCGAGTGGATATATTCGTGCAGAATATTTGAGAGGATTTGACCCCCAATGCCCATCTATTTCCATCGGTGTGACGCGCTGCAACTCCTTGATCCTAGAGGGGTTGTTCCTTGACAGGTCCTGCGCATTCCTGTTAGCTTCTCCGTTCATTTCAACGTGTCTATCGCGAGAATTCATACCTACGCAACCACGACTGGACTGTTCGTGACCTTCCAGGATCTCATTTTCACATTGCATCACTACTGGGCCGAGCAAGGCTGCGTCATTCATCAGCCCTACGATCTGGAGATGGGGGCGGGTACCTTTCATCCAGCCACGTTCCTCCGCTCCCTTGGCCCAGAGCCCTGGCGTGCCGCCTATCCTCAACCATGCCGGCGTCCAACGGATGGGCGATACGGCGAGAATCCGAATCGCATGCAGCACTATTATCAGTATCAGGTCGTGCTGAAGCCGGCACCGGACAACATTCAATCGTTGTATTTGGAAAGTCTGGCCCAATTGGGGATTAACCCGAAGCAGCACGACATTCGGTTTATCCAAGATGACTGGGAGTCCCCCACGCTGGGTGCCTGGGGCCTGGGCTGGGAGGTGCGTCTTGATGGAATGGAGATCACCCAGTTCACCTACTTTCAAGAAATCGGCGGGATCGAGCTGAATCCGATTACCGTCGAAATTACCTATGGCACCGAACGGATCGCCATGTATCTGCAACAAGTGGATAACGTCTTTGACTTGGCGTGGAACGATTCGATCACGTATCGAGACATCCATCACGAAACCGAAGTCCAGTTCTCGACCTATAATTTTGAAGAAGGCGACGTGACGATGCTCATGGCCACGTTTCAATCGTTTGAAGGAGAGTGTAAGCGGCTGTTGGCCAAGACCGAAAAACGATTGACGCTACCGGCCTACGAGTTCTGTATCAAGTCTTCGCATCTCTTCAATATGCTCGATGCCCGGGGAGCAATCAGCGTAGCGGAGCGCACGGGATATATTGCCAGGGTCCGGGCCCTTGCCCGTCAATGTGCCGAGCGCTACATCGAGGAGCGCGCGGCGATGGGGCATCCATTGCTCAATCGTATTGCGGGGCATGACGGAGCGAAGTTACCCAGTATTCGTTCCAAGGCCGTGGCTCGCCGCTCATAGAATCGCAAAGGACCCATGCCAAAGAGTCAGAAATCTCGGCACGCCGGTCCTTCTGTAAGGAAGGGCAGGAACTCGTCCTCAGTGACCGCCGCCGAGTTGTTGCTCGAAATCGGCGTCGAAGAACTTCCCTACCAATTCATCGCTCCTGCACTGGCTGTCCTGAAGGATTCGGCTGAGCAGCTGTTGAAAGACCAGCGTCTTGCGTTTCGATCTGTCCGTACTCTGGGAACTCCACGGCGTTTGACTCTGGTGGTTGAGGGCCTCGCAACCCAGCAAACCTCTATGATGAAAGAAGCGATGGGGCCTTCCAAAGCGGTGGCGTTCGATCCGGCCGGCCAGCCGACCAGGGCCGCGACGGGGTTTGCCGCAGGGCAAGGAGTTTCCGTCCAAGATCTGGAGATTCGCCGGACTCCGAAGGGGGAGTATCTCTTTGCCGTAAAGCAGGAACAGGGGCAGCCCGCCAACGTGGTCTTGAGAGAACTCCTCCCGCAGCTGATCGCCAAGCTCTCCTTTCCGAAAGCGATGAAGTGGAATCAGGCCGGGGTGCGATTCGCTCGACCGGTACGGTGGCTGGTGGCGCTGTTCGGAAGGGCCACACTTCCCATCAAAGCGGCAGGGATTATTGCTGGAAACCGGACGCATGGCCATCGAGTATTAGGGAGTGCAAAGGGGATTGCGGTTCGAGACTCCGAGTCTTATCTGAAGGGGCTTGAACGTCAGGGAGTCATTGCAGATCCGCAGCATCGTCAACATGTGATCGAGCATCAAATTGCTGAGATTTGTAAGAAGACCGGTTTCCGGTTGCACCTCGACGCCGACTTGCTCGATCAGGCGGTCTATACGACCGAATGCCCCCATGCGATTATCGGATCCTTCAAGCCTGGCTATTTGGAGGTGCCGCAAGAAATCCTGATGACCTCCATGAAAGAGCATCAGGGATTCTTTTCCTTGATCAACAATGATACGGGCAAGCTCGTGGCGCATTTCATTGCGGTGGCCAACAACCAGGTGAAAGACATGACCCTCATCCGTGAGGGTAACGAGCGGGTGTTGGCGGCGCGACTGGCTGACGCCAAGTTCTTCTTCGATGAAGATCGCAAGATTAAGCTTCAAGATCGGGTGGCCAAGCTGGCTGGTGTGACCTTTCACCAGAAAATTGGCACGATGGGACGGAAGCAGGAGCGGGTGGCCAAGCTCGCAGCTTCCATTGCTCAGATGGCGGGGCTCAAGGAGTTTATGGTGAAGAGTTGTCAGCGTGCCGGCGAACTCTGCAAGGCCGATCTATTGACAGGGATCGTGGGAGAGTTCCCTACGCTTCAAGGAGTGATGGGTGAGTATTACGCCAAATTTGATGGAGAGGATCGTGAGGTTGCAAGAGCTATCGGGGAACAGTACAAACCCAACTCTATGGAAGGGCCCGTTCCTACTGCGCTTGTTTCTCAAGTACTATCCCTTGCCGATCGATTGGACAATCTAGCCGCCTTCTTCCATGTCGGTATTGTTCCAACAGGGTCAGAGGATCCCTTCGCACTTCGGCGCCATGCGACCGCCATCGTCAGGATTCTCCTTGAGGGGGCTGTAAGGATGGATCTCGGCCAGGCGGTGCAGGAAGCTCGCGCGAACGTCGTTGCGGCAGGAATCAAGGCCGCGTCGACGCAAGGGGATGTCCAGAAGCGCGTGGTCGATTTTCTATTCGAACGCGTTCGTCACTATGTGAAAACGGTGCATGGTTTGCGCGATGATGTGATCAATGCGGTACTGACCGTTACAGATCGCCAGTCGTGTAAACTGCCCGACCTCCTGGCAAAGATGAAGGCGCTTGAATCCGTGACAACGAAGCCGGAATTCGATCCATTGATCATCGGCTTCAAGCGTGCGCACCGGCTGGTCGAGAAGGAGCAGTGGGATCGCAAGCCGGTCGATCAGGCGCAATTCGAGCATTCCACGGAGTCCGTGCTCTACCAGGCTACGGTGAAAGAACGTGAGAACATGATGTCTGCGATGATGAGCGGGGACTATCGCCAAGCCTTGGACGCGCTGGTGCGTCTGAAGCCCGCCATCGATGCATTTTTCACAGCAGTCATGGTCAATGCGGATGATCCCGCCGTCCGAAGTAACCGGTTGTCGCTGCTCCAGGAAGTGGACGACTTCTTCAACTCATTCGCGGACTTCTCGCAGATTGTGGTACAAGGAGGGTAGAGAATAGGTGGTACGATGAGTTCCTCGTATTCGTGCAATGCACGCAAGAGGGGACTTATCTAGAGCACCTATGAAGTGAGACAATGCGATCAGGTGCGGGGATGGATCACTTATTGTCAGACGATCAGCGTCGGGCGAAGAAAATCCGTCGGTTCACCATCGCTGTGTCTCTTGCTCTGATCGTGCTCTGCAACACGGTCATGTTGGTTGGGTTATGGGCCAGTGGGATCAATCTCGATGAGCTGGCAACGCCCCCTGATGTATTCAACTCCAAACAGGATATTTGTCTCCGACTCGGCTGGCAGTCCGTTGTGGGATCGGCGGAACCAGTTCAGCTCTGTTCGGAGTGGATCAATCTTTCCGACAAGTCCGGCAAAACTCACCAGCTACAACAGGGCGTCAAGCTTCGGCATGGGCCGGACGGGCAGTATTATGTGGATCGAGGAACTCAGGCCGACTATCGGTTGCTCATATTGGGGCTGATTGTTGTGGCAGTAATTGCGTTAGGGTTGGTGGCGAAGTGGTATCTGGTCGGCCGGTATCGGCTGCATCTCGAATCCGCTGCCGGCCACGGAGCATCGGTCGTCCATTGAATTGAACCGACGTCAACGCGAAGGAGAGGGCAGAGCGTGGCAAAGAAATACGTGTACTACTTCGGTGACGGCGCGGCGGAAGGGACCTCGAACATGAAAGAGCTCCTCGGCGGGAAGGGCGCCGGACTTGCCGAAATGACGAATCTCGGCATCTCCGTTCCGCCCGGCTTTACCATTTCGACCGAGGCCTGCGTCGAATATTACAAAAACGGGAAACAGTATCCTCCCGGTATGTGGGACGCCGCGTTGAAATCGCTCAAGCGGGTTGAGCGGTCGATGGATATGGGATTCGGCAATCCCGAGCGCCCGCTGCTGGTCTCGGTACGGTCCGGCGCAAGGGCCTCAATGCCTGGCATGATGGACACGGTGCTGAACGTCGGTTTGACGACCAAGACGGTCGAAGGGCTGGCGGCAAAAACACGCAACGACCGCTTTGCACAGGACAGCTATCGGCGCTTTGTGGCCATGTATGGCAGCATCGTCATGGGCGTGCCACGGGAACATTTTGAAGCGATCCTCAAGCAAAAGAAGGCTGAGGTAGGCGTGCCTCACGAGACCCATCTTGATGCGCGGCATCTTCGTGAATTGGTCGCGAGCTTTAAGACGCTCATCAATGAAGAGACCAAGAAAGATTTCCCTGATGAGCCGCTCGAGCAACTTCGCCTAGCTGTCAATGCCGTCTTTTCCTCCTGGTTCGGGGCGCGAGCCGTCACCTATCGGCGCCTCTATGGGATCCCCGACTCGTGGGGCACGGCGATCAATGTGGTGGCGATGGTGTTCGGGAACATGGGGGAGACGAGTGGAACCGGTGTGGCGTTCACGCGCGATCCGGCTTCCGGCGATAAGAACTTTTTCGGTGAGTGCTTGATGAACGCCCAAGGCGAAGATGTCGTCGCCGGCATCAGGACTCCGCTTCCGGTGAATGCGCTGGCGAAGAACGTCCCGGCGGCCTACAAGGAATTGGAGCATACCTACAAGAGGCTCGAAAAACATTATCGGGATATGCTCGATTTGGAATTTACGATCCAAGAGGGCAAGCTCTACATGCTGCAGACCCGGGTCGGGAAGCGGACCGGCATCGCTGCCGTGAAGATTGCGGTCGACATGGTGCGAGAAGGCCTGATCTCCAAGAAGGAAGCGGTGCAACGGATCGGGCCGGAACAATTGGCGCAATATCTCTACCCGATTTTCGACAGCAACGAAGAGGCAAAATCCAATCCTCTGGGAAAAGGGCTTCCAGCGGGTCCCGGTGCCGCAGCCGGGAAGATCGCCCTTACTCCGGATCGAGCCGTGACGATGAAAGAGGCTGGTACCCGTGTGGTGCTGGTCAGACAGGAAACGAGCCCGGACGATATTCATGGGATGAATGCCGCGGAAGGATTTCTGACGGCGCGGGGTGGGATGACGTCCCATGCCGCAGTTGTGGCCCGGCAAATGGGCAAGGTCTGCGTGGCCGGCTGCGAGGCGGTCGAAGTGTTGGATAGCCAGTCCGTCCGCATCGGGGCCAAAGTGTTCCGCGAGGGGGACTATTTGTCGATCAATGGCTCGACCGGCAACGTGTACGAGGGAGATCTTCCCGTCGTCGAATCTGAAATCATTCAAGTGATCCAGGGCAAGTTGGATCCAAAGAAGTCGGACAAGTATCAGCGTTTTGCATTAATTCTGTCATGGGCCGACGGTGTGCGGAAGCTGCATGTCCGTGCCAATGCCGACGTACCGGATCAGGCGAACATCGCGCGTGGCTTCGGGGCGGAGGGGATTGGACTCTGCCGGACGGAGCATATGTTCTTCGCCGAGGATCGCATCCCGATTATGCAGAAGATGATTTTGGCAAGGACGAAAGAGGAGCGGGAGAAGTTTCTCGATCAACTCCTCCCGCTGCAAAAACAGGATTTCATCGGGCTCTATCGCGAGATGGCCGGCTATCCTGTCACCATTCGTCTGCTCGATCCGCCGTTGCACGAGTTTCTGCCGAAACGCGAAGAGTTGATGGTGGAGATTGCGCAGCTGGAGCTGACTGGGCGGGACGGAGGCAAACTGCAAGAGAAGCGTCGGTTGCTGGCCAGGGTTGAAGAACTCCACGAGTTTAATCCCATGCTCGGGTCACGCGGGTGCCGGCTCGGGATTACGATGCCGGAGATTACCCGCATGCAAGCGCGGGCCATCATGGAAGCCGCGTGCGAGCTGGCCAAGGAGGGGAAGACGATCGTTCCGGAGATCATGATCCCCCTTGTGGGAATGGTGTCGGAAATGAAGGCGCAGAAAGATTTGATCCGCGAGGTGGCGCAGGAGACGATGAAGCAGTACAACGTGAAGCTCACCTATCTCGTGGGTACGATGATTGAGCTGCCTCGTGCCGCCGTGACGGCCGATCGTATCGCGATAGAGGCGGAGTTCTTTTCATTCGGGACGAACGATCTCACCCAAACGACGTTCGGTTTTTCACGCGACGATGCGGCAAAATTCATCGATTTTTATCGAACGGCCAATATTATGGAAGCGGATCCCTTTGCGGTGCTTGACCGAGAAGGGGTAGGAGCCTTGATGCGGCAGGCTATTGCCGGCGGCCGGAAGACCCGTCCTGGGATTAAGCTCGGCATCTGCGGTGAGCACGGCGGCGACCCCAGTTCCGTTGAGTTCTGCCATGAACTCGGATTGGACTATGTAAGCTGCTCGCCCTATCGCATCCCCATTGCACGGCTCGCGGCAGCCCATGCCGCGTTGGCCGAAGCTGGATCGAGCCTCCCCACGAGCAAGGTGTCAGGGGCGCGTGTAAAGGGGAGGAAGACTACGGCGAAGATCACGAAGATGAAGTCGGCTCAGCGGCCCCGCAGCCGATCGCGCATCACGCGCAAGAAACGGTGACTGCCACCACACCGCACCTCCACTTCATGACCCTGGCGCTTCGTCTTGCGACGAAGGGCCAGGGCAAGACCAGTCCGAATCCCATGGTCGGCGCCCTTGTCGTCAAGAACGGCCGCATCGTCGGCCGCGGATATCACCATGGTCCAGGGCAACCCCACGCAGAAATTCTTGCACTTTTCCAAGCGGGAACACGCGCCAAAGGCGCGACGCTCTACGTCACGCTCGAACCCTGCTGCCATCTTCTCAAACGAACCCCACCCTGCGTGCCGGCAGTGATTCAATCCGGCGTACGGCAGGTGGTGGTGGCGATGGCCGATCCCAATATCATGGTCAAAGGACGGGGCATTACCGCCATGCGCCGGGCCGGGATTACGGTGACGACGGGGGTGGCACAAGAAGAAGCGGCCCAGTTGAATCGCGCATACCTCCATTGGGCAACCACCGGCCGTCCCTATGTGATTCTGAAAGCCGGGATGACTTTGGATGGAAAGGTAGCCACGGCGAAGGGCGAGTCTCGATGGATTACCGGACCGCTGGCACGGCAAGAGGCGCATCGACTTCGGGGTCAGGTCGATGCGGTAGTCGTCGGAGTCGGTACCGTACTCAAAGATAATCCTACACTGACGGCCCGATTGTCCGACCGCCCACTCAACCTGGCACCGCGGCAACCCTTGCGTGTCGTGCTCGATAGCCGGCTCAGGACACCTCCGACGGCGACGGTCTGTGTCAAGCAAGACCAGGCAAAGACGCTGATCGTGACCACGAGCCGTGCATCCCAGTCGCGCCGCCGTCCATTTGAACGGGCGGGGGTGGAGGTGGTTTCGGTTGCACTGAAGAACGGGCGTGTCTCGTTTCCAGCCCTGATGACGATGTTGGGTCGGCGGGGGATTACTTCCGTGCTTATCGAGGGAGGCAGCACCGTGAATGCCTCAGCATTACGAGAGACGCTCGTCAATCACGTCGTCCTCTATCTCGCTCCTACCCTTATGGGCGGGCAGGATGCCAAAGGGGTGATCGGCGATCGCAGCCCGAGGCGCTTGGCTCAGGCCCTGGCATTGCGCCATGTCATGGTCCGCCGGATCGGAGAGGATTTGGTCGTGGAGGGAGATCTTTGAAGCGCAGGTACCTTGCGGGTGTCCTTGTCATGGCCCTTGCGTCGCTCGTCGGCCATGAAGCGGATGCGGCGGATGTACCCCCTTCTGCTGATCTTAAAACGCAGGTCTTCCGCTATTTGGATAGCACGGATACGGACGAAGTTGCCCGAACCCTTCAAACCATACTGTCCGATCCGTATGCGACGATCGACCAGACGATTCGGATCATTCAAACCGAACGGGACTATGCCCCGCAACCGACGGGAACTATTCCCGACGAACGAATTGATGTGAGGGGGCGTGCCTACCACCTGGCTCTCTCCATTCCCCCGACCTATCAGCCTACGGAAAACTATGGTTTGGTGGTCTGCCTGCATGGCGCGGGCTTTACCGGTGAGGCGTATCTGGAACGCTGGCAGGTTCGATTGGGGAAGGACTATGTCTTGGCCTGTCCGACTGTTCCGACCGGTGCATGGTTTACGAGGGGTGCGGAGGAGCTGGTCTTGGCGACGATTCATTCCGTGCAACGGCGCTACCACATCGATCCTGACCGGATCTTTCTCACCGGCATGTCCAACGGCGGAATCGGCACCTGGGTCATCGGTATGCACGACGCACCCCTGTTCGCCGGCCTGGCCCCCATGGCCAGCGGCCTCGACAATGTGCTGATGCCGTTCCTGGCCAACCTGCGTTCCATGCCGATCTATATCATTCACGGAAGCAAGGATGAGGTGATGCCGGTGGAACTCAGTCGCTCAATTACGAAAGAATTGACCAGGCTGGGCTATCCCTATGTCTACCGCGAACATGATCGCGAGCATCCCGTGGCGGGTGGGCACTTTTTCCCCAGGGAGGAATTGTCAGAGCTGGTGACCTGGTTTAACGCCCAACGGCGCAACCCCTTGCCGACTACCGTGACGCTGGTGCGTGAGGCCAGTCACTTTCAACCGTTTGGATGGGTGGGCATCGACGCGACCGATTCCATTGCCGCGTTCTCCGAAGATCTGGTCAGTAAGAAAGACGATCTGATCAAGCGGCGTGAATATGCGAGACTGGACGCCTCCATCGTATCGCCGAATCGAATTGAGGTCCAAACCGACCGGGTCCAGCGTTACAGCCTTTTCTTGAATGAGCAGCTCATTGATTCTTCCAAACCGCTCGTCGTGCTCACGAACGGGCAGGTGTCCTTCGAAGGTCCCGTGACGCCATCGCTTGAGACCTTGCTGCGGCAGACACGTCTGCGGCAGGATTCCCGGCAACTCTTTCCGATTCAGCTTGTCATCCAGGTTCGAAAACAGCCGTGATGATTCTCGAATCGTTGTGTTCGCGAAGAGCGGGCCTCCTGTCTGTGCTTGCCGTCATCGGGTTGGGTACGACGATATATCCGGGTGTGGTTCGATCAGAAACCTGTGTGCTGGCATCTCAGCATGCAGGAGTAACCTTTCCAGTTGAACAGATCGAGGCACGCTGGGCCTGTCCCCTGCAGGCGGTCATCAGCAACTACACCACGGTCAACAAAGTCGGGCCGATCCTCACTCCCCTTCCAGAACCCGTCTATCGCTATCTCTTGAACCGGCCGCCGATGGCTGCCGCATTGACGAATCGACTCGGTTTCAGCCTCTACAAATCGGAGGCGAGGGGACCCGGCCGTTTTTGGTGCAGCGACGGCGAGGGAACGGAGGGGCTCGTCGAGCTCGTCTATCAGGATCCCACCAATCGCGTTTACCATGTGGAAGGGACCCACACAAGCCTCGTGTTACCGGACATCAACGGGAAGGCCGTCGTGTTGATCACAATGAATCCGGTACAAGATGGACAGGGGAACGACGCAGTCGAGACGACGCTGGTCGCCTATGCGAAACTGAACAGCCGTGTGCTGGCCGGGCTGGTCTCGCTCATACGGCCACTGATCGGCAACACCATTACAAGGAAACTGACCAAAGGCTTCAACGTCGTGAACCGTCTGGGCCAAGAGATGCGGCAACATTCCGACCGGGTTCTATTCGAGGCAACTGACCCTCCACCGTTGCCCCACGACGAAGTGGCCTTCTTGAAACAGGCGTTGGAGCAACTGTCGCATGCCGGCAGGGCACCACAACTCCGAATGCCTCAGCCATGACGACGTCGCGCAGCTTCACCCTGCTCTGCACCGTCGGCGTGTTCTGCTTTATCAGCTACAACATGGTCCGGATGCCGGTGCTGTCGCTTTTCGCGGAATCGCTGGGGGCCAGCCCCGAACGGGTTGGGCTCATCGTGTCGGTGTCCACACTTACCGGGGTGTTCCTCAAACTGCCGTCCGGCGCCCTGTCCGATATCTACGGCCGGCGGTTCCTACTCCAGATCGGCGTCGTGGCATTCGGGCTACCGCCATTTCTTTATCCCTGGATAACTGATCTCGATACGCTGACAGCCTTGCGCTTCTTCCACGGACTGGCTACCGCCATCTTTGCACCAAGTGCGCTGGCGACTGTCGCCGATCTCTACACTGCACGACGAGGCGCTGCGCTTGGCACCTATACAGCCTCCACACAATCCGGTGCATTGCTCGGGCCCCTCATCGGCGGCTATCTAATCTATGCGTCTGGATTTTCTGAGGCTTTCGTGACTGCCGGGATATTCGGCTGCATTGCCATCGCCATCTTCTATAGTCTGCGGCTGACCCCACCTCCCCCGCGTATTCAGGAGAAGGGGATGGCCCCACTGCTCGCGGAAATGTGGAATGGCTTCAGGGTAGTTGCCAAGAATCGCAAGGTCCTCATTACCAGCTTGACGGACGCTGCCAAAATGATTGCGAATGGAGCCTTGATGGCCTTCCTCCCGCTCTATGGTGTCTCGACGGGACTGAATCCGGGTGAAGTAGGACTGCTGTTTACGGTCCAGGCTCTCACGTCGCTCGTCTCTAAGCCGATTATGGGGCGGGTGTCCGATAACGTCGGGCGCCAGCCGCTCATCGTGATCGGCCTCGTGCTCTGTGCGGCGACCTTCATCTGTATTCCTCAGACGTCGATACTGTGGCTGTTATTGCTGCTCTCGGCTGGCTTCGGATTCGGCGAAGCCGTTGTATCTTCCTCCTCGTCTGCGCTGGTCGCGGATAGTTCCGAATTCAAGACGCTCGGGGCGGGGATGGGCATGCAAGGGATGATCGGAGACATCGGCCATGCCGCCGGGCCGCTCCTGGCAGGGATCCTGATCGCACGCCTGAACTATGCCGATGCGTTCGCCATCATCGCCGGCCTACAACTCGTCGCGGCGGCGGTGTTCTGGGTGACGATGAAACGGGCGTAGTCTATAATAGGCTGGTGATTAAGGGCATGGCTACAGAGAATATCGTCATCGTCGTGCTGGTGAGTATCGGGGTGGTCGTGCTGCTCGTCATGTTTGTCTATGTGGTGAAGCAAATGTTCGGTCAGAAAGGGGAATAGGTTCCCAAGGCGACGTCTAGGCGAGATGCGAGATCGAAGTTGGGACCCTGTGTAAAATCCTGCTATGTTCACAGGCATTGTCGAAGAGCTCGGCGCGATCATTTCAATCGACAAGACCCTCGCCGGAACGAGAATGGCGATTCTGGCTTCAGCGGTCATGGAGGACCTCAAAATCGGGGACAGCATCAGCGTCAACGGGACCTGTCTTACCGTGGTGAACAAGGCTGAGCACAACTTTTCCGTGGAGGTCTCTCCTGAAACATTGTCCGTGACCACTCTCGGGCAACTCATGGCCGGCGCCCCGCTCAATCTGGAACGGGCGATGAAGCTCAACGAACGGCTCGGGGGGCACCTCGTGGCCGGTCACGTGGATGGCATCGGTACGATTCGCAGCCGTCAACAGGACGGGAATGCCATCCTATTTACGATCGAGGCCCCGCCGGAGATTCTGCGCCACTGCATCGTGAAGGGGTCGATCACAGTTGACGGCATCAGCCTGACGATCAACCAGGTGACAGATCGCGGTTTTTCCGTCTCGATTATTCCGCACACGGCGAAGGTTACGACCTTGGGCCTCAAGCAAGTCGGCGATGCGGTCAATCTCGAATCGGATCTAATCGGGAAATACGTCGAACGTCTGCTGCAGGAACGAGGACAGATTCCCGCCAAGCCGGCTCCGGTGATAGACAAGGACTATCTCAAAAAACACGGCCTTCTTTAGCAGGGTGCTGAAAAATGGGGCGGGGAGCCTGGTCGTCCTCCTGCTCGCGGAACGCGCACGA
>OELA01000391.1_pt1 | contig 32390 bp, 22 predicted proteins | sample 1503161 | NCBI WGS metagenome assembly OELA01 (sample SAMEA104379559, study PRJEB20068) | metagenome | biome: 1000743; feature: 77; material: 1998 | place: USA | collected 2012 | depth 25 m
GCTGTCCATGATGTGCATCATGACTTCACGGAAACTGCCCCGGATCTGGGCCGAAACCGGCTCCAGCGTGTGGATATCCGCGATGGGGCCGCTCCGGATTTCTTTCCCGGTCACCGGATCATGATAGGTCGAGCGCGGGGGCTCGGTAATGAAGGCGGAAAACAGCCCGTGCCCCCAGGTATCGGTGCCGAACACGTGATCGTGCCAGAACACGGTACCCAAGTCCGCATCCACGTACCACCGCTCACGAATGAACTCGACGCTGGCAATGTCGTTCTTCTTGTGTCCGTACTGCAACGGCCTATCAAAGGTTATGGTTTTCCCGTTGATGGTCTTGATCCGAGCCACTTCGAAGTATTTCGGATCGTCCATTCCCACACCGAGCTCCGTGTTCACATGGAACTTGGACGTATCCGCGACCGTGATGCTGTGCGCACCGGCCTTGGTATCACCGGTGAGCACCGTGTTCCCCGGAAGCGGCATACCCTTGTCGGGCTGCGGATCCTTTAGCATCGTGAAGGCACGCAACGACATGTCGTATGAGAATCCGATCGTGGGACCATCGGACGCACTGGTGTCGAACTGGAAGAAGTGCGGATGGAGATTGATCTTGTTCGCCCATCCTGTCCGCGCGTCGTCGGGGATTTCGTTTTTGAAGATAATGTCGATGCAATCGTACACGTTGCCTCGAATCACCAGCGGAACCTGTTTCTTGGGATTCGTGCGAACCTCCTGTTCCTCTTCGTGCAACACATAGATCATGCCGATGGGATCCACGATCGCGGCGGATTTTGCGGTTGCCGGCTTCAGGGTAATCGGCAACGTAATGGAATGGATCGTGAAGAACTTGCGCGGAGAATTTTCCGGACAGAGGCTCCAGGGCCCCTGCTCGCCCGGCTTGGCCTGCTCCGTGCTCCTGGTGCCGTCATCTCGCACACGGAACGGTTCCAGCCACGGCGCGCCGCCATGATTCGGAGCAAAGGGCGGCCGCTTCCCGAGATGAGGGCGGAGCCACGGAAACGCGAGTTTGCCTGTTTGCGGATCAAATGTAATAGCCGGACGTTTCAACGGAGTCGGCGACTCATAGTCCGACCACTTATGCGGAGTTTCCGGCTCATTGAGTGCTAACGTACCCTCCCACTTCCAATTCACCACCGTGGCGTCATTCGCCTGGGCCTGCTTCACCTGATCTTCCGTCTTGCCGGGAAGGCCTTGCGGCGGCAGCATATATTCGACCCAATCCGTGATCGACACTTTCGCGGGATTCGCTTTCCAGTCGGTCTTGTCTTTGGTGATCTCGAACTTCTTGCCGCCATACCAATCCACCATCGTGCCGACCAGTTTGTCGGAACTGACAGCAAGCTTAACCTTTCCCTTCCGATCCGGCAGTTCGACCAGAGGCTTCATCACGTCGGTCTGAGACCCCGGCGCTTGCAGCGTGTTGTACACGCGCCAGAATCCCCACATCCCCGTCACATAGTGCTGCGGAATGTGGCAATGGAACACGAACTCGCCGGCCAAGGCTTGCAAGCCACCCGACCCGCCCTCAGTTACTTCATCATAAATTTCCGAGGGCCCGATCGATTGGACATCAAGCCGATCCGAGGTATCACTGATCGGGGGGAACTTGACAGGACCGTTCTTGGATAAGGTCGGATCGAGCTTGCTGGTACCGGGCTGTCTGGCCCAGCGGATCGACCCGCCATGCAGATGATGCGAGTGTACGATCTCCGACCCGCCGACCATCCGGAACGTGGCAGGATCCCCCAAATACGAACGAGGAATGGTGGTCGCCGGATCGCCGAACGTGTAGGACCCATACCCCTGCGACTCATCGGCAAACCCGATCAAATGGGCCTGCTGCTCCAGCCGTTCGCCGTGCGGTTCACTGCGATAATTGAGCAGGCGCGCGGACGGCCGGTAGGTGTCGGTATGGGGATCGCGCTGCGGCAGCATGTCCCCCTTGCGGTTCAACAATCGGAACGTCTCGTCCCCTGCCTCATGATAGAAAATGACGAATTCGCGGAAGTCCGACCCGTCAGCCACATCGATCATGGCTTCCCAGCCGCTCTTCATCTCCTCCGCCGTAAAGGGGCTGAGAAAGCGGGACCCGCGCGGCTCAACGACGAGTGACCCCAGCATGCCCAGAGAATACTGATCCCTGCTCGCATGGCTGTGGAACGCCCTTCCGCCTACCTGTATATCAATGGGAATGTACCATTCGAATTCGCCGCTCTTCCCGGCCGGCACCAGCGCATCCGGGTTATTGGCCGTCGCCGGCTTACCCGTGCCGGCGACCAGCATCTGCGATCCGTTCACAATCATGTTGGTCGGTTCATCCGCAATCTGGTTTCGCAACGTGATCCGGAGACAGTCTCCTTGGTTTGCTCGGATAACCAGCGGTTGGATCAGATCGCCTTGCAGACCATTCGAGACCGCGCCCCCTGCAAACGTCGGATCGTCGCTGTCCCGTGCCGCCCGGTTCTTCTCTTCTTCCGCACGAATCCCGGCGACGTTCCCGGTCAGCGCATACATGAAGCCGGGATAGAAGTCCCCGAACCGATTGACCGTAATCTCGACATTGATGGCCGAAATGTCGTAGGCCCGGACCGGAGCCTGAGCGGGACAGCGAGCACCTTGCGACACCTTCACCTTATCCTGGTCCTCCGCGACCAGGAGCACGCCTTGCTGCATGGCATGGGCGCCGGCACCCTGGAACAGCCCCTTGGTCTTCACCTCTCGCTCAATTTGCTCGATGGCCTTCGACATCTTGTCTTGCAGGATCGGACCAGCCTGGGCGTGCACCGGCATGGCGACCGGGGAGGCATGCCCTTGATGGGACTCTTCCTCTATGCCGGCGGCAAACAGCCATGGTGTGGCGACCAGACTGCCGGCCAGCAAAACGCTCTGCAGTACCAGCGCCAACCCCTTACGGTGTCGCCTGCGCGTTGGGTGAAACACCTTGTCCCTTATCATACGGCCTCCCCTGTTATGCCCGCCTCACCAGGTGGGTAGTTAATCTGACTGGCGAAATTGAATCGTCCTCTTCTCGCCGATTTCTGAGAGCTGAGGACTTCTTTGCTTCCCTCGGCCTTTGTATAAGAGCTGGTGAAGGGTTCCTCCTTGCAGAGGAGAGGGGGATTCGGAGGCCGGTCCAAAACCACCCAGTCCTCCACCAGCAGTGTTACACCTCCGCAACTTGCGTGCCTTGTTGCAGACAGAGGAAGGAGTAGACCCGTTCCCCCGCACCAGTACTCACGATTCGCAGTTGGCGGCAGCGAAAACCTGGTCAAGGTGCGGTGGTCAAACTTCCACAAGGATAGACAGTCATGAGCTCGCTGAAATGACAAGCGATGGAAATTCAATCAGATGGAATGTCTAATTTCTTGGACACGTATCGCGTGAATATGGGGCAGAAACGGGCAGATCGCAGGATCTGAACCAGAGGACATGACGCGTGAGAAGCTCGGAGTGGACGGCACGAGGGATGATAACGGGTGAGACTAGCGGGACTGGTTGATCCGATTCATGTAGTGTGTGTTGTTCATCTGGGGAGTCTCGTTCAATCACACAGACCAACATATATGAGAGCAACAAGCCGGTTCACGCATCACGCATCCCATAGGTGCGGAGCTTGTTATACAGGCCAGCCCGGCTGATCTTGAGGAGCTTGGCAGCCTTTGCACGATTGCTCCCTGTTTGCTGGAGCGCCTGAAGAATCCTCGCACGTTCAGCCTGGCGGGCGGCCCCGCGCGCGACAGCACGGAGATCATGCCCCGCCGGCTCAGACCTCATGGCCACAATGTCCTCACCTCTGAGTTCGGGGCCGGCGGAGGTGACGACCGCCCGCTCAAGATAATGTTGCAGCTCCCGCACGTTGCCAGGCCATGCGGCCTGGGTGAGCGCCTGCATCACATCCGGCGATATTTGTCGGACCGGCTGTCGATGACGCTTGCAAGACGCCGCAACAAAGTGCTGCACCAGGAGCGGGATGTCTTCCCGCCGCTCACGGAGCGGAGGAAGAGACAACGGGAGCACGGCGAGCCGATAATACAGATCTTGCCGAAACGTCTTGGCCTTCACGAGTTCAACAAGATCCTTGTTCGTCGCCGAAATGACCCGTACGTCGATCTTGATCGGTTGATTCCCCCCGACCCGTTTGATCTCTCCCTCCTGAAGCACCCGGAGCAGCTTGGCCTGAAACATCGCGGTCATATCGGCAATCTCGTCGAGGAACACCGTCCCGCCATCGGCCTCTTCAAAGAGTCCACGTTTGGAAGCATGCGCCCCGGTGAAAGCCCCCTTCACATGGCCGAACAACTCACTCTCCAACAGGGTTTCCGGCAGCGAACCGCAATCGACGACGACGAACGGTTTATCCCGTCGATAGCTGGTGCGGTGAATCGTCTTGGCCACCAATTCCTTACCGGTGCCGCTTTCGCCCTGAATCAACACGGTTGCGGAACTGTCCGCCACGAGCCGGATCATTTCGAATACTTCCCGCATCGGCTCACTCGTGCCGATGAGCCCGCCCAGTTTCGATTGGTATGTCACTTCCGCACTCTCACCGCTCGTCTGCTGCGCAGGTTTCGGCGGCCCCTTGAATAACACCAGCACGGATTCGACCTCGCCGCGACTTGAAACAAGCGGAAAGGCCTGACGCATCCCACAGGCCGTACCATCTCCTCCTGTCGAACAGGCCACGGACAGGACATCGGGCGATTCGTAGAGTTTCGTTGCAGGACAGGTGCCGCAGGGATCGTTCCGGTGAGCAAAGGCCTGATAGCACTTCGCCGGGTGGCCGGACGACCGGGATGCGTCTTCAGACCAGGCGGATTCATTCGCATAGATCACGTTGAACTCAGGATCCAACACCGCCACTCGATCAGAGAACCCACAGGCTAACTGCTTGATGGCCTCCAGTCGAGCTGCAAGAATAGGATCCGTACAGTGGTGGACTATAGACGATTCGTTCTGAGATCCGGCCATCTCATACCTCTCACGTGCTATGACGGTCCAGAAGTTACACAGCCTCAGCCGGTTTTCCTTCCAATACCGGGCCTAAGAGACGCCGTACGGTCCTTTTGAGCTCGCTGAGGCGAACCGGCTTATCGAAGTAGGCCTCGACGCCGAGAGCCAACGCATCGGCTTTTATCTGAGGGTCTCCAAATGAGGTGATCAGCACCACCGGCACGCCCGGGGCAAACGTCCGAAGCCTGGCGATATAATCCAACCCTCCGGCCGGCATCCGAAGGTCTGTGAGGATCAACGAGGGGCGAGAGTCAAGCACCGACTGCAGGGCCTCATCCCCATTAGCCGCTTCTCGGATGAATACTCCCAGATCGTTCAGCTCATCGCACAGGAGACTCCGCATCTCATGATCGTCTTCAGCAATAAGCACCACCGCTCGATTCCTCCCCTGTACCATCCCGACCTCCCTAACATCAGATTCCCTGCACGTTCTGGTGGTACTCCATGCACAACCCATGCAAGATGGTCTCTCTCTCCGCCGGAGAGCGAAGGATTCCAGAACCGAGCTAACTTGCTGAAGATTTTCTCGAAATGCGCAGGGCTGGGGAAGAGAACACACCTGAGCCTGATGAATATGGCAACAGGTGCCGCCCCGCCTCTGTCGCAGATTGCGACAGACGAGTGTCCACTTGGGGATCGGATCTCTGAGAGAGAGGGTTGATGGGAGTTAGGAGATAGCCGCAGTCGGAGCCTTGTCAAGAGGGAGCCGGATCCAAAACGTCGTACCTTTGTCGACGACACTCTCCACCTCGATGGTCCCGCCATGGTCTTCAATGATACCTTTCACAACCGTGAGGCCGAGACCGGTACCCTTCCCAAAATCTTTCGTCGTGAAAAAGGGCTCGAAGACCTTCGCGCAGATCTCCTCCGGCATCCCGTGGCCGGTATCGGATACCCCGAGGCAGACGTGGCGGCCTTCTCGAGTGAGACTCAGTCTGAGCCGTCCCCCCTCCGGCATGGCATGGAAACTATTCACAATCAGATTGATCAGTACCTGGATAAGCTGGTCTCGATCGGCATGGACAGAGGGCAGATTCACTTCAATCGATTTTTCCACCGTGATGGAACTGTGGGCGATCCGTTCCTGGAACATCTCCAGGCTATCCTCCACGATCTCACCAAGATCGACAGCCCGCCGCTCCACTGGCCGCCGCCTGGCAAAGGCAAGGAGTTGGTTCATCACCTTCGTGATCCGCTCGACCTGCGTGATGATCGTGGTCAGGCCCTTCTTCATCCCTTCATCGGCTGTGCGTTGGAACAAATATTCCGCACGCCCCAGGATCACGTTCATCGGCGTGCCGATCTCGTGTGCCATACCGGAAGCCAAGGTGCCTAATTCCGCCAACCGTTCAGCTTTCTGTAAGTGCTCCTGGATGCGCTTTCGTTCGCTGATATCCACGACCGACGCCAAGACTCTCATTCCGCTCGGTGTCTGGATCGGGCTGAGGCCGATCTCCAACGGAAATTCTTGGCCGTCTTTGCGCACACCATAGAGATCCCGACCTTTTCCCATGGCACGCGACTCGGAATGGGCAATAAATTTGGCTCGATCGCCGGCGTGATTTGGCCGCATGTGCTGAGGCACCAGTATTTCAACAGGCTGCCCGATCAATTCAGCCCGTTCATAGCCGAAGAGCTGATCAATCAGCCGGTTTGCCATACGAATGGTCCCCTGCTCATCCACCATCAGTAAGCCGTTCGGGGACGATTCGACTACGAGGCGAAATTGTTCCTCCGCATGCTTGCGCTCAGTGAGATCGCGAACGATTGCCGCAAGACCGGTTGTCTGTCCCTCCTCCTCCTTCACCACAAACACGGTGATAGCCACGGGAACCTGGGAACCATTTTTCCGGAGATAGTCGATTTCATATTCGACCGGCTCGCCGGTCCTGAGGACGTGAGCCACCATGTGATCCCGCTGCTTTCTGTGCTGTTCGGGGATCAAGTCCCGCACATTCATCCTGAGCAACTCTTCTCTCGAGAACCCGGTCAGTTCCGAAAACGCCTGATTGACGAGGAGGATGGTCCCATCGGGTGTGCCAAAGCCGATCGCATCCTTTGATGCTTCGAAAATATGTTCGAAAAATATCTTCACAATGTTCCTGGGTCCGGCCTGAGCGAGAATTGAGCGTCGACACACCTGGCTAGACGAACAGACGGAAAGGGTCACTCTCCAGGCGGTGGCGTGCCTTCGATTTCAGCGAGCTTACGATACAGCGTTTTACGGTCGATACCAAGCGCGTGGGCAGCTTGGTACTTGTTCCCGCCTGTCTTCTCGAGAATCTTGCGAATGTATTCTTTCTCCACTTCGTCCAGCCGCAGAGTCCGTTCCGCCGCATCGTCGAGTACGCGCCGATCGCCACGGGCCCCCTGAATCGTCAACGGAAGATCGTCCGGGCCGATCTTTTCGCTTCGGCTGAGCGTGACCGCCCGCTCGATCACATTTTCCAATTCCCGTACGTTTCCCGGCCAGGCGTAATCCACCAACATCGCCAGCGCGGATTCGCTCACACCCTGTATCTGTTTCCCGCGAGACTCCGCGCACTTCTTCATGAACCCGTTCACGAGCAGCGGAATATCTTCCCGGCGCTCACGCAGGGGAGGAAGGCGCAGTTCGATGACATTGAGCCGGTAATACAAGTCTTCCCGGAAACGCTTCGCCTTGACCTCTTCCGTCAGATTGAGATTCGTCGCCGCGATGATGCGCACATCGACGGCGATCGGTTTGTTGGCCCCCACGCGACGAATTTCTTTCTCCTGGATCGCGCGCAAAATCTTGGCCTGCAGCATCAACGGCAGTTCACTGATCTCGTCGAGGAATAGCGTGCCCTTCTGCGCCTCCTCAAAGAGGCCTCGCTTATCGGCCTTCGCATCCGTAAAGGCCCCTCGCATATGACCGAACAGTTCGCTTTCGAGCAGCTGTTCAGGAATGGCGGCACAGTTGACGGGGATAAACGGCGCATCCCGGCGATCGCTGTTGTAATGGATCGCCTTGGCTACCAACTCCTTGCCGGTTCCACTCTCGCCGGTGATCAAGAGATTCGTCGGACTGTCTGCCACGCGCCGGATCAGATCGAAGATCTCCTGCATCGGTTTACTCTTGCCGATTATCTGATAAAAGCTGTATTCCTTGCGGACCTCGCGCCGAAGCCTGTTCACCTCGCGTCGTAACGCCGCTTCGCGGATAGACCGTTCGACGACGCGAACCAACTCTTCGTTGTTCACCGGTTTGGTCAAGTAGTCGCTGGCACCACGCTTCATCGCATCAACCGCGGTGTCTACCGACGCAAAGGCTGTCATGAGAATGACTCCGATGCCCGGGTAGAGACGCCTGATCTCCACCAACAATTCCGTCCCCGACATCCCCTTCATCCGCAAATCCGTCAGCACGACGGCATGGTCTTGCTCGCTCAACCGCTTCAAGGCCTCTTGTCCGCTCCCTGCCATCGTGACCTGATGCCCGCGGCCCTTGAGCACATCATAGATAAGCTCCCGCATTTCTGCATCGTCATCAACGACGAGAATTGCGCCCCAATCTTCTGTCATGCTGCACCCCTTCTCTACCAGGATGCTGAAAAAGTCCTCCAGCTTCGTTCTCGGCTCCTCGAAATCCTCAACGTACCCCAAGGGTACGCCTCCGGTTTCGAATCGCCTGCGGCCTTGCTGGAAAACTTTTTGAGCATCCTGGGTGGTTATGTCCTGTTGTCTCAAGCATTCAAGCTATTCGATTTACTGTGGGCCGGCATCATTGTGCTCCCATCTGCAGCGGACCAGCCGTCAGAGGCTAGCCCTTTACTGGAAACATGGTCAAGGCCGTTCTGGCGCGAAAAGCCACAGACACCGCCCCTCTTGGGGGAGGAACGCCTCACTATTCGCTCTATCATTGAGAGTTCGGCCAAGTTACATCATGGATCTGCAAAGGTGGGACCACTGTAAGGCATGGAACTGCGATGGCTTGCCGCTCGCCAGACAGCGGAAGCAATTGCGGCAGATTGGCATTGGACAGGATCGATGACGTGCGCCTATTTGACCTTGGAAAGATCGGCAGCGATTCTCGCTTCTTGTCCGTCCTGAAGATTCACGACAAACACAGACGCCGCGGTGGGATCAAATGTTTCATAGGCAAACAGTGCGGTAAAGCGCGATCGGTAGGTCGGCCCGCTGCTCTCATTTTTTCGGCCACGTTCGGCTTTTCCAATATCGATGGGCTTGATCTTCTTGGAGCCCTGTTGCAACTCGATCAAGGCGCCTTCTGCAAAATATTCGTCATCGCCACACAGCTGAACTTCGATTTCCATATTGGGCATATCCACGACCTTCTTAATGAACTCGTCGGGCATACGCACCTCCATCTTCCGCTTCTTCGACTCCGCCGCTTCCTGCCGGCCAAAGGCTTCAAGCCGATAGCGTTTGGTCCGGAGGATGGCACTGGCTCCGCAGGGATCTTTTTCCGGATCGGCTCCCACACGCGTGACCATGGAAGCGTGCTGGAGGACTTTCTTCACGTCCTCCGGGGTGTTGGCCTTCTCCATCGGCACCCGTCCGGCCTCCAAGGCCTTCTGTGCCTCTTCGGCTGAGAGCTTCACATCAATCGCAATGGCCAGCTGAAGACCGATAACCGTCAACAGGCCTACAACCGCGCAGGTGGCGACACCACCAACTCGCGCCACTGAGGTCAGGCATCGCACGCGCATCCCTCCTTCCCGAATCACCACGAAGAATGTTGGGGCGGCATTGTACGAAAACCTCCACCCCTTTGCAATAATCAGCCTGGGAAGCGAGCCCAGTTGGCATAGGGCTTGGTGACATAGAGTTGATCGAGATCGATCGGTACTCTTACACCTGCTTGCGTCATCAGCTGAGAAACCAGGCGGAGTGGCAAACCGACCACGGTCGGAAAATCTCCCGCAATGGAATCGACCAAGTCGCCTCCGGCTCCTTGAATCGAGTACGCACCGGCCTTGCCGAGACTTTCTCCCGTTGCCAGGTAACGTTCGTACACTCGTTCATCGAATCGCTTCATCCGAACGACAGTCGTAGATACACCGACGACGTCTATTGCACGAGCGAAGCAGGCGAGCGCGACCGCCGTGTGCACATAGTGATCACGACCGGCCAGACGTCGAAGCATCGCACGGGCCTCTACCAGATCTGCCGGCTTCCCGAGAACGCCTTGATCCAACTCAATCACCGTATCGCTCCCCAGCACGATCGCCTCCGGCTCTTGTTTCGCAACCGATTGGGCCTTGCCCTGGGCGAAGGACTTGACCTGCTCGATCGCCGGACGGTCCGCCACAAGCCGCTCCTCGAACGATGGGCTTTTGACGTCGAACAGGAGGCCCAATAAGGCAAGTAACTCGTGGCGGCGTGGAGAGGTGGAAGCCAGAATGAGTGACATCTACAATATCGGAGAGGTTTCGGCAGAGGAAAAGTCAGAGGCCTCGGTGAGACTCGCGACACGGATGCAAAAATCGGCGAGCACCTGCTCCAAATCGGTGACCGAAGAGACTCGGAACATATCGGCTCGAAGCGACGCGGCATGGGGAAATCCTTTGCAGTACCACCCCAGATGTTTGCGCATCCGCCGAAACTGGTCCTGCCCACAGGCTGCTTCGAACCGTCGAGCGTGATCGAGCAGCATCTCGAAGCGAATGTCCAGCGACGGCACCCACGGTTCGGGCCCCTCCATAGGCAGACGTTGCTGCAGAACGAACCGCGCCTCCTCTTTCTGCCGAAAGAACCAGGGAGCTCCGAGCGCGGCTCGCCCGACCAACACGCCATCTACTCCCGTGTCCCGCACGCGACGGACGACGTCATGATAACTATGTACGTCTCCATTGCCGAACAGCAACGTCCCGCTTCCCCGCACGATCTCCGCCGCCCGAGCAATGGCATTCCAATCCGCTTCCCCTCGATACATTTGTTGCAACGTGCGGCCATGCAGGGAAATGACGGCCGGCTGCTCCATGAGGAGATGTTCGATCCAACGATCGACAACCACCACGTCGTAGCCGAGGCGTGTCTTGACGGACAGGGGAATCGTGTGCCGGACGAACGGGCGGGCGGCCTTCCGTTGTTCGTTCATTCGCCAGATGGCCGCGACTCTACCCGGCTTGAGCCCCGCGCCTTCAAGGGTCTGGCCGGCCGCCCAATCGGTGATCCCCTGTCGAGCGGCCTGCATAATGGCCTGGGCCACATCCGGAGTTCGGATGAGCCCGGCTCCAGATCCCGATGAGGCGACACTCCGTGAAGGACAACCCATGTTGATGTCCAATCCATCAAACCCTAACTCACATACGGCATGAGCGGCTTGATAGAAGAGGTCCGGCTCTTTTCCATAAAGCTGCGCGACGATCGGTCGTTCAGCCTCATGATAAATGAGGGAATCCAACAGGAACTCGGGTCCGCGACACACGTCATGGACATGCGTGAACTCGGTGAAGGAGACGTCCGGCTTCCCGTGCATCGCCACGGTATGGCGAAACGTCGCATCGGTGACCCCATCCATCGGCGCCATCCCGATGACCGGTTTGGCGAGTGATTGCCAGAAACTCATCGGGTTCGCTCCATCTCCATTACCGATTCTCCCACTTCGTTCGCCTGTGCGTAGGCCAGGCGCAACATGTCACCTTCCTGCTCGACGCAGACCCGTGACTCCGGTACGCGTTCTGTTACAAACTCGAGAAATCGTTCGATTTTGAGAAGAAAGAAATCGTACGAATGCATGAGCGGCCGTGGTGATCGAAACCAGAAGGACACAAACTCTGTCAGGCAGATGCCCCGATCCGCCAAAGCCCGGCAGGTCTGCGGGAACATCTCGGTAAGGTCTCCTCCCCAACGGAGAATCTCGTGCGGAACGTAGGACGTGCGATACCGTGTTAACCCGCTCGCTTCCGCGACCACGTCTTGCCACTCCGGGCCTGTCACGGAGACTTGTCCCGAAATGATTTGCGCGTAGCGCGCATAGTCGTCGCGCAACTGCCGTCGATCAGACCGGCACACAGGCGCCGGGGCTGAGACCTGATGCAGGATCGGTGCTATCTCCTGTTCGACAGCCGTTCCTCTGGCCATCGCCTGCTGAACGAGAGGAGAAAAGCGCCGAACGGCTTCAGCATACTCCTCCACAATCATCTCAATCGGTTTGGTGTCCACTTCAAGCGCCACCGCCCGGAGACTGACGAGGTTTGAATGGGACAGAACCTGTTCGAGCATGGTGAAGAGGATGGACGGAATCGGGGCGGCATGGGCGTCGATCCATTCAGGTAGCGCCTCTCTCCCCTTTGGCTCACCAGCCGACTCATGGCAGGCCAACCCCGCTATGTGGATTTCTACGACACGCTCCACAGGAAATTTGTTGAGGAAGTCTCGGACAAATCGTTCGAGAGAAGTCCCTCGGCAGGCGGCAGTATAGCGGTAGACGGTCCAGAGGTGTCCGATGTCCAGCACGAGACCGCAGGGCACGGACGCGGTCACGAGCCGGAAATAATCAGGAATCGGAATCGTGCCTGCGGCAAAATATGTGAGCGGCGGCATCTCCAAGAGAAAGAGCGGTGCAGTTCCATCTGCCCGCCTACTCTGACGATCCACCGCCTGCTGAACCGTCGCGATATTGTCAGCCACGACCTTGGCACTCAGCGGCGTATATAGTGGCGGGACATACGTGCCGAACGAGTAGCCTGCCATCTGTTTCATCGCACATTCATGATTCAACCAGAGACTCTGTATGCTATTGAGTTGCGTGACGATCTCGTCGACATCCTGCTGAAAGAACGGCGACGTTTGCACATCCGGCTGAGTGATCCACAAGCCTTCGCCGTGGTACGCGAACGGGATATCCGGCATCGCCTGTCGAACCTTTGTCAGTGCGGTCGTCGTCGCCTTAAAGACTTCGAGATAGGCCGGCTGGAGTCCTTGCTCCCTTAATCTGCTTACCAGCTCGAACAGATCGGGAGTATAGACGTCGACGGACAGCCCCATCCCCTGCGTCGGGATTTCCCTGAGGCGACGCTGAAAGTCGGCGAGACTGAAATCGGGATCAACCATCAATCACCCCTTGTGCTGCTCGAACAATTGGCCTAGTCTATTCGCCGAACCCCTTGTTTGACAAGGGAAGCCCCAGTCACGGACCAGGGGGCCCCGTCTGCTATACTTGGCTTACGTCGCCGGGGGCGGAACCCTCACGAATCGTGCAGGCGCGAATCGGGGGAGGTCCCGACCCATGCCGAACGACGATGACAAGCCCTTCAAGACGACACATCTCAGACACACTATGGTTGCCCATATGATGACACCAGGGATCGTGCAAATTCCGGGGGACGTCTCGGTCAGCGAGGCAGCGCTCTTGCTCGAACGAGAACAGGCGCCTTGCCTGCTGGTCAAGGATACCGACACCCGGTTCGGCCTCATGACGCCGACCGACATCGTCAAGAAAGTCGTCGCTCAGGGGCTCGAACCGCACGACATCGAAGTCCGGACGATCATGACACGCCCGGTGCAGTTCATCGAGTACGATGAGGCCTTGGCTGATGCCTCGACGCTTATGGTGGCAACAGGTGCATCGCTCTTGATTGTCACCAAGCAAAACCAGCCGGTTGGGGTACTCAGCGCACAGGACTTGATGCTCACCCCGTCTCGACGTGACACGAAGATCCCCGTCGTCGTGAGTGTAGTGGGAGGAGCCTCGGCCCAGGGGGCTCACTATAATGCTATGATCACCCAGCTCAACCACGTCGGTGCGTTGGTCGAAACGGCGACGAAGCTCACGCCAAAATCGAACGTCGTGCTGGCGTTTTCCATTTCTGGTCAAAACACTCCCCTGACCATTCGTGGAAGGGTTCTGGCAAGCAAGACTCCCGAAGCAAAGCCCCATGAGCCAACGAGCGAGACCAGTACCTGGCATGTCGATGTTCAGTTCACCGACCTTTCGTCCGCCGATCTCGCACGTATCAGGGCCTGGGCACTTCAAACCATGCCTTCTTCGTCCACTCAGTCCTAATCACATCCATATGCTTCGTTCTTTTGACCAACAGATGATCAGCTGATAGAATTTTTGTGCCCCTCGGATCGTGCACATGGATAATACGATGAAGACCTCGCAGACCCGTGCCCGTCCCCTTCCTTCGAACGAGGAATTGCTCAACCAGATTCGCCTCCTGCTGGATAGTCCGGAGGACGACCTGCAAGCGGCCATCATGAAGGAACTCCTGGTGGGCACCCTCCGACTCCACGATTCTCATTTGGACATACTGGACCTCAAGATCGTCAACCGCGCCGTCAAGGAACTGCGTCACGCCTTCCGCGTCTTTCATGACTATCGCGATCGGCGCAAAGTCAGCATATTCGGTTCGGCCCGCACAGCCTCGGACGATCCGAATTACCAGATGGCCTTCCAGTTTTCCCGTCAGATCGTCGAGGAAGGGTTCATGGTCATAACCGGGGGCGCCGACGGGATCATGAGGGCATGCCAGGAAGGTGCCGGACGAGAAAACAGCTTCGGGGTCAACATCATGCTGCCCTTCGAACAAGGCCCGAATGCCACTATTGCCGATGACCCGAAGCTCGTCACATTCAAATACTTCTTTACCCGAAAACTCATCTTTCAGAAAGAGGCAAACGCAATTGCATTGTTTCCTGGCGGATTCGGGACGCATGATGAAGGTTTCGAAATTTTAACCCTCGCTCAAACAGGCAAGAGCGATCCCCAGCCTATCGTCTGTCTCCAGGCTCCCGGTTGCGACTATTGGGACGAGTGGTACGCCTTCGTCACGCACCAACTCTTGGCCCGTCACCTGATTAACCCCGAAGATCTCAGCCTATTCAAGATCACTTCGTCTATCGATGATGCGATCAATGAGATCAGGAGTTTCTACCGCCGATTCCACTCCATTCGATATGTGGGACGGCTATTGGTGATGAGGCTCAAAACGACCATCGCGCTCGAACAGGTGGCTGGCCTTCATCAGGCATTTGGCGACCTGTTATCCGAGGGTACTTTTGAACTTCGCGGCGCCCTTCCGGAAGAACTCGACGAGCCGGATCTGAGGGACTTGCCTCGCCTCGCCTTTATCTCCAACCGCCAGAGCGCGAGTCGACTGCGTCAGCTGATCGACCATCTCAATAGACTCTGACCTCTCCTCACAAAGAGGCTTTAGTCTCGGCGGGGCATCATGGTATGCTCTGCCATAATGGCTGGTTTCCGCACACAGCACCCGTTCCCTGAGCCCCCCACCATCGTGCTGTATCACGCCGATTGCGCTGATGGGTTCGGCGCCGCCTGGGCGATCTGGAATCAATTTCCAGCGGCTCGGTTCATTCCCGTCAAGCACGGCAATCCACCTCCCGTAGGGCTACAGGACCAACGAGTGGTCATTGTGGATTTCAGCTATGCCAGAGAAACACTGGAAACCATGGCTGCTCAGACGCAGGCGCTCCTCGTACTCGATCATCACATCACCGCAGAGAAAGCCCTCGCCGGCCTTCCCTATGCGTATTTCGACATGAAGAAGTCCGGTGCGGTCCTGGCCTGGGAATGGGCACACGATCAGCCGACACCGTGGCTCCTCAACTATATTCAAGACAAAGACCTCTGGGCGTGGGTGCTCCCTTCCAGTCGGGAAATCAATGCCGCCGTTGCCTCCTACCCATTCGATTACCACCTCTGGAGTCAGTTTAAGCAGAAGGAGTTGGAGCAGGAAGGCCGGGCCATCTTGCGTTATGAAAACGAGCTCGTGAACAAACTTGTGGCAGAGGCGATCTCGGTCGACTTTCACGGAGCCGTCGTTCCCTCGGTCCACAGTGCGATCCTGACAAGTCAGATCGGTGAACGCCTCTCCGCAGAGCATCCGTTTTGCGTCATGTGGCACGATCGCGATGGACGCCGCTATTACAGTATGCGCTCGCGAGAGGATGGGACTGACGTGGGGGCCATCGCTGCGTCCTTCGGCGGTGGAGGCCATACGCACGCCGCAGGGTTTTCAGTCTCTCTCGGACCTGATGGCTCATTGCCGGATAACCCGGCCCTCCCTCGCTCGGTCATCGACCGTCGCCGTCTCCCGTCAGAGTGAGGGCACCATGATCCCTCTGCACGACGATAACCCGACCAAATTGACGCCGGTGGTCACGATCGGTTTTATCGCAACCTGTGTCCTTGTCTTTTTTTACCAGGCCAGCCTTCCCGCCAACTCAAGCGAGAGATTCGTCTTTCAATTCGGAGCAATCCCGGCCCTCGTGTTCGGACAGGCTGACCTCCCTGAGATGGACGTAGCCATCCCCCCATACACGACCTTGGTCACGAGCATGTTTCTCCATGGCGGCTGGATGCATCTCATTGGAAATATGCTGTACCTCTGGATCTTCGGGAACAATATCGAAGACGTCATGGGGCACGCGAAATACGTCGCGTTCTACCTGCTATGCGGAATTCTGGCCGCCTTGGGCCATGCCTTCACCGATCCCTCTTCGACGATTCCCATGGTCGGAGCAAGCGGGGCCATTTCCGGTGTCTTAGGCGCTTATGTCCTGCTGTTCCCACGAGCCCGTGTACTAGTTCTGATGCCTGGATTTGGTGCGACAAGAGTAGCGGCGGGCTTTGTCCTCGGTATGTGGTTCGTCATGCAGCTATTGAGTGGGGGGATGAGTGTCGGCCGTGAGGGTGGCGGCGTCGCCTTTTTTGCCCATATCGCCGGGTTTGTTGCTGGGATGGCACTGATCGGTCTGTTCAAACGCCCGGATGTGCCCTTCTTTGCCCCAAGCCAAAGAGACAGGTGGGACCGCTAGCGCTCACTGGAGCCACCCCACGTCGTTCATCATGCATCCAGCAATTCACGCACTTTTTCTACCAGGCCGGCTTGTCGATAGGGACGCCTCAAGAGATACCGAGGATTGAGCCGATGAGACACCATCGTCTCGTCGTCATACCCGGAGACAAAGAGCGGTTTCATCATCGGATGATGCTTCAACAACCGTTTGGCTAAGTCACGCCCGCTAATCTCCGGCATCATGAGATCGCTCACGGCGACATGGACAGCTCCAGAATGTTTCTGCGTGAGTAGCAACGCCTCAACAGACGAACTCGCCTCCAAGACCTGATAGCGATGCCGTAACAACGTGGAAAGCGCGAGTTTACGGTCGATCTCATTTGGTTCCACCAACAGAACCGTTTCCTGACCTTTGGCTGCAACATGGGCCTGGATTGATGGGGCAGGCGGCCGGCCCTGCCGTACAAGAGGAAGCGCAATCCGCACCACCGTGCCTTCACCAGGCTGGCTGACAACTTCGACATGGCCTGCACTGCGCTTCACAATGCCATAGACGGCGGTGAGGCCGAGCCCCACATTCATTTCCTTTGTGGAAAAAAATGGTTCGAACATGTGTGACTGGGTTTCCAGGCTCATCCCGCTTCCGGTATCGGTGACTTGAATCAACACCTTGGGTAGATACCCTCCCCTGCCACTCGCCGACCCACTCTCCTGTCCACGGAACGCCTGCTTCGCTTCAACCAAGAGCCGACCGCCATTCGGCATGGCATCTCGCGCATTCACCGCGAGATGAAGTAAGACCTGTTCAAGTCCATCACGATCGACCTCGACATCCATCGGCGCATCTTCAATGACCATGTTGAAATCAATGGAGGCGGGCAGCAGGCCTCTCATCACTCCACGAATTTGCTCCAGCACGGCCTTAATTGAAAGCACCTGCCTGACATGGCCGTCGTGAAGACCCAGCCCAGCCAATTGAGCGGTCACAGCTGCGGCCTGCCCACCGCTCCGAAATATGTCATCCACCGGCCCATAGAGTGGGTCGTCCGGCTTGAGACCAGACAGGACCACGCCCGTCTGCCTCCCGATCACCGAAACGAGATGGCTAAGCTCATTGGCAACGCCCCCGGCAATCCGACCGATCGCCTCCATCTTCTGCGCCTCATGCAACTGTTGCTCAAGGCCTTCTCGTTCCTTCTTCTCCTGCCGAACATGCTCATTCGCTCGCGACAGATCGCCCTTCAGACCCTTGATACGAACCTCCAACTGATCGCGCGATGTCTGTAAGGCTCGTTCAGTTTCTTTCAGAGCCTCAATACTCCCCAGCAATTGTGTTTTTTGCTGCCGTTCGACCCCGATCGTTTGTAGCGCGAGCCCGTAGAATGTCGCCATCACCAGTAACACCGGCACTCCCAGCAGATGCCCGGGCGACAATGCTCCAGTTTGAACAACTCCCTGATAGAGGATGAGGCCATAGCCGATACAGAGCAACAGAGATAACCCAATAATATGGGAGAGCCGGCGCACTGATGCGGCAATGAGCATGAGGATGAAGTACGACAGATAGAGTTCCGACCGAGCATTACCCGAAAGATAGATTGTCGCGGTCACAAGAACCGTATCGATCCCGATCACAGTCCCACTGAACCACGAGGCCTGCAAGACCGAGGTTGGCACATACCACAGGCAGAGGACCATCGCGACCAATCCCACAACGATGACCCCGATCGTTGGACGGATTGCGATCAATTCCGCTCCAGACAACAACTGATAGGCCAACATAATGCCGACCAGCGACTGAAGCACAACATATCGTGGGCGAGAAATCGTACTGTCATGATACGAAGCTTCCGAAGACGGCTCGACCTGATTCTCAGAAGTTATGGCCAGACTGCTCATTTGTTATGATCTCCTGTTCCGACAACCAAAGGCTGGCAGGATGCTGAACGAGTCGCTCTTCTCATCCGCACACCTCCGGGCGTCTACTGCACCAGCCCACACTGCTTTCGAAGTTCTGCTGTACCGAGATGATTTTCCTGCAGCCCGGTAGGAGTTGAGCAAGTCCTGTACCGATAGCACGACAGGGCGGAACCATGTTTTTCCAATAGACTATGCCTTGAGGAGCTAAACCGATTGATCCATCTTCCTACAGCACGTCACAAAATAGAACGGCACGTGATGGCCAAAAAATGTCTCATTGACTGGATTGATCTAGGTAGTACGGCAGAAGAGGTGGAATCCTGCTCACAGCATCCTGTCCGTTAATGCTGGATAGGAACGAGGTAGATGAAAGAAGGAGATTATGCAGACAGGGTAGAGCCGTTCGCCAGACCCTCACGAAATTGCTTGGCATGATCGAGAGCTAAACTGAGCGTCTCTCCAAGGAACGTGACATGTCCCATTTTGCGACGGGGTCGAATTGTACGTTTACCGTAGAGATGGAGTACTGCACCAGGAATATCCAGCAGAGCTCGACAGCTTGCGTCTTTCATAAGAGTCGCAGCATCGTTCCCTATCAGATTCACCATGACGGCAGGACTCAGCAGACGCACTTCACCAAGCGGCATCCCACACGTGACGCGAACCTGTTGTTCAAACTGGGACACGCTACAGGCATCAAGCGTGTAATGGCCCGAATTATGAGGCCTCGGGGCAATCTCATTGATAAGCAGTTCCCCGCTCGGCAACTGAAACAATTCGAGACAAAACACCCCGACCCCGTCCAGCCGATCCACGACCTGACGCGCGAGAGCGGCTGCTCGCTGGGCGACAGCCGAAGATCCTGGAGCCGGCACCTTGGTCGTTCGAAGAATTCCCTCTTCATGTTCATTCTCAACCAAGGGGTACGTGCGACTCTGTCCATCAGCTCCACGGACCACCAGGATCGAGAGTTCACGTTCGAACGGCACCAAGGACTCCACAATCCATCGCATACCAGGACGAACGGATTCCCCTAACGCCTGTTCCGCCACCAGCAGATCGGATTCTCGGGCGATTCTCCACTGTCCCTTGCCATCATAACCGGCCGTTGCTGTCTTACAGAGGGCGGGATACCCGACCTGTTGGACGGTGGTCGCCAACTGATCGGGAACGGTCAGGCCGACGAAAGCGGGAACGGGAAATCCGTTGGAGGTTAAGAACCCCTTTTGTTCGAGGCGATCCTGAATCACGCTCAGGACAGCACTCGACGGACGCACCGGCTTTCGCTGCTCCAATGCTCGACAGAGCGCCGCCGGAATATTTTCCCATTCATAGGTCACGGCGCTGACTAAGTCTGCAAAACGCTCAAGAATGTGTTGGTCGTTGAATGAAGCGGAAAAACTATGCGTGGCAACACGATGAGCCGGCGCCTCTGGATCCGGATCCCAGACGGCAACGTGATACCCGAGTCGGCGCGCTGCCATGGTGAACATGGCGCCCAATTGGCCGCCGCCCAGGACACCCAGGACAGATTCTGGCTCCATAGCCACGGCCTTCACGACCGGCGACTCGGGCGTTTGGGACCTTTCGTTCCCATCACCAGACCCTTTGCCTCAGGGGACCGGAGCACACCGTCCGTCTGCGCCTTGCGGAACGACTTCACACGGGCGGCAATCAATGGATACCGGCCCGCCAGGATTTGCGCTGCAAGCAAACCGGCGTTCTCCGCCCCTCCGATCGCTACCGTGGCAACGGGAATTCCCCTTGGCATTTGCACGATGGAGAGGAGCGAATCGAGTCCTCGAAGATTCTCCGTTGGGATCGGAACCCCGATGACCGGCAGATGCGTCTTCGCAGCGAGCATCCCGGGAAGATGGGCCGCCCCGCCTGCACCGGCAATAATGACTTCGATTCCCCGGCCGGGAGCTTGTTCTGCATAGGCGAATAAGCGATCTGGAGTCCGATGCGCAGAGACAACCGTCAATTCGCTTGGGATCCCGAGATCCGTCAGAATCGCGACGGCCTTTTCTAAGATCGGAAAATCTGATTTACTTCCGCCCAACACCCCGATCAAGGGACGCGGACGATCCGTTCCTCGCCGTCGTGATTGTGGTCCTCTGCTGAGACGAGACATCTATGGGCGAGCCCTTCTCTAACAGCTCTATAGCTCTCAACGAAGCCCCCACCTTAGCGATTCTCTGACTGCCGGTCAAGCGCGCACGCTCTCCATATGAACCGGTTCCCGAAGAAAATTTGACCGGATAAGAAGTGCGACTCGTTCAGCATCCTGCCAGGAGCCTGTCAGACGTTGCCGTTTGTCATGAGGCGAATGAGGTGGGGACAGATGCGAGGCCGCAGGCCCGGAAAAGCCGGAGGTGTGTTCACCGGAACACATTAAGTATGTGTTTTGACCGAGAACGATGCAGATGGTCGCGGATCGTCCGCCTCAATAGAAGGGTCAGGGTCGGACAGGCTCCTACGCCTGCAATTCGGCTTGGACTATGTCGAGGAGGGTCTTCATCTCAAAGGGTTTCTGAAGTGCGCGGTGAGCCCCCAACATCTTAGCGACATCAAGGAAGTTGAGTATACCGATCATGTCATTCCCGCCAGTGATCGCGATGACTTTCACATTCGGGAATTCCCGTCGCAACGTGGTTGTCGCCTCCAGGCCATCCTGATCGGGCATGAGAATGTCCATAATGACGACGTCGGCCGGCGCGAGTCGATAGTGCTCAAGGGCCTCTTTCCCATCACGTGCCTCCGTGACGTGATAGCCGGCCTGCTCCAACATTTCACGAATCAATTGACGGATTTGCTGTTCGTCGTCAACGACAAGAATGGATGGCATCGTACCTCAGCCTCAATGCATGACTCTGGACATCAGTTTCCCACAGGCTGCGTCTTCAAGAAAAGTCTTTAGAACTGTACCATCACTATGTTGAGCAGGCAAATAAACAATGCGGCATCATGAGTGCCGATGCCCTATCGACAGCGACGCGAACACGCGTAGAGAGCCGTTCATCACAAGTGTCCAGAGGCGTGATGCCCTAACAGGATAGCTGCATGAGACACGCAAGACTGGCAGGACGGGAGTGGGCTGTTTTAATAACCTGGTCAGTCTGGTTGACAGAACCGGATCACGAAAGAAACCAGATCGACCCGCTTGTGACACACTGCCACCTTCTGTGGCAAGCATCAGGCCTGACGTTTGACGAAGAAGGTGGCAGCTTGTGCGCGCCGTGAGATATGCAGCTTTTGGAACATGTTGGAGAGGTAATTCTTGACTGTCTTGTCGCTGAGTTGCAGCGTGGTCGCAATTTCCTTGTTGGTCAAACCTTCCGCCACCAACGCCAGCACGCGTTCTTCCTGAGGAGAAAGGGATTGTCCCCGCACCGCGCCAGATTGAGTCGGCCAGACTTTGGTCCAATTCAGCGCCCGATGGGCGAGGGCCGGATTGAGAATCGATTGACCGTTGGAAACGGCACGAATCGATCGGATCAGCAGGCTGGAGTCGATATTCTTGAGGACATATCCCTGTGCGCCGGCTAGCACGGCCGCCAGGGCGGAATTATCATCGGAATAGGATGTGAGAAAGATGATGCGTGTCGTGGGGTGACTGGCGAGAATCTGACGACCGGCGTCGATGCCGGAGCCGTCCGGGAGCCGAACGTCCATCAGAACTATGTCCGGTCGGAGCCGATTGACCGCCTGCACCGCAGCTATTTTGGTTCCTGCTTCCCCGACAACGGTAATGCCGTGACGATTATGCAAGACGGTTCGCAGGCCGACACGGACCACTTCGTGATCGTCGACCAGGAGCAGCCGTATCGGTTTGGGATTAGCGGCGGGCAGAGGAGGCCTCCTTCGGCAAATCGAATACGACGCGTGTTCCCTTGTTGATTTTCGAAGAGACGGTAAGCCGTCCTCCGATCTTCTGCGCACGGGCAGCCATGTTGTGCAACCCCTGCCCTGTCCTCTTGGTAGTGGTTGTGTTGAATCCACTGCCGTTGTCACGAATACTCAGCCGGACCCCCTGCTTCAGCATCTTGAGCGACACCGTGGCCTCTTGCGCGCTACCGTGCCGGAGACAATTACTGATCGCTTCTTGGCTCACGAGGAGCAAGTGCAAAGCTTGTTCAGCCGATAGGGTCTGCGCGGCTCGGTCCTCGACCGTGAGGTGCACGCGCGTGGCATGATGCTGCGTCAGGGATTTCAACATGTGCTGCAGCGCCGTCGGTAAGTCCTTCCCCTTGAGCAAGTCCGAACCCAGTCCCGCGATGAAGTTTCGGATTTCCTGCATGACACGGTTCAATTGATCGATGACTTGATCGATTGATGGGCTCAACCTCTGGCGATTTCTTGGAGACAACATCGATTTGGCCGCTTCGAGGGTGAGGCCCATGGCAAAAAGCGACTGTAAGATACCGTCATGCAAATCTTGGCTGATCCGCTCGCGTTCCTCGACCGCAGCGCGGAGATCGCGCTCTCGTTGACGGAGCGCTTCTTCCATGCGCTTCCGCTCCGCGATATCGAGTACCAGCACTTGGATCATGGGTGTGTCGCCGAAGGACGTGGGGATTGCCGTCACAGCCACGTCAACCCGTGAACCGTCAAGCCTCACATACTGCTCATCCAACGAAGGAACCGGCTGCCCGTTTCCCATCAACTCGTAGATGCGGCCTTTCACCACGGCGTGAAACTCAGGGGCGATCCGTTCCAAGACCGGCGTACCGATCAGCTGATACGCGTTCGTCGCATTAAGAATCCTTTGCATCTCCTGGTTGACGTAGGCGAATCGGCCGCCCTCATTCACGAAGATGCCGATCGGTGCATTATCGACCAAGGATCGGTAGCGTTCTTCGCTCTGGCGCAATACTGTTTCCGCCTGCTTGCGCTCAGTCACGTCTTCACATGTCACCGACACAATGGTCTCTCCGGTAGAAGACTGATCCACACGAACTGTTTCCTGCACCCAAATCACGCTCCCGTCTTTCCGTATCTTCCGAAATCCCCAGTGTCTGGTGGTTTCCGGTGTCGCTAGACACTCGGCGAGATTCGCGATAACGGTTTCCCTATCCTGTTCGTGAAAAACGCGCAGTACGGAATGTCCGATTAATTCCTCCGCCTGATACCCTAGCTGCTCCGCCCCAAAACGGTTGACAGAGCGCACTGTGCCGTCCGTCGCAAGTGTGAAGTACATGGTTGGAGTCTCGTCGTACAACGCTCGATACCGTTCTTCACTGGCTCGAAGCGCCGCTTCTGCCTGCCTGCGGTCTCCGATATCCCGCATGATAACGCAGTTATATTCTTTCCCCTCGTAGCACAGATAGTTGATGCTCACCTCCGTATCCAGGACCCGGCCGGTCTTCGACCAGAGTCTCGACTCGAACGTCATGGACCCCTTCTGCTTCAATGCTTTCCAAAAGGCCGACCAGAGATCCGAAGGAAGATTGGGGTTAATGTCGTGTATGGTCATCGTCGTCAGCTCGTCGCGGGTGTATTCCAACATCCTGCAGGCCGCATTGTTGACATTCAGGATCGCGGCATCGTGACCAATCCAGAAAAACCCCTCGACGGCATGGTCGACGGAGAACTGAGTCAATTTGAGGGCCTCCTGCGCCTGACGCAGCGCCGTAATATCTTCGTTGAGCACAATCGCGCCGAGCACGACTCCAGCCTCGTCCTGGACCGGAACGCTCGTGTTACGAATGGTCTTCTTCGTCCCATCGAGGCATTCGAGGTCGAGCGTTTCGTTCAGGGAAGGGACCCCTTTCGTCAGCGCATGACTCAAGGCCCAGCGATGGAGCTCGGCCGATGGGCCGATCGTCTCCCACCATCCAGCGGTATTGGGCGCCGCCTCGATCCTGATCCGTTTGATGCCTGACCAGATCTCCTTGGCGGCGGGATTGGAGAGGACCGGCTTGCCCGATTGATCGGTAAACCAGACACCTACCGGCAGCGCGTCCAGCACCGTGCGCAACTGGCGTTCGCTTCGACGTAGCGCCTCTTCAGCCCGCTTACGTTCAGTGATGTCCTGGACAATCGCAATATGATGAACGGGCATTTCACCAGGCCGCCACAACGGGGCGACGTTCAAGTTGACCCACACAATGCTGCCGTCTTTGCGCACGTAGCGTTTTTCCATCGTGAAGGACGGTAGCTCACCGGAAAGGAGGCGTGATCTGTTCTCCAGGTTCTTCTCCAAATCGTCAGGATGGGTAATCGCTCCAAACGTGGTGGCCAACATCTCGGCCTCCGTCAGGCCCACAATCTCACAATATTGACGATTGACCTGGACGAATCGGCCCGTACGCGATTCAATCTGTGCGACTCCCGCTCCGGCCTGCTTAAAGATGGTCCGGTAACGCAACTCGGCCTCCCGTATCGCTTCCTCTGCCTGCTTGCGTTCGGTGATGTCCATGTGGGTTCCCGCCATGCGGAGCGGTGCCCCGGCGTGATCGCGTTCCACCACTCTGCCCCGAGCCAAAATCCAGACCCAGTGGCCGGCCTTGTGCCGCGCCCTAAACTCGACGTCGTAATCCGGCGTCTCATTCTTGAGGTGTGACTCGAGAATGGCTTGGATGGTCGGCACATCCTCCGGGTGCAACAGAGAAAGCCAGGTGTTGACATGAGGTTCCAGCTCGTCCACTGCGTAGTCCAACATCGAGCACCAACGCGCATCGAACAGGGCCTTTCCGCTGGACACATCCCAGTTCCATAACCCGAGGTTGGCCCCTGACAGGGCGAGTTCCTGACGCTGTTCGCTCAGTCTGAGCTTTTCCTCTGCGTGTTTGCGGTCAGTGATGTCTTGGCATGAACCGGACATTCGACGGATCTCTCCCTGCTCATCCCACATTGCCTGCCCGCGCCCGCGAATCCAGCGATAGTCGCCTCGGTTAGTGCGCAGCCGGTATTCGGCATCGTACGGAACTCGATGCTCAATATGCGCCGTCAGTTGGCTAAATACGCGCTCCTTGTCCTCGGGATGAAGTCGTACCACCCATTGTTCGAGCGTCTCGAACGGCTCTGACTTCTCCAAGCCCAGCAATTCCTGGACTCCTGGCGACCACCAAATGGGTGTTTCGGGCGCATACCAGGGCTCGCCGCGCAGCCGGTGGGCATCCCAGAGGATGTCGGTTGATCCCATGACGGCCAATGCAAAACGCTCTTCGCTTTCCTCCAACGCCTCCTCCGCTCCCTTTCGCGCAGTAATGTCCGTTTCGGATCCTGCCATGCGCAGCGGCGTACCGTCGTCAGCCCAGAGGGCCACGCCCCGGTCCAAGATCCATATGCAGGACCCGTCTTTCCGCTGGACACGATATTCTTCACAAAACTCCCGAGTCTGTTTCGCCAAATAGGCGTCGATACTCTGGAGCACGCGGTCGAGATCCTTGGGATGGATACGGCTTCGCCACGCATCGATATCGTCCTTGATTTCATGGTCCTCGAACCCACGCATCGCCTTCCAACGCGAGGAAAAGAAAACGTCGCCGGTTTGGATATTCCAGTCCCAGATCCCGTCGTTACTCCCGCGCACGGCAAGGTGCCATCGTTCTTCGCTGACGCGGAGCGCGTCTTCGATCCGCTTCCGTTCGGTGATATCGAGAACAGTGCCGGCCATGCTGAAGGGATGTCCGGTCATATCTCGATACACGTCGCCACGCGCATGGACGAACCGGACTTCGCCGTTCGGACGGACGATACGATATTCCATATCGTAGGGGCGGGTTCCGAGATGTGCGTCGCTGATGGCGGCGATAACAGAGGTGTGATCGTCCGGGTGCAGCGAGGCCAGGAACCGGTCGTATGTCACCGCAATGGCTCCTGGCTCGTAGCCGAAGATCCGAAATAGTTCATCGGACCATTTGACCTCGCCGGTCTCGACGTCCCAATCCCAGCTCCCCAGATGTGCAAGGGCTTGCGCATCAACGAGATGACGCCGTTGTTGTGTCAGTTCTGCTTCCACCTGCTTCTTCTCGGACACGTCGCGCCCCACCCCGGTAATACCGATCGGCTCGTCCTGTGCATTCTTGAGTAAGGCGGCGGTCCAATGATAGTGAATGGTACGGAGGTCTTTGGTGAGCAGCTGACCGTCAAGCTCGGCGTACCCTTCTGTGAAGGCTTGCTGAATTGCGGCGGCGGTGCGGGTCTGTTCTTCCGGAGGCACGAAGGCCAAGGCAGGCATGTTCAACAATTCTTCCTGACTGTACCCCGTCACGTTCCCGAGGCGCCGATTCCATTTCACCAAGTTGCCCTTGAGGTCGAGGGTGAACATGATATCAGGAACGGTTTCTATGACATTGTGCAAATCTGCCAGGGCCTGGGCGTATGCTTGTTCGGTTCGCCTCCGCTCGAACTCCACTGCAACGCGCGGGGCAAAGACCCTCAGCAGGGACTTCACATCCTCACCACGTTGCAACGGCTTCTTATCCATCACGGCTAGCAGTCCGATGACGGCTCCGGCTTTCGTCCGAAGCGGTACACCGCAATAGCTCTCGGCTCCAAGATCTGCCAAACGCTGGAATTGAGGAAAGGTTGCCTGGACGTTCCGGTCAAAAAAGGCGACGGTCTGTGTCAGTGCAGTCGCACAAGGCGTATGGGCGACTTCATACTCGAAGTTGTCGGCGAGGGCGCCTCCTGCCGAGACCGCGAGAGTACGGATTTTCTTGAACCCGCCTTCACACACTTCCCCAATAAACGCATATTGCACATGTAACGTCGAGGTCAAGTGCGTGACGAGTGAGGCAAAAAACTCCTCCCCGGTCTCGGCTGTCGTGGCTTCGATGATGGTACGCAAGAGATGCGATTGCTCGCGGAGATCCTGCATCGTCTCTTCAAGATGATGAGTTGGCGCTCGCCCCGATTGGTCTCGCTCGGCGAGTGCACGCGAGAGCTCTGCTACCTGCGATCGTAAAAATTCGAGTTCCGACAAATGTTCGGCACTGCTCATGCTGCAGCTCCTTGTGGCGTGCCATTGCCTTGTGAGAGGACTACGGACAGGTGACAGCGGCGAAATCGAAGATATGCCATCACGTGATGCGTTGAGGATTCATGAAGGTGCCGAACCCGGAGGGAACTACGGCAAAGAAAATAGGCACGCTCGCGGCGGAACTCCATGAAGCACCATGGCAGTGTCTGTGCTGGGTGCAGATCGGGTTGCAAGAACCACATTGCGCCCACCCTCGCTGGTTGGTTTCGCACAATCATTGGAGGAGGGCCCCAGTGTGCTATGGAAGGCCGTCAAAAGTCTAGGTCCTATATATAATGGGGCTACAGGCGGTTCATATGGAGAGTGGTGAGAATCGAGGACACAGCGTAAACCGGAGAGGAGCCCACCGGGCCATGGTATGCGAGCCTGTCCCACTGGGATCGGAACCCTGAACATGCGGAGTTTGGTGCCGAAGGCGGGACTTGAACCCGCACGGCTTGCGCCACACGCCCCTCAAACGTGCGTGTCTGCCATTTCACCACTTCGGCAAATGAAATTATCACTTCAACGACGAGGGAGCCGCATTATAGAAGTGGGCCAAAATCCTTGTCAATCAATGGACGGTCCGGTAGAATCGGGCGGCTTATGCTCACCGGGTCATCCAACGCTGTGCTGAATCAACACATTCTCACCTCCACACTGCTTGAAGATGTCGCGGAACGACAGGGACAGGGTTCCGTCGCCGCGCTGTTCGACGTCGACAATACGCTCCTACCGGGGGAGGCCAGTGAAATAGGATTCTTCCGGTTTTTGTGGCGGCGTAGTCTGGTGGGATGGGGCGAGTTGGCTCGAAGCGCGGCCTGGCTGGCGGGGCACGTGCCACCGTTCTCCTTGCATTCGCTCCGAGAACGAAAAGTGTATTTGACGGGCAAGCGTTCCGGAGACATTGAATCATATGCGCGGGAGTATTGTCAGGTTGAAATGATCGGCAAGCTCTCTGTACAGGCTCGCGCAAGGCTGGATGCGCATAGACAGGCCGGCCACCAATTGATTCTTGTGACTGGCGCGCCTGAGTTTTTGGTCGTACCCCTTGCAAAGTACTTGGGCGTATCTACGGTATTCGCGGCAAAGCCAGAGGAGCGGGATTCAGTTTATACCGGTGCATTGATTCCTCCGTTGCCCTATGGTCGTGGCAAGCGTGAGCTGATCCTCGCTCACGCTCAGGAAATGAATCTCGATTTGCCCGGCTCCTACGCCTATGGCGACAGCCCAGGTGACCGTGACATTCTTGAATTGGTCGGGCACCCCTTGGTGGTCAACCCGATCCGGGGCATGGCACGCACGGCGCAACGCCGCGGTTGGCCTGTCACGACGTGGAAGTAACGCCGTGAATCGTTCAGCGTCAACCGATTCTGCGGTTATACAGTGTCCAAACGTTTCCAACAGGCGTTTCACGATTAACGTCTCACATTTCACGTCTTGAGCCATGCGCATCACCGAGATCTTCTATAGCATCCAAGGCGAGTCGAGCTACATCGGGCAACCCTGTGTTTTTGTACGACTGACTGGATGCCCACTCCGCTGCACCTGGTGCGATACCGACTATGCCTTCTACGGAGGGCGCGAGTCCTCGATCGATGAGGCCCTGGCGCAGGTGCAACACTATGGATGCCGCCTTGTGGAGGTCACGGGAGGGGAGCCGCTTGTCCAGCCCGAGAGTTTTCCATTCTTGACCAAACTGTGCGATGCCGGCTACACGGTCCTCCTTGAAACCAGCGGCGCCATCGATATCGCGCCGGTCGACGCCCGCACGCACGTCATACTGGATGTAAAGTGTCCCGGGAGTGGGATGACCGATCGAATGCACTGGCCGAATCTTTCCCGCCTGACTGCCAAAGACGAGGCGAAGTTTGTCCTGGCCGACCGAGCCGATTACGACTGGGCTCGCGAGATTCTTGTCCGGTATGACCTCACCCGTCGCTGTTCGATGCTCTTCAGCCCGGTCTTCGGTGTACTCGATGTCCGCGAACTTGCAGAATGGATCCTGGCCGACAAGCTTCCTGTGCGATTCCAACTGCAGTTGCATAAATACATCTGGGCACCCGATATGCGAGGGGTGTGATGAGTCGCCACCGGCGCTCAGTGTGAACTGAACGCTGATGGCGGATCGCTGACAGCGTGAACAAGGAGACACAAATGCATATCATGCAGGTTACGGTACAGGTTGGACGAGCGGAGATCGCACCCGCCGAGGTGTTGGTCTTCACGCACTGCGAAGGAGAGGGATTGGCCAAACAGGATGCGGTCACGCTCGATCGGGCCCTCGGAGGGGCGTTGAGCAATCTGGTGCAATCCAAGGAATTCGAAGGCAAGGCCAACGAGGTATTGCTGTACCACACGCAGGGCACGGTGCCTGCGAAACGACTGGTGCTGGTCGGCTTGGGCAAGAGAAGGGAGGTCACGCTTGAGAAGATCCGGCAAGCGATGGGCTCGGCAGCAAAACGCACCCGGCAAACAAAGGTCGATTCGTTTACGGTGATGCTTCCGACGGTGACACCTGGAGGAGCGTCATCCCTTGAAGTCGCGCAAGCGATGGTTGAAGGGGCGATCCTGGGCAGCTATCAGTTCACCGTCTATCGGAGTGAGGCGGCCTCAGGACAAGACGTCGCGGAAATGAAGATTCTCATCCCGAGGAATAGTCAGTTGCGGCAGGTCACTGAAGGAATCCGGCGCGGCATCGCAACGGCAGAGGCCACGGTCTTTGTCCGAGATCTCTGCAATCACCCCTCGAACGTCCTGACCCCCACCAGAGTCGCCGACGAAGCGAAGGCCATCGCCAAGGCGGAAGGGATCACGATCAAGATTCTCGAGCAGAAAGAAATGGAGCGCTTGGGGATGGGAGCACTGCTCGGCGTGGCGCGCGGGAGCCAGGAGCCACCCAAGTTCATCATCCTTGAATACAACCGCGCCAAGAAAAGGGACGCCCGCCCGGTTGTGCTGGTCGGAAAGACGATCACCTTCGATACGGGGGGGATTTCGCTGAAGCCTGCCGAAAATATGGAACACATGAAGGCGGATATGACGGGGGGGGCCGAAGTCTTGGCCTCAATCCGCGCAGCGGCCAGACTTAAGCTCCCATTGCGTCTCATCAGTATTCTGCCCGTGGCGGAAAATATGCCGGGTGGCCGGGCGATGAAGCCCGGTGATATTGTGACGACGCTGTCGGGGAAGACTGTTGAAGTGCAGAACACGGATGCGGAAGGCCGGCTCATTCTGGCTGATGGTCTTGCCTATGCGATGCGTTATAAGCCGGCAGCCTTGATTGACATTGCAACGCTCACGGGGGCCTGTGTCGTGGCGCTCGGCCAGTTTGCCATCGGGATGTTCGGAACAGACCAGACGCTCAAAGAGCAGGTCCGGAAGTCGGGAGACAAAACCGGTGAGCGAGTGTGGGAAATGCCCTTGTGGGAGGAATACTTCGAACAGCTCAAGAGTGATGTCGCCGATATGCGCAACATCGGCGGCCGTGGCGGCGGCATGATTACCGCGGCGCTCTTTCTGAGCAAATTCGTGGGGGACTGCCCGTGGGTGCACCTCGATATTGCCAGTACGGATTGGAGTGAACGGGAACGGGCCTACATTCCGAAGGGTCCCACCGCGATCGGAACCAGATTATTGGTGCAATATCTGATTGATCGGAGCGTCTAGCAGGATGCGACAACAGTCCACCAGCGTCCATGAACCATGGTGCGAGATATGTGAGACGGGGGCGATCAGGATTTCGAAGGTCGGGGTTCGGAGCTCGGAATATTTCGAACCGTGGACCTCGAACGCTCACCCGTTTCGCCCCTCCAGCTCGTCTCGATCGGCACTCCCGCAGGAATGTTCTCTTGTTGTGGTACTCCTGCGAACCATCGAGCTTTCAGCCCGCCAACAAAGCTTTTCCACAGCCTTCTAGTATTGGAACACGATCACATGACCTCGCGAGAAAAGATTGGGCAGCTCTTCATGGTCGGATTTCTTGGTACGTCGGTGACGCCGGATCTGGCCTCGTTCATCAAACAGTACAAGCCGGGCGGCGTCATTTTGTTTTCTCGGAATCTGGAATCCGTCGAGCAGATGGTCGATCTGACCAACAAGCTACAGGCCTGTAGCCCCCATTCGCCGCTCTTGATTTCGATCGATCAAGAGGGTGGCCGGGTCTCTCGTCTGCCGAAGGGCTTTACGATATTCCCGGCCTGCAGCCTGTTGGGCCGCTCCAATTCAACCGAATTGGCATACGCGGCCGGGGCCACCATCGCCAAAGAGTTGAGAGCGGTGGGCGTAAACATGAATATGGCGCCGGTCCTTGACGTGAACAGCAATCCTGACAATCCAGTCATTGGCGACCGCGCGTTCGGCACAACACCGGACGTCGTCTGTGAACTGGGGGTCGCGACGGCGGCGGGGCTCCAAGACAACGGAGTCGTGGCCTGCGGGAAACACTTTCCAGGTCACGGCGATACGAATACCGATTCTCACAAAGAGCTTCCGGTCGTCGAGGCAACCAGGGAGCGATTGGAGGCGATCGAGTTTCCCCCCTTCCGCCGTGCTATTCAACGGGGTGTCGCATCATTGATGACTGCGCACGTGCTGTACCGGGCCCTCGATCGCGAATTGCCGGCCACGCTCTCGCCGGCCATCATCAATGATTTCTTGCGCCAGGAGCTGCAATACGACGGAGTTGTGTTGACGGATGACCTCGAAATGCACGC
>OELA01000339.1_pt3 | contig 31764 bp, 37 predicted proteins | sample 1503161 | NCBI WGS metagenome assembly OELA01 (sample SAMEA104379559, study PRJEB20068) | metagenome | biome: 1000743; feature: 77; material: 1998 | place: USA | collected 2012 | depth 25 m
GGGAGCCTCGGCTTTCCGTCGAGTCTCGTACGCGGCGATGGCAGCCTCATGTTGCAATGTCAATCCGATGGCGTCGAGACCCCGATACAAACAGTCTTTTCTGAAGGGGTCGATCTCGAAGCGACAATGAGTATTGTCCGGGGTGGTCACCGTCTGGTTTTCGAGGTCTACCGTCAGTTGATACCCGGGCATCGCAAAGACGTCGTTCATCATTGCCAGGACCTCGTCGGCCTTCAACACGACAGGCAACATGCCGTTCTGGAGGCAGTTGTTGTAGAAGATGTCGGCAAAACTCGACGCAATGATACAACGGAATCCTTGGTCGAGGAGCGCCCAGGGAGCATGTTCACGAGACGATCCGCATCCAAAGTTATCCCGTGTCAGAAGAATTGTCGCACCATGGAAGCGCGGTTGATTCAAGAAGAATGTCGGGTCCTGTGAACCGTCATTCTGCTTGCGCCAATCGTAGAACAAACCTTCACGAAGCCCGGTCCGCTTGATCGTCTTGAGAAATTGTTTCGGGATGATCTGGTCGGTATCGACATTGACGCGGTCCAACGGTGCGACCAGACCTGTCATGGTGGTAAAGGGTTGCATAGGTCCTCTATTTCCAGCTTCGGATGTCGACGAAATGTCCCTCGACGGCAGCCGCGACGGCCATAGCCGGAGAGACGAGATGTGTCCGGCCTCCGGCCCCTTGGCGGCCTTCGAAATTACGATTGCTGGTCGAGGCGCAGCGCTCTCCTGGCTGAAGTACGTCGGCATTCATCGCCAGGCACATACTGCACCCGGCTTCGCGCCACTCAAACCCCGCCTCTTTGAATAGGCGGTCCAGCCCTTCCTGTTCCGCCTGTTGTTTCACCAGTCCAGAGCCCGGCACCACCATGGCCCGCACTCCCCTGGCGACGTGCTTACCCTTGGCCAAGCTGGCCGCAAGGCGAAGGTCTTCGATTCGTGAATTGGTGCAAGACCCGATAAACACCGTATCGATCTTGATATCGATTATGGGCATGTTCGGGATAAGGCCCATGTATTCCAATGCCCGCATCGTCGCCTGGCGCTGGTTCTCGTCGATGATCGTACGCGGGTCCGGCACTCGTTGATTGATTCCAGTCACCATGCCGGGACTCGTACCCCAGCTGACTTGCGGGGCAATGTCCTCGGCCTGCATCGTGACGGTCCTATCGTATGTCGCGTTCGCATCGGTTTTGAGCTGCCGCCATGCGTGTATGGCCTGCTCGAACAGCTCTCCCTTCGGAGCCAAAGGACGGCCTTTGATATAGGCGATGGTCTGCTCGTCCGGTGCGACCATCCCGGCGCGTGCGCCGCCCTCGATTGACATGTTGCAGAGCGTCATACGCCCTTCCATGCTGAGCGCGCGAATCGCCGAGCCTGTGTACTCGATGACATAGCCGGTTCCTCCGGCTGTGCCGATCTTGCCGATGATTGCGAGAATGATGTCCTTTGCAGAGCAGAGACTCGACAACGTCCCTTCGACACGGACCTCCATCGTCTTGGGTCGTTTCTGCACCAAGCACTGGGTGGCCAGCACATGTTCCACTTCGCTGGTCCCGATGCCGAAGGCCAAGGCCCCGAAGGCTCCGTGCGTCGAGGTGTGCGAATCGCCGCATACGATGGTCGTCCCAGGAAGGGTAAAGCCCTGTTCGGGTCCGATCACGTGCACCACACCTTGGCGGATATCGTTCATGCCGAAGAGCGCGATGCTGAAGTCATGGCAGTTCTCCTCCAACGTCTGGATCTGCTTCGCACTAAGGGGATCAGCGATACCCACGGTCCGGTCGGTAGTCGGGACGTTGTGATCCGGCACCGCCAACGTCGCACCAGGACGTCGCGGCCTGCGGCCGGAGAGCTTGAGCCCTTCAAATGCCTGCGGCGAGGTCACTTCGTGGACTAGCTGACGATCGATATAAAGCAGGGTGGTTCCGTCCGGCTCCGCACGGACCATATGAGACTCCCAGATTTTGTCGAAGAGGGTTTGAGCTGCCATAGGTGCTCCTCAATGATGGGTCTCTCTCGGAGATGTAGTTCCGAGAGGATTCATATTATACAGAGTCCTCCTATGGTCTGTACAAGAGTGGTCACCAGATTATTGCGTAGTACACATGAACGTGGTACCACCTCATGATTGGCAGATACGAGACCCCTTCCGCACCGATGCACCGGAGGATTCTGTCATGGTTCCTCAGATATGGACCGATCCTGACACCATCGAGTGGTCGCAACTGCTCCTCAACAGTTTTTGTCATTGGACCGGGCGTGAACTGCTCGAACGAGTGGGTGATCCTGTCTATCAAGCCCATGCCCTTTTTCTCTCTCCCTTTGTCGTCGTCTCCCACGGGATGGAAGAAGATCCACTCATCAATTACGGTAATCAGGTGGCATTGGAGCTATGGGAAATGACCTGGGAGGACCTGACGAGGACACCGTCACGGCTGACGGCGGAGCCCACCAATCGGGCTGAACGCGAATGGATGTTGGAGCAAGCCAGAACCCGTGGCTACCTCGATACCTATCAAGGCGTGAGAGTGACGTCAACAGGGCGCCGTTTTCTCGTCGAAAATGCCCTCATCTGGAATGTCCTGGATGCAGAGAGACAGAGGATCGGGCAGGCCGCGACCTTCATACAATGGACATGGTTGCCCTAACAGGATGCTGCGGATCTGTCTAGGGGGCCGTAATCCTGTGGCCGCACCGCAGACTCAGGGCCGGAAGACAATCGGGGTTGCCTATGTCCAGAGTTCGAGGGGGCTTCGGTGGACGATGGCCCGGAGAATATCGCTGGTCGTCAGAATGCCGACCGGGTGACGGGAGCTGTCGAGGATCGGAATCGCGTTGACGTGTTCATCGAGCATGATGTGGGCGATCTCGCGGATCTCTGTCGTCGGGGTCGCGGACAAGACCCGGCTGTTCATCACACGGGCCAGTTTGTGTTCGGCAGCCGGTCCCGGCGAATCGACAGATTCCAACTCTCGCGCATAGGGCAGCAGCTCGAGATTCGATATCATTCCGACCAACGTGCCATGGATTGAGGTCACAGGGAGATGGTGAATCCCTTTGCGTGTCATGACAGTCCATGCCTCCAATAGCGTACTACTCGACGGCAACCACGTGACGGGCGAGGTCATTAAGTCCTGTGCGAGGAGGGCCGGTTTCGGTTCAGTGGCTTGGTGTGTCTGTTGCTGGTATGCCTGTTGGGCGAGACGTGCTGCATGATCAGCGGTCTGGCGCTCCTGACCCTTTGAGTGGTCCTCTCGACCAGCCGAGGGAACCCGAGTAGCTGGTGGGCGAGGGGACACCGGATCAGAAGGATAGGTTTCAATGATGCCGTTGACGGCACGTATAATCGGCATGGCTGACCTCACGAGGTCTGTATCGGATCCCTGCTGGAAATACTTAAGGCAGGAAGTCGTCTGTCCGCCATGGTCGGAGGGTACAAATGCATCAGTTTCGAGGGAGGGATATAACTGATTCGGACAGCTGTCTAGGGAGGAGTAAGAAACCGAAACCGTGGACAAGGACGACCATCAATGAGCACCGCCTCCAGAAACATCTCCGTTGGTCTGACCCATAGTCCACCGTCGCCGTAGAGCGCGCGATAGACCACATATTCCTCTTCTGTTTCGGAGTGTCGGGCCACCCCCAGCACCTCATATTCATGGCCCTTATAGTGCCGATAGCGGCCAGGCTGCACCATCGTGTATCCTTCCGTTTCTCAGCCATAGTATAAAGGGAACACACGATGAAATCACAGGGTCATGTTTCGACACGCAACACTCATGATGTCATCGTCATCGGCGGCGGGTCAGCTGGCTATGCTGCGGCACGCACCGCACGCGATGCCGGCGCGGACGTGGCGATCGTGGATCACGGCCCGCTTGGGGGGCTCTGCATTTTGCGTGGCTGCATGCCGTCAAAGGCCATCCTGCGTTCTGCCGAGGTTGCGGCCCTCCTGAGGCGGGCGAAGGAGTTCGGGCTCTCCCCGGTTTCGACCAGGGTCGATCTGTCTGCGATCGTGGATCGAAAGGATCGGCTTGTCCGCGAGTTTGCCGACTATCGTATTCAACAGCTCCGCGATCCGAGCCTGACACTCTATCAATCGCAGGCGGTCTTTCGGTCGCCTCATGAGATCGTCGTCGGAGAAGCCATCTTGTCGTCCGGCTCATTCATCCTGGCCACCGGGTCGAGGCCGGATGAGGTTCCGATTCCTGGCTTGGCCCAAGCCGGATATTTCACGAGCGACACGATTCTGGATCTCCGCACCAAACCGGACTCGTTGATCGTGCTGGGCGGTGGGTCTGTCGCTCTCGAGCTCGGCCAGTTTTTTGCGCGACTTGGGACGAGGGTCACAATTCTTCAACGGGGACGGACGCTCCTTTCTGAGATGGACGAGGATGTCGGGCGCGCGCTGGAAGCCGCATTGATCGACGAGGGCATCGAAGTCGTCACAGGCGTGCAATTACTCCGTGTGACCTGCAACGAAGGAAAGAAGACGGTCTGGGCGATGAAGGACGGATGTGAACGATCCTACGCCGGGGAGGATATACTTCAGGCCTTAGGCCGACGGCCCAACATCGAAGGCCTTCACCTTGACCTGGCGGAGGTGACCGTCGACAGCGGGCGCATTGTGGTCGATGGCACCATGCGCACGTCGCAACCACATATTTATGCCGTGGGTGATGTGAACGATGTCACCCCCATCGTGCATCTGGCTATCCAACAAGGAGAGATTGCGGCCTATAACGTGACGCATCCCGACAGGCCGGCCAAAGAACTCGATCATCGTCTCGATGCTGAGGTGGTCTTTACGGATCCCCAAGTCGCCGTTGTGGGCCTCAACGACGCTGCCTGCCACGCGGGAAAGATTCCCTTTTTGACCGCCTCATATCCCTTTGCCGATCATGGGAAGGCTCTCTGTCTCGGCGCATCGCACGGTTTTGTGAAACTCTTCTGTGCACCGACGACAGGCGAACTGCTTGGGGCGCAGATCATCGGCCCTGAGGCGGGAGAACTGATCCACGAATTGATCGCCGTGATGTATTATCATGGAACTGCGGCCGATCTCTTGCGCATGCCGCATTATCATCCTACGCTTGCGGAGATCGTGACCTATCCAGCGGAATCCATTGTCGAACAGTTGGATATGCGATGAAGAGACTCGGTGTGCCAGGTTCAGCAGCTATCCCATGTGTTACGGCCTGTTCGCCAATAACCGGCGCGAGACTCGGTGACGGAGACCGTACGGCAATCGGTGTATCTGCAGGCGTTACCCAGGAGTCCTTGCTGATGCCGACTCCCTGCGTCCCAGATAAACTCTTGGCCCTAGACCTATTAAACGTGGCATTGAACGTCGTGACACCGGCCCAGGTGCGTACGATCTAAGAACAGCTGGAGAAAAAGGAGTCGCGGGGCCGGAGCGACGTGCCAAGAGTTTTCGACCGAACTGGAGTTGAACCGGCCGCACCATCCAGTGTAGCGTACCCCCTATGGCCATAGACAACGAGCCGCCACCCATCAAGTTACCTATGAACGGAATGATCGCGCGATTTGTGGGGATCGTGGCGATTGCACTCGGGTTTGTTATCGGTATCTATGGATTGGAAGACACAGGCACGCTGTGGCTGCAGACGGCCTTGGGGTTATTGGTGACAGGGATGCTGGCTCAAGGGTATGCCTTCTATTGTTCAATCAGGTACCGGCAGCAAATACACAACAGGCCCAAGCCATGATGCTTTCCAGTTGGATTCCTCGCGAAGCCACGCAAGGGCTGCTAATAGTGATTGTCGCCGGATCGGTACTTGCCTGCGGCGGTCCTTGGCGTGACCGTTATTTCGACAAGGGCGTTGATCGATTGACGCAGGAAGAAATATCCGAGCGCATGGGACCGCCCCATACGGCCAAGACTCCCGCGCTCGGCGGGGATACGATCTGGACCTTTCGAGTTCCGGTCAGTGACAACGAATTGGATCCGATAAATCTCTCTAGCCTCACCGATGCCACGCAACAGGCAGCGGCTTTGCTGGGCAAGGCCACAAACGACGCACCCAAGCCCACCCTCTATTGCTATCGCTATACGCTATCGTTCAACGAGCAGAAGATTCTCAAACAGTGGAAGCGGGAAGAATGTGTTCAGGGAACCCGCAATCAGCTTAAGGCCAATCAATGATCTCGCCTTTGTAATCCATGCCTGCCTGGGTGCCGCACATCGACAGTTCGATCGTCCTCGACAGCCTCAAGTCCCTCCTGCTGCTTTTGACCCTCCTTATCACCCGTATGCTTATTGTGCGTTCGATCGCCAGGAACTCGGCCATGTCCATGGAGGCCAAACGACGCTGGGTGGTGACGACGAGAAATTTTATTCTGTTCGCGTTATTCATAGGACTGGTGGTGATTTGGGCGCACGAGCTGCAGGCCCTTACCGTATCTCTGGTCGCCTTGGCGGCCGCACTTGTGCTGGCGACCAAGGAGCTGATTCTCTGCTTGAGCGGGGCAGCATTACGGGTGGGAGGGAAAGTCTATTCTGTCGGCGATCGCATTCAGATTGCGGGCCATCGAGGGGTGGTCTTGGACCATGACATCTTTGCGACCAAGCTCCTCGAGATTGGGCCTGGCCAAGCGTCGCATCTCTATACGGGCCGCGTGACCGTGTTTCCAAACAGCATGCTGTTTACAAATGCCTTGATCAAAGAGAATCCAGGCCAGGAGTATGGTCTCTATATCCTGGTGATTCCGCTCAGGGACACGGACGACTGGCGGGATGCTGAACGGCACCTACTAGACGCAGCCAGGGCTGAATGTCTTCCTTATATGGAAGAAGCCGGTCGTCAGATGAAGTTGTTGGAGCAGACGAATCTGCTCGAAGCCCCGTCTCCGGAGCCCCGCATCACGATCCAACTGTCCGAGCCTGGGCGCATTCAATTGGTGCTGCGGTTTCCGGCACCGGACCGAGGAAGATCGAGGATCGAGCAGGCGATTCTGCGAAGATTTCTGGACGTGCCACATTGATGTCTGTTGGTGCGTGAACGGGCCATGTCGAATTTTCGCATCGGCTTGACAGACCAGGGATGCCGTGCGACGCTTCAATCGGCTTCGCCTAGCAATTGAGGTACGGTCCTGAACTTAACGTCCATTGATGAGGAGGTGTCTCGTGCATAGATTGATCGTGGTCTCGTTTGCCGCATTGTGCCTGATTGGAACCAGCTCGTTCGTCCTGGCGGACGATGCCATGAAGAGTGAGATGGGCCAGATCAAAGCCGACAAGGACGGTATGAAAGCCGACGTGAAGGGGAAGAAAGTAGAGATGAAGGCCAAGACGAAGGCCCCTAAAGAGGCGAAGAAGGCGAAGAAGGAAGACATGAAGGGCAAGGCCAAAGCGCATAAGACCAAAATGAAGGCGAAGGGTGCAGGCCAAGATATGAAAACAGCCGGTCAATAGGTGAAAGAGGCTGTCGAGGTGGCGGGCAGGTAAGCTCGAGGCACCTCAGGCTTTAAAAGACGTATGCACGGCCCGTCGTGGAACGTTCCACGACGGGCCATACTTTTTTCACTGCGTGTGTTTCCGTGGCAGCTCACCGGTTCGCTTGTTCCCACTTGCGTCTTCTGTTAGCATCCCCGCCAGTTCATCCGACGGCACCATGAAAATCGCCACCTTCAACGTCAATTCACTCCGCAAACGTCTGCCGATCGTGCTGGGCTGGCTGGCCCAGCAAAAGCCCGATGTGCTCTGTCTTCAAGAAACCAAAGTCCAGGACAGCGAGTTTCCGCTGCTGGCATTAGCGGAATCTGGGTACGACATCACCTACCGTGGGATGAAATCTTACAACGGGGTCGCGATATTGAGCCGGGAGAAACCAGAGGCGGTGTCATACGGGTTTGATGATGGAGGCGAATCGGAGGACGCGCGGCTCTTGCGCGTGGTGATCAAGGGGATTCCTATTATCAATACCTACGTGCCGCAGGGCTTCGAGATCGATTCACCGAAGTATCAATACAAGCTTGGCTGGTATGTTCGACTTCGCAAATATTTCGAGAAGCATGTGTCGCCGAACAAACCGGCTATCTGGTGTGGTGACATGAACGTCGCTCCGAGGCCGATCGACGTGCACAGCCCCGAGAAACATCTCAAGCACGTCTGCTATCACGAGGATGCGCGGAGAGCGTATGAACATACACTGGCGTGGGGATTTCAGGACGTGTTTGTGAAACTCTATCCGGACCGGCAACAGTATACATTTTGGGATTACCGGGCGCCGGGTTCGCTGGAAGCAAATAGAGGCTGGCGCATCGACCATATTCTGGCGACGGCCTCGCTGGCGGAGAAATGTCAAAAGGTAGACGTGGACGTCGAGCCGCGGCGAGCGAAAGATCCCTCAGATCATACATTCTTATGGGCGGAGTTTTCGGTCTGACCACGAGCGCAACGTCCACACCTGCTCAGTTCGGTTCGTCAAGCTATCCGTACCGACCGGGATGGCTCACGACCTCACACAAATATCACGCTGCCTTCAGGACCCGTTGCTTTGCACCCGATGGGGCCACGCGATTCTGTGCAATCAACGGATCGAGGACCAGCCCGCAATTGATACAGCGGAGCACCGCGGCTTCCTGTGAAAATTCAGGTCGCCACTCTTTCACCATCAGTCCTTTGCATTTTTGACAGGTCATCGGGCTCACCTCCTGCTCTCATGTGTTTCAGCATCGACGAGTCAGCCTTGCATGTGGGGAACTCTAGCATTGCAAGATTAATGGGGTGTTAACTGGCAGTTAAAACTCTCTAATGTCTATACATGATGACAAATATGATGTTGTGGTGATCGGTGCGGGTGCCGCTGGGCTGGCGGCCGCTATTTCCGCTGGAGAAACGGCTGCAAAAGGCGATCGCCCGCAGAGGATTGTGCTCCTCGATGGTGCCAAAGCTATTGGGGCCAAGATCCTCGTCTCCGGCGGCGGACGTTGCAATATCACGCACGACGTTGTCACTCCGGCAGACTTCTTTGGCAATCGCCACATCATCAAGAACGTGCTGGCCGCGTTTTCAGTTCAAGCCACGATTGACTGGTTTGCCTCGATGGGAGTGGAACTTAAACGCGAAGAGACCGGTAAGATCTTTCCGGTGAGCGACAAGGCGCGAACTGTCCTAACCGCACTCACCGGTCGCTGTCATGACCTGGGTCTCGCTATTCGCCTGGATCATCGCGTGACAGGCATTGAGGGGCCCAGCGAATCAAGATCTGGATTTGTTCTCCACCACACTCACGGAACCCTGCAAGCAAGGAAGGTCATTCTGGCGACCGGAGGCCGATCGATTCCTAAGTCGGGAAGTGACGGGGTTGGGCACGGTCTTGCCCGTCGGCTCGGCCATCGCGTGACTGCCACCGTGCCGGCGCTCGTACCCTTGGTGCTCGAAGACACGATGTTTCATAAGACACTCTCCGGCCTCTCACTTGACGTCGAGTTGACCACGGTAGTGAAGGGTCGCTCTGTCGACTGCCGGACGGGGAGTTTACTCTGGACACACTTTGGCATGAGCGGGCCTGTGGTCATGGACGCGAGCCGCTTCTGGACGTTGGCGCATGAGCAAGGAGAGTCGGGAGAAATGTACGGGAATTTCCTGCCCGATCAAACGCAGGAACAGGTGCGGTCCTGGTTCCTGGAGCAAGCGCGAGATAGTCCCAGACGCTCAGTAGGGAAGACGTTGTCGCAAGCGCTTCCTCAACGATTCTCGGAAACCGTCATCCGACATATCGGCTGCGATGCTCATACAAGGATCTGCCAACTGCCGAGAAAGGATCGCGATCATCTCCTTGAGGCGTGCACGAAGTTCCGATTTCCCATTGTACACAACCGCGGCTGGAACTACGCAGAAGTGACAGCGGGGGGAGTCCCTCTCGAAGAAATCAGTTTCAGGACGATGGAATCCAAGCTTGTGCCAGGCCTCTATCTGATTGGGGAGATTCTCGACTGCGATGGTCGGATCGGCGGGTTCAACTTCCAATGGGCATGGGCAACTGGATTTTTGGCCGGCCGAGCGGTTTCCGCAAGTGTCCGAGTAGACGGCGAGGCGTGTCTATGAACATGCTCTTTCTCTCAATGCGGGCTTCGCACCGAACCGTTGTTTTCTTGACAGAGATGAGAGGTTCATCTATCCGTGGACTAGAGCCTTGGCCTTTCGAAGAGTCCGAGCAATGGGAATAAGAAGGAATAGATGATATGGGCCGAATCCTAAGTTGTCCGCAGTGCCAGAAGTATGGCCTCTTGCGGTCTCATCCACAATCGATACGGGAACGCCTCGCTTCCTTCTTCTTCGTGGCGCCATTCCGTTGCCCATCGTGCAGTCATCGTTTTCTGGCGTCCCGTCTTGGATTGGACCATCCCACGCATCCGATAGACCGACGCGAACACCTTCGCATTCCCGTGCGACTCTTTCTCTCGTTTTCGGGAGGTAAGGTTTGCGGTGAGGGAACGGTGCTCGATCTCTCGATGGGTGGCTGTATCATCAAGAGCAAAGCCCAGGTCCATACGGACGACATTTTCTATCTGCAATTGTCGCTTGGCGAAGGTGAATCTCCGCTTGAAGTGGCTGCGATGGTCCGTTCCGTGAGCGCTCGCGGCATTGCATTCCAGTTCCTCCGGGCCGCCCACGGGGACAAGCGCTTGCTTGCCTTCGTCCAAGCCCACACACCGGCTCAGCCGGATAAATCCTCCCTCAACGCTGGTGTCGCCGCTTGACCTGGCCGGCGAATCTCTTGCCTTACCCCACCATGGTTCACATGAGGGGCCTCGACGCGATTAGCAGGCTGCAGGAATCATGCGGATTTTTTTCAGCACCCTGTTAGGTCGGAGTTTCCCAGGCAGAATGAAGCGGATGGTTATTGATCAGTTCCTCGTGTGCGGCAAGATCATAGGGTTCAATGGTGAGGTCTTGTTCCTTGAGCGGTTCAGGGCAGGCAGGAGAACAGAGGTAGGCGCGATACGATTCAGCCTTCTCTTTTGTCGCGAACCGGCACAGCCCATATTCCGGCATTCCGGAGGAGGGATGCCAAAAGGCCAACTCGATGGCACTCCCCTGGTAGATGCCGAGGGTGCGGTGTGTAATTTGAAATCCGCCGGACAAATGTGAAGAGGGTTCAAGCGACATCGGGTACCCTTGCCTTCATAACCATAATGGGTTTCCTCATGATAGCATGAGCGACTCCAGGTGCTATAGGCCGGCGCGAGCGAGGAGGCGGCCATGAGCAGTCACATTGTCACAGTCTCGGCATTCTTGTGAAGTGGGCTATCGCACAGGAATCATCCTGTGGTGTGCGGATGACTCTTGAGATGTACTGGTTTCTGTAAGACCGGCAAGCAGCATGCGCTCCTCGCGCAGGTTTGCCCTGCGGCCGTCGGCAACAACCTCGATGAGTTGACTACATCCTGATTCAAGAGCCACAATTGGCGGCTTGATAGACTGCCCCGCGTTGTTCCGTTAGAATCCCGTTACATGTCCGATCCTACTCTGGCGTCCCCAGTTCCAGCGAATGCGCAGGATGAAACTCGCTCGGTGGTCAAAGCGGCAGGGGTGATAGGCGTCGCCACCTTCTCCAGCCGCATCCTCGGGTTCATCCGTGATATGGTATTGGCAGGGCTTTTCGGCGCAACACCTGCGGCCGATGCCTTCTTCGTGGCCTATCGTGTCCCCAACTTGCTTCGTGAGTTATTCGCGGAAGGATCGATGTCTTCCGCATTCATTCCTGTCTTTGCGGAATATCAGACGCTCAAATCAAAACGAGACGCCTGGGAATTGGCAAGTGCCGTCTTCACCACGCTGCTGACGATTGTGACGGGTGTCACGATCGTGGGCATTCTCGCCGCGTCTGGAATCGTCTGGCTTCTGGCGCCGGGGTTTCATAGTGATCCGGCGAAGCTGGGCATGACGACGTTGCTCACGCAGATCATGTTTCCGTATTTGATCTTTATCAGCCTGGCTGCGTTGGCGATGGGTATTCTGAATTCCATGCGCGCTTTTGCGGCGCCGGCGTTCTCGCCGGTGTTCTTTAATGTATTTATCATCGGTTGCGCGCTGTTTTTGTCACCAACGATGTCGGAGCCTATCCTCGGTGTGGCCATCGGGGTCGTGGCGGGAGGTGCGGCGCAGTTCGTCATGCAGCTGCCCGGCTTGAGCCTGCGCGGCATGTTGTTCCGATTCCGGTTCGAGCCAGGCCATCCTGGCGTGAGGCGGATCGGCGCCCTGATGGTGCCGTCGCTCCTCGGTCTCTCCGTGACGCAGATCAACATTACCGTGAGCACGATCCTGGGATCGTTCTTTGCCGGAGGCCCAACCTACCTGTTCTATGGCATGCGGTTAATCCAGTTTCCTCTGGGGATTTTCGGAGTGGCGCTGGCCACGGCCATTTTACCGACGCTCTCGGCTCAGGCCGCGCGCGGGTCGCTGAATGAATTGCGGACCATGTTGGGATTTGGCCTTCGTATGATCCTCTTTATCATGCTCCCGGCGATGCTGGGGCTGATCCTCTTGCGTCAGCCGATTATCCATCTATTCTTCGAGCACGGAACCTTTACCGCGCACGATACAGCCGAGACCGCAGTGGCGGTGCTCTGTTATTCCGTCGGCTTGTGGGCCTTCGGAGGCGTCCGCATCATCGTCGCGGCCTTCTATTCGCTGCAAGATACGCGCACGCCCGCCATCTCCGCGGCCATCGCCGTGGCGGCCAACCTCGTCTTCTCGCTTCTGCTGATGTCGTCTCTCGGCGCGGCCGGACTGGCTTTGGCCACAGCTATGGCTGCGATGGTGAATGGAGGAATCCTGGTCGCCGTGCTACACCGTCGATTGGGCGGCGTGGCGTGGGGCTCTGTGGGACGATCACTATTACGTGTGCTGCTCGCATCCGTGCCGTTGGTTGTGGCCTGCGTCTGGGTGGCGGCGGCGCAGGTGTGGACACATCCCGGTGAATGGATCGAGAAGTCGCTCATGCTGGGTATGGGGATTGGATTGAGCGTGGGCGGGTATCTGGGCGTCCACGCTCTGCTACGTTCAGAAGAGCTCGATTTGGTCTGGGGAATGGTGCGGAAGAAACTGGGCCGAGTCATGGGCCGCTGAGGTCACGAATGCGACAAGCGATCGTTTTCAAATCGCAATGGGGTTGGATGGGTATTTCCGAAACGACGAAAGGGATCGACGCGGTGGTGTTGCCGAAGGCATCGCGTCAGGCTGTGCTGTCGGAGTTGCGATTGTCCGATGCCGAGCTGCTGGAGGACCGGATGTCTCCGCGATTGCGAAAGGCACAGACCCAATTGACCGGCTATCTGACTGGGGTGCGGAGGTCCTTCGATCTGCCGCTGGACCTCTCACGAGGGACGAGTTTTCAGCGGAAGGTCTGGCGGACCCTTCGACGCGTCTCCTACGGCCGTCTTCGCTCCTATCGATGGGTAGCTGTTCGGGTCGGGGGTAGACAGTATGCCCGTGCGGTCGGCAATGCCGTGGGGGCGAATCCGATGCCGATCGTGATTCCGTGCCATCGAATTGTGGCACACGATGCATCCCTCGGCGGGTTCTCAGGCGGCTTGCCCACCAAACGAAAGCTGCTCACCCTTGAAGGAACTCTGGCTGAACTTCGACCGGGACGATCGTAACTCATGAAAGCCGTGATTCAGCGGGTGACCAAAGCGTCTGTTCATGTCGAAGGCAAGACCGTGGGGCAGATTGGATCAGGTCTCCTCGTGCTGTTGGGTGTGGCGAAGGACGATGGAGAGACGGATAGCCGTTATCTGGTCGAGAAGATTCGCACGCTTCGGATCTTTTCCGATGAACAAGGGAAGATGAACCGCTCGTTGGTGGACGTAGAGGGATCAGTCTTGCTGGTTTCCCAGTTTACGTTGCTGGGCAGGACGGCAAATGGCCGTCGCCCGAGCTTTGATGAGGCGGCGCCGCCAAAGGAAGCCAAGCGATTATACGAACAGGTTGTGGCAGGGTTACAACACCTCGGGACTCACGTGGAAACAGGGGTCTTTGCTGCAGACATGCAAGTCGAGTTGCTGAACGACGGACCGGTGACCCTTGTGCTCGATAGCCGCGGTGCGAACTAGCAAACCGTTAACCTTTTGGCCGTTAGCACAACACACTGTGACGCGTGAGAGCCGACTGGCTGCTCAGGTTTATTTGGTTGAATAAGACTTACCAGATGAACCAGACAGACCACAAAGGAAGAGGACCGCCTTTTGATCAGCTTGCAGGTTCCGTGGTTCCGACCCATACTCAAGTCTGTTCGGTGAAGACCGATAGAAGGATCAGAGAGTCGACATCGGCATGTCGACCATTGTTCTGGTATACTGAATTCATAGGTTTTCGGAATGTGTGAGGTGGATATGGGGACCCAAGTTCCGCCACGACATCCGCTCCGTCAGCTGTTCGGGGCTCTGACCGAGAAGAGCTTTATCGAACATCTAGGGTGGCCAGACCCCAACGTCACCGGCTATCTGTCAAACTTGCTCGTCGAATTTACCCACACCGACCAACTGTACAAGATCAGGAATCAGCAAGACCAACCGGTTGATGCAGTGGTGGATCTCTTGTTCGAATCAGAAGTATTGCTCGAAGCCCAGTCGATGGAGCGTGAACGAGACGTGCATCAGCACATCGGCGACTTCACGCTCTTCATGGCAGGACTGTTTCCGGAATATCTGCGACGCCTCAAGACGGCGGGATTGATCTACCACAAGGATTTCCTCGTGGACTATATGAAGACGGGAAAGCGCTCGTACGGGATTGTCGCGCGAATGGCTGATGGCCCGTCACAGGAGGAACCGCCGCTGTTCAGAAAGCTCTCCGACAACTTCGAGCTCTGCGTCACCGGACTGGGGTTCGTGCGGTCCGATCTGGACCGCATGAAAGATCCGACGTACCGGCAGGCTCGAAATCTTCTCCTCAATTGATCAACCACCGCCCACTCATTCTTGCCCATGGAGGCGCCGGTCGTCGAGGCTTGACGGTGGCGCAGGCCGCCTGTCTGGCCGATGCGCTCGCGGCCGGCTACGCCATCCTCGCGCGAGGAGCTCTTGCGCTGATCGCCGTTGAGTATACGATCGGTCTCCTGGAGCAATCGGGGTTATTCAATGCGGGACGAGGAGCAAATCGCCAGCTGGATGGGGTGCAAAGGATGGATGCCGCAATCATGGAAGGGGCCCACCTCAAAGCCGGAGCTGTCGCTTCGATAGAAGGGATCATGCATCCGATTGCAGCGGCCAGGTTGGTCATGGAAGACACGAATCATGTCTTGCTTGTGGGACCTGAAGCCACACGGTTTGCGCGCCACCGTCAACTTGAGCAGCTACCGAGGGCGCGGTCGCCTCGTCGAAGCTCCGATCGGTCTCCTCGTGCATCAATGACCGCAGCGTCGTCGACACGTCTCTATCGGGCTATGCTGAAATCTAATCGGACGGAGAAGGACCAGCACGGGACCGTCGGCGCTGTCGCCTTGGATCGGTCTGGGACGGTGGCGGCAGGGGCATCTACCGGGGGCATTGATTCGATGCTTCCAGGGCGGGTTGGCGACAGCCCGCTCATAGGCTGCGGGGTCTACGCGGACAATCAGAGTGGTGCGGTGTCGATGACGGGCATCGGAGAGGGCATCATCCGCCTTGTAATTGCCAAGAGCATCTGCGATCGCCTGGCGAGGGGGAATAGTCCTGCGATTGCCGCTCGACAGATATTACGTATGCTCGTGTCTCGGATCCGTGGGTCGGCTGGGGCCTTAGTCCTCTCGCCGGACGGGCGATTTGCTATCAGGCATGTGACACCCCATATGGCTGCCGGTTGGTGGAACGGGACCGGTCGACCCACCGTTCGAGGACAATTTCCATGAAGGGCGCCCTCTTTCATCTAGCTTTTCCTACGCACGATAGGGCGGCGGCGAAATGTTTCTATGTTGAGAGACTTGGTTGTACGTCGGGCCAGTCATCGCTGCCTACTATCACGAACATTCGTACAGACGGCTTACCATTCGGTCCGATATACCTGAGGCACTTGGGGGCTTTGTGATGGTGCTACTTGAAAGTCGAGATGAGTTCAAAGACAAAATCCATCGGAGTCGCAATCGCACATTTAAACGGACCTTCGGGGGTCACGCAATCCTGTCGACCGATATGAATACCGATTAACTTGGAGGCCCCTCCACTTGCGTCACCATCGAATACGAAGACTGGCGCGCCACTATCGCCGCCAACAGCAATGTAGTCAGACACAATCTGGCCTTTCTGCACATCTTTGAGAAGCGCCTTTCCCTCTCTGATCTTTGGAATGTTCAGTTCGGACGTCTCTGCCCCTCTCGGGATGAGTGAAACCCGATATCCAGCGAGGTACACGGCCTTCTGCAATGGAATGTCATGCAGGCGCAGTACAGAAGGAAAGGGCACCATGGCTGGTCCCGAGGGTGGTGTATACTTCACCTGCACCCCTTCCATGAGTTTCGAGTCCCACATGAATCGAACGACGAGGACATCGTGCGCAAGGTCCTCTTTCCAGTTACCGGACCGCTGAAGTACATCAAGATCCAGTTCCAGCACATAGCCGCGATCTTCATTTGGGTTGGACGCATTTCCTCGAACCAGCGCGAAAGGCTTGACCAGCGCTTTTGTGTCGTTCACTAGAACATGTCGGGCTGTGACCAAATACGCGATGGTGGGTGAGCCCAAAAATACTCCTGACGCTGTTCGACCAAAAATTGCACCAGGCGCAACAATGACCGGGTAGTGAAGAAGAGTATCCGTATTGGAGGAGGCGTGAAGGAGCGGCTGAAAGCCTACCTGCAGAAGGATAAAGAAGAGAGTGGCGTGAACAGGTAGAAAATAATTCATTCAGTCCGTCGTCCTCTTCGCCAACCGCTGTTCCATCTCATCAATCCGCTCCGACCTTCCCGACCTTCTGAGCAAGTCGATGGACTGGTGTAACATCAGATCGTTCTTGGTGAGCAACGCCAAAATATCATCGAGGAATATGTTCTCCGTGTCGTTGAAGATGTAAGGCTTAGGGAAGGCGATCTCAGGGATATGCGCGCGGGGATTTTTGCGGTGGAAAGGATACAGGACATTAGGCATAGGGAGGCTCGCAGGGAAGGAGGTGCATTCTAGGAGGGTTATGACGGAAGGCGCAAGGGCTGACAGGGGAAATGATGCGATTGAAGCTCCACATCCTATGGTATACCTGCCGCCTACTCGGTCCAAGGAGTTCGAGCAGCAGATCAATGAGTTCTCGTCCGGGTGTCCATAATTTCGAGGTCGCCTCACGTTCAGACGAGAAGGCGAGGCCTGCTTGAATAGTTACCCAACACGCCGTTAGCCGTTACATATGGGAGACCGACTTGAAGGGCGCCCCTAAGAAGACTAAGCTGAGGGAGTCGTGATGCATCCCCTATGACTGCCGGCTGGTGAAAGGGGACCGGCCAGCCGACCGTTCGAGGACAGTCTCCATGAAGGACGTGCTCTTTCATCTGGCTTTTCCCACACATGATGTGGAGGCGGCGAAACGCTTCTATGTCGTTGGACTTGGTTGTACGTTGGGTCGGGAATCGAGCCACGCCGTCACATTCGGACTCGCGGGGCATCATCTTGTGGCGCATCTGACGACGGAACCCCCGAAACGGCAACAAGGCATTTATCCCCACCATTTCGGCCTCGTCTTCTTGTCGAAAGACTCGTGGGAACAGTTCTTGACGCAGGCTCAGACGAACAATCTGTCCTTCTATCAACAGCCTCGCGTGCGGTTTCCTGGGACGCGCATCGAGCATCACACGTTTTTCCTCGAAGATCCCTCAGGGAATCTCCTCGAACTCAAACACTATACCCATGAGTCGGCGATTTTTGGCGAGCGAGACTACCGTGAGGTCGGCGACTCGTTGTAGCCTCCCTCCTGCTCCTGAACTGGGGGTTCTGGCGAACCTTGGTCTGGTTCTAACTCTGGCTCTGAGTCCGGTTCTGATCGTAGTTCTGGTTCTACTGGTTGAAGCCGGGGAGCCTGGGGAGATTCCCGAGTAATCCATTTAAGGATTCGGTCGTGGCGGCGAGTCAGGGCGGTCGTTTTTCTCAGTGGATCGTATCGGCGCGGCGACGGCAAAATGGCCGCGAGCCATGCGGCTTCGTCGGACGTCAGGGTCCGAGCGGACTTCTTGAAGTGATGGCGGGCGGCGGCCTCAGCTCCATAGACGCCTTTCCCCCACTCCGCGATGTTGAGGTACAACTCGAGAATACGTTCCTTCGTGAGATGCTGCTCGAGGGAGCGTGTAATGAGAGTTTCCCGTGCCTTTCGAAGCAGGGAGCGTTCAGATGACAGGTAGAGATTTTTGGCCAGCTGCTGTGTAATGGTACTTCCCCCACGCTTGAGTTCGCCCGCTTCGAGGTTATACAGAGCCGCGTCCTTAATCCCCTCCCAGTCGAATCCTTCGTGGGTGAAGAACGACGCATCTTCTGCCGCCACAACCGCCTGGCGGAGGTTGGGGGAGATGCGTGAGAGCGGCACCCATGTCCAGTGGCGTTCGAGGGTTTGGCCTTGTGTCTTAGCCCGAGCCTGTCGGGCTTCCATTAGAGCTGTCACAGTTGGATTCGTCGTGCGTAAGGCCGAGATGTTGGGCATCGCGACCAACCAAAAGAAGAGGATGGCTCCAACCGGAAGGCAAACGCCGATGATCAAGTAGACTTTCAGGCGGGATCGTGCGGTTGACTTCCGCATTAGAGGCTGCGTATCACAGAGGCGATGAGTTCTTGCGTCAATATCATGGTGTTGGACTGGTGGTTGGGTGTTGCATGAGAATCCTTACTGCAGAGTTTATCAGAAGTTGCGCGGGGCCAGAACAGTTTCTGAAAGGCGAACTGCCGGAAGTCGCCTTCATCGGGCGGTCGAACGTCGGCAAGTCCTCTCTCATCAATTCCCTCTTGCAGCGCAAAGGACTGGCCAAGGTGAGCCGTACGCCGGGAAAGACCCGCTTGGTCAACCTCTTCCGGGTCACCAGTGACGATCCCGGGCTGTCGCGATTCGTGGTGGTGGACTTGCCGGGGTATGGATACGCGAAGGTGTCGAAAGCGCTGCGGGCTCAGTGGGCGCCATTGATCGAGCAGTATCTCGACGGGAGTGAGCAGTTGCGCGCCGTGGTGGTCTTGGTGGAAAGTCGGGTACTGAGTGAGCAAGATAGTCAGACGATCACCTGGCTCTCGTCCGTAGGACGCCCCCCCGTTGTGGTGGCGACGAAAGTGGACAAATTAAAAATGAGTGAGCGAGTCGGTGCGCTTCGCCGGCTGCAGGAAGGGCTGGGATTGGTCGAGGGGGTTATTCCTTACTCGTCGGTGACGGGCGAGGGACGGGACCGGTTGTGGGCGGTCCTGAAAGAGCGGATTCGAACTTGATCTCGATGTAGGCCTTGTTCTTGAGCTCCGCCAGCCATGATTGGAAGACATCCTCGTTTTTCTGCTGAAAGACGAGTCCCTGTATTTCAGTGCGGACTTCCTCGTACGGGCGGAACTGTTTGGGTTTCTTGTCCTCCAGTCGCATGATGTGAAAGCCATCCGAGGTCTCGATCACCTCCGAGATGCCGCCTGGCACCAGGCGTGAGATGGCTTGCTCGATCCCTGGTAAGAGTTCCCCCTGCCGCACCAAGCCCAGGTGCCCCCCATGTGAGGCGTTCGGGCCGTCGGAAAAGCGCAGCGCCAAATCCTCGAAGGAATCCCCTTGCTTCAACCGCGTCATCACCTCACGCACCTTCTCCTTTGCGTCGGCCGTATCGCCGGGTGAACGGGGTCGAATGAGAATCTGGCTGAGTGTGTATTCCTCCGAGAGCGCAAACCGATCCCGGTGCTCCTGGAAGTACCGCTTCATGTCGGCGTCTGCGACCATCACCGCGCTCCGCACCTCGCGGTCGAAGATCCTGAGAAGCATCAGCTGTTCACGGACGCTTTTCATGTCTGCCGGGTTCGTCTCGTCGAGCGTTCCTCCCCGTTGCTTCATCTGCCGAAGTGTTTGCTGAACTTCCTCATCGGTGACGGAGATCCCTCGAGCCTTCGCTGCCTGAAGTTGTAACTTGCGCTCGATCATTGAGGTGAGCGTCATGTATTCCGCCGTTTTGAGCCGTTGTGCAAGGCCGTTGCCGCGATACTCTTTCTGAATCCGCTCCCGCTCCGGAGCGAGTTCCCGTTTCATCTCGGACAGCATAATCAGGTCCGAGTTGACGATTGCGATGATCCCATCTTCCACCTGCGCGGCTGAAAGAAGAGACGCTTGCGTGATCAGCCCAAGCGCGAAGAAGGCGATGTATCTCAGCAAACCTGGTGCCATCGTGATGAATGGACAAATGGTGAACATGGATATGGGACTCGCCACGCGCCGATGGGATAGGCCGGTCGGCGAAGGTGTGATGGATTGTACACGAATTGCAAAGGACTTGAGGAGTCTAACCCGCATGATTCATGACGGTTCATTGCGAAATTGCGTCGTCGCGTTGCGAGCCTGCCCGCCGAAGGCTCTTTGCAGGAGCGAATACACGACTGCAGCAGAAGTGCTCATGAATCATACGGGTCAGGGAGGGCAATTTCGATCCGTGAAGGTTCAGCGTGCGCGGACGTCGTCGGTGACATAGCGGGACGCGTCGGCGAGGCGGATGACCGCCTTCGCGCGGATGTCGGCGATCACGCCGTCAAAACGTTTTCGGCGCTTCTCGTTGAGCAATTCTTGCCGGAGGCGTTCACGAACGGCCACGTCCGCCTGAATAATTTCTTTGTCGAGCGGCGTGATCTTGACCAGGTAATAGCCGACCTCGGTCTTAATCGGCGCACTGATCATGTCGGGCTTTAGAGTGTGAATGACGGCGTCGACTTCGGGGATGACCAATCCTTGGTGATAGGGACCGAGATCGCCTCCTTTCGCTTTCGTCTGGCCGTCGATGGAATAACGTTGCGCAAACTTGGCGAAGTCGCCCCCTTGGTTCACCTGATGTTCGAGATCTTTCGCCGCCGACACATTCGGCAGCAGCATCTGCCACACTCGCACTTTCAATGGCGTCAGGAGTTCATGGGCATGTTTCTCATAGAAGGCGTCCAATTCCTCTTTCGTGAGTTCGACCTTGGCCTTGATTCGATCCTTCAGGAGCTCGTCAAGAATCAGTTGTTCCTTATAGCGTAGCGCTCGATCGCGGATGACATCGTTCTGGTCGAGCCCCAGCTTGCGCGCCTCCTGCATGAGCAGTTCACGGGTGATGAGTTCATCGAGAAAGAGGCGCTTCCCTCCTTCTTTCTCATACCGTGCCCTCGTGGCCTCGGCCAGCTCTCCCCAGCGGGTGTCGAAATCGGTCTGGGTGATCGGTCGGCCGTTGACGAGGGCCAGCACGCCTTCATCGGGCGGCGGCGCGCAGCCGGTGAGTAGCAGGACACTGCCACAGATGAAGCCGACGAGTAGGGTGACAAGGCGGACAGCTACGACGTTCACGGATTCCTTCGATGCTCGAGTCATAGGCGCGCGAGACCTTGTTCGCGGGGTGATTGCGGGGGCATTGTGGTGTTGGTATCACAGCCCTCCAGGCTTTGCAAGGTTGCGGTGAGTTCTCGAAAGATGGAAGTCCAGTCCTGATGCGGCATCTGGAGTTCGAACGACAGCGGGGACACGAAGCACATCCGTTTCTTGTACCGATCCATCATGTGATGCATCGCTTGGCTTGAGACCCGGCTCTTTGCGTCGAGCGTGACGATAACCGAGTGGGTTTTGAGTTCGATCGAGGTCAGGCGCAAGGCCTTGGCCTGGAGTCGGATCTGCATGACTTCGAACAGTCGCTCAACGGGATCCGGGGCCAGTCCATACCGATCCTGTATTTCGCCATGGAGTAAGGCGAGGTCTCCGACCTGGGTGCAAGACGAGAGTCGTTTGTAACACGAGAGGCGCTGGTGAGGATCGACGATATATTCATCGGGAACAAACGCGGAGACGTTGAGCCGGAGGGTGGGGTCCGGCTCTTCTTCCACCACCTGGCCCTTGAGACGCTGGACGGCCTGCTCGACCATCTGCATGTACAGATCGAGCCCGATGGCCGCGATATGCCCCGATTGTTGTTTACCGAGGAGGTTACCGGCTCCCCGGATTTCCATATCCGCTGCGGCGATGCGGAAGCCGGCTCCCAGCTCGGTAAATTGCTGAATGGCGGTGAGGCGTTTCTGGGCATCGTCGCTGAGCCGCCCCTCGTCGGGGACCAGGAAGTAGGCGTAGGCTTGGTCGCCGCTTCGTCCCACCCGCCCGCGCAATTGGTACAACTGCGCGAGGCCGAACATATCGGCACGATTGACGAAGATCGTGTTGGCATGGGGCACGTCGATTCCCGATTGGATAATCGCCGAGGCGATCAACACATCCGCCTCTCGGCGAAAGAACTTCAACATCACGGCTTCGAGCGGTTTGGCGTTCATCTGTCCATGGGCCATGACGATGCGCGCGTCGGGCACGAGTTGCTGGAGCCAGGCCCCCGTCTTCTCCATCGTTTCCACTCGATTATGGACGAAATAGACCTGTCCGCCCCGACCCAATTCGCGCAGGATCGCCTCTCGGATGAGTGTGTCATTCGACCGGACGACTTGTGTGCGAATGGACAAGCGGCCTGCCGGAGGTGTCTCGATGATCGAGAGATCGCGCACGCTCGCCATGGCCATCTGCAATGTGCGAGGAATTGGCGTGGCCGTCAGCGTCAAGACATCGACTTGGGTGCGGAGTTGCTTCAGACGTTCCTTGTGCTTGACGCCGAACCACTGTTCCTCATCGATGATCACGAGGCCCAGGTCGCGGAACACCACATCCTTCTGGATGAGCCTGTGCGTTCCGATCACCACGTCGACGTTGCCGGTTGCCACATCTTTGAGAATGGTTTTGGCTTCCTTCGGCGATTGGAAGCGGGAGAGCAAGGCCACGCGCGCCGGGAACGGCGCGAACCGCTCAGAGAAGTTGTCGTAGTGTTGGTGGGCCAACAGCGTCGTGGGGACGAGCACCGCCACCTGGCGATTATCTTCCACCGCCTTGAAAGCTGCCCGCATGGCCACTTCCGTTTTTCCGTATCCGACGTCGCCGCACACCAGGCGGTCCATCGGCTTGCTGGACTCCATGTCATGCGTAATGTCTTCGATCGCTTTGAGTTGATCCGCCGTTTCCTCATACTCAAACGCAGCCTCGAACTCGTGGTACATCGTGCTGTCGAATCCATAGGCATGCCGCGTCACGAGCTCACGGTTGGCATAGAGGTCGACCAACTCGTGGGCCATCTCTTCGATGTCCTTCTTCACGCGGGCGGTCGTTTTGGCCCAATTGGTGCCGCCCAAACGTTCCAGCCGCGGCGCATGGCCGTCCGCCCCGCTATACCGCTGCACCTGATCGAGCCGCTCGAGCGGGACATACAACGTGTCGCCGCCGGCGAATTCCAGGATCAAATAGTCGCTGTCGAAGTCCTGCACCGAAAGGCGTTTGAGTCCTTGATATTTGGCGATGCCATGTTGGACATGGACGACATAGTCGCCCACGTTGAGATCCTCCAGAGAGGACAGGAAGGTCGCGGCTTTACTCTTCGCCTGCGGCTTGTGACGTGCGCCTTTGGCAAACAGTTCTTCTTCCGTCAGAACCGCCAGTCGCAAGTCCGGCGCGAGAAATCCTGCAGACAGATCGCCGTGCAGGGCGTAAAACGGTGCTTTGGTTTTGCTCGACGCGGTCCAGGCCCCTGTCGTCCATTCCATCGCCGGCACATCGTGTTCACGTAAGAGCGCCAGCAAGCGATCGACTTGGCCCCGACTCCGCGCAACGAGCACGACGCGGCACGCCTCCCGCAAGCGATCCATGATGGCCAGCGTCTGGCTGAAGGGCATTCCACGAGCTCCGAGGCCGGCACTGGCCGGGGTCTGCGCGGGAAAGGCCTGGACCGGGTTCCAGGACTCATCGCCCGCGGTCAGCGGCTCGAGCGCGAGCGTGGACCATCCGTTCGTGCGAGCCATCAGTTCCGGCCAGGAGAGAAACAACCGCTCCGGCGACGGGTAGGGCATGACCGTCTCCCGATCGGCGTGGCGGAGATACCCATCGTCGATCTTGGTCCAGAGGTCCGCGCAGGCTCGCTCCAATGCAGCCGGCTGATCCAAGACCAAGAGAGGCCGTTCGCCGAAGAAGTCGAAGAGAGTGTCCATGTCGGTGTAAAGATCCGGCGCGCGCCACTCGGCATCCACCGGAATAGGAGACAGCGCATCAGGCGAATTCGGTGCACGGAGATATTCGCGTGCGGGAAGGACGACCGCGCGATCCACCCTTGCCGTGGATTTCTGCGTGGCAGGATCGAATAGGCGGAGCGAATCGACCGTTTCGCCAAGAAATTCGACACGGAGCGGATCGGCATAGGCCGTCGAGAAAATGTCCACAATGCCGCCTCGAACGCTGAACTCGCCCGGTATTTCCACGACCGAAACGCGGCGGTACCCGAGACGGAAGAGTCCTCCAACGAGGGTCTCTCGCTCGATCGTACCGCCCCGCTTGAATTGCAAGGTCGTGTTCGTGAAAGCCAAGACGGGCAACAGGCGTTGCATCAGGGCCGCGATGGAGGTGACCAGACAGGTCTGTGGTGCGGTACGTATGTGATGCAGGGTATTCATCCGACGTGCGATCAGACCGACATGGGGCGCGCTGCCTTCGTATGGCAAGGTTTCCCATCTGGGAAACAGGGCGAGGGGAGTAGTCGGAAGGCCGATGAGGCCATGGAAAAAATGGAGGTCATCAAAGAGGCGTTCAGCCGCCTCGTCGGACCCGGTAACGATCAGCCACGATCGATTTCCCACGGTGCCTACCTGAGGATGCTGGAGTGTGGTGAGGGCAAGCCCGGCGGCGGAGCCGTGTAAGCTGGTTAGACAAGGGCGACCACCCTCACCGGCGAGTGCCGTGGCGAGCGGTGACAACCACTGAGTCGTTGAGGGATTGGACGTGATGTTCGACACGGTCTAGATGGATTGCGCGCGGATCCGTTGGATAAGGGAGGTTGTGGATATGTCCGGTACCAGTGGAATGGTCTTTACGATTCCACCGCGTGCTTCGACGATCTCACGGCCGACGATCCGCTCCACCGGCCAATCTCCGCCTTTGACAAGGACATCCGGTTGCAATGCGGCAATGAGGCTATGAGGGTCGGGTTCGTTGAACAGAATCACATAGTCGACACAGCCGAGCGCAGCGACGACTTCAGCCCGCTGAGCGTCCGAGACAATCGGCCGATCCGGCGCCTTGTTCAATATCTTAACGGATGCGTCGCTATTGACACCGACGACAAGCAGGTCACCGAGGTCTTTGGCCGCCTGCAAGTAACGGGTGTGTCCAATGTGCATGAGATCGAAGCAGCCGTTGGTGAACACAATACGTTTCCCCTGCGTCCGCGCCGTGCATAGATGGGGAGCGAGCTGGTCTCTGGTCATGACTTTCACAGACATATCTGCATCATACCGACTGAGCCCTCGGATGGAAAGAGACAGCATACTACTGATCGTCGCCGCTCACGCCGCCCAACCCAATCACCGACGATCCATGCTTGGCGCTCAGCGCGTCCATCGTTTCGATGGCTTTCGTCCGCCGTTGGTCGAACAGCCCGGGCGGCGCGGGTGTCAAGGAGGAGAGTGCGAGCCCGGCCAAACGGTACTCGGTATCGGGTCGAACAAGTTCCTGTAGCGTGCGTTGGATAGTCGGCCACATATCGGGATCGTAGTTCAATGGATGCGGAAAGCGATGCTGTTTGGTGGTGATGATGAAACGGGTGTTCTTCAACTTCACCGTGCAGGATCCGGCAGCCAATCCATCTTGCCGGAGATCCCGTGCCAGGTCGCGGAGGAATCCGCGAAGGGTTCGCTCAAGAGATGGACGATCATGCGTATCGTGTTCGAACGTCGTCTCGTGGCTGAGGCTTTTAGACTCCCGATCGGCCACCACCGGTTCATGATCGATCCCCCGCGCCAACTCTCGAACCCAGTGCAGTCGCGTGCCGAAGATATGACGCAGAGGGTGATCCCAGCGTGGGTCCAACAGCTCGCCGATGGTCTTGAGTCCGAGCGGTTCCAGGCGCGCGGCGGTCTTGGGACCGATCCCCGGCATGGCGCGCAGAGGCCGCTGCGCTAAGAACCCTGCTTCCGTGCCAGGCGGGACCGTCACCAGTCCATCCGGCTTGTGACTATCCGCTGCAATTTTGGCGACGGTCTTGCCGGTGGCGAGAGCGACCGTGCAACGGAGTCCGGTAGCATCGAAGAGCGCATCCTTCACGAGTTGCCCAAGTGGGCGAGGATCGGGATGGCGGGCCTGGAGCTCCGTCGTGTCGGCATAAAACTCGTCGATGCTGCTCCATTCGGTCAAGGGAAACAGCCGCTCGGTCACGGTCTGCATCTGTTCATGCAGCCGGCGATAGAGCGGTCTGTCTGGAGGAACGAGAATGAGATGGGGGCACAGGCGTAGAGCTTCGGCGGTCGGCATGGCAGAGTGGACGCCGAATGAACGCACGGCGTAACTCGCGGCTGCGATTATTCCTCGCGGGGCTGGTCCACCGACGGCCACCGGTTTGTCCACAAGGGTCGGGTCTGCCAGGACGGCCGCTGAGGCGAACATGGCATCCACATCCCCGAACAGAATCTGGCGAGGCCAGCGCATGGATCATCCCCCAAGACAGGAAGTCAGCATCCTCCTAAGAAGGTAAAGGACAATTGGACGAACGGCAAGAGGGGAGGAGGGGGTGTCGCAGCAGGCTCGCGGTGTATCCGACTTACCGATCCCAATTCTTGTAACGGTCCCCGACAGATGCCGCAATGGTGCCGCCGGGGCTGAATCGTCCGCCGCTGGCGTCGGTACACGCGGCCGCATTGCCGACAACGCCAGGCGAACCGCATGAGGGCGAGGACCTCCTTCTGTAAGGAGTGATAGATGGTGATCGCGAGTGCACCGTCCCGATTCATCTCGGTCATCTTACAAAGAAAATCCGCCCCATGATTTGGACGCCGCTTGAGGATATCGTATTGCCATTGATGAATCATTTCGTGCGCCAACGTGCTCACGATCTCCTGCTCGCCGTACTCGCTCCGTTGGGCGGCCTGCTTGAGCAGGGGAAGGGAGAGACGAATCTCTCGCTTGGTCGGCGGGCGAAGACCGTCCTGATCCAGTCGGGGCCGCGGCCCTCGATGACTGACGAACATGCCGACCGATGAGGTCAATCGGCCGCTCCAGACGAGGTCGATCGGGGGGAGCAGGCCAGCAAAATAGCGGCCATTCAGGTGGCTCCATATCCGGGTCAGATCCTGCGAAGTCACTGGAGGGGATTGGCGTGGAGACATGTGGAGGGGGTCACCCCAGTTCTTCGTAGATCGCCGCTGCCAGCAGCGGAACCATGATTTCGTGATGGCCGATCAGGGAGTAGCCTTTCCCGCCTTTCTGTGTCGGTCGACGTACCACGTTGGTGAGTGGACGGTAGTGAGCCAAGAAGTCCATGTCGACGGTGGTGAAGTTGGTGAGATCATGACCGAGATTGCGCGCCAGTGACACGGTTTTGAGGAAGACTTCCGGCAACACAACGGCGGAGCCGAGATTGAGATAGACGCCTCCTTCCATCCCTGACACGACAGCCGCAAGCCGTCGAAAGTCCAGCAGCGAGGTGGTGCCAATCGCGGATCCATCCGCGGCAGGATGCATATGGATGATGTCGGTCCCGATGGCGACGTGTACGGTCACCGGAATACCGAGCCGTGCTCCGGTCGCCAGGATGCTGGTCTCGCGATGGGGAAACTGTCCCTGGCGCCGATTGATGTAGTGGCCGACGGATTCGCCGAGCCCTTCACGATCGTGGGCTCCGCGGACGATCGCCTCGTTCAGCATGCGACCGGTTTCCTCCGCCATCCCGAAGCGTCCCTCGTCAATCTCCGCATCGACTTCCTCAGACGTGTGTCCCATGAGCGCCAATTCGAAATCGTGAATGATCCCGGCGCCGTTCATGGCCACGGCCGACACGATCCCTTGCCGCATGAGGTCCACGAGAATAGGACTCAATCCGACTTTGACGACGTGTGCGCCGATTCCCACAATGACCGGTCGGCCTTTACGGTGGGCCTTTGCGACCGCTTTGGCGACTGCACGCAATGTCTTCACGCCAAGGATATCCGGCAGCGAGCGATAGAATTGGTTGAAGCTGCCCCCAAGCCTCCAGGGCTTCGCAAAGTCGGAGACGCGGACCTTGCTGTAGCGTTTCTTGAGCGGATACGTCGTGAGATCCGTCACGTTGATCGGCGGGACCAGGCTCGGAGTCGTGACAGGAGGCCGCTGCCGGTCAGGAGGCTTTGGCAAGGAGGTGTTCCTCGATGAGTTCACACAGGACGTGGCCTAGCGTGATATGGCTTTCTTGAATGCGGGCCGTAACTGTTGAGGGTACGACGAACGGATACTCCACCAGGCCGGCCAGTTTTCCTCCGGTCCCTCCGGTCCAGCCGATGGTCGTCAGGCCACAGGCGTGCGCGGCGTCTATGCCTTTTAAGACGTTGGGTGAATTGCCGCTCGTGCTGATGGCAATGGCAATGTCACCTTTCTGCCCATGAGCGCGAATCTGGCGGGCAAAGAGTTCATCGAACCCATAGTCGTTCGCGATGGACGTGATGGCGGCAATGTCTGTGGCCAGGGCAATGGCCGGAAGCGGAGCTCGCTCGCGTTTATACCGCCCGACGAACTCGGCGGCGAGGTGGGCCGCATCCGTGGCACTGCCGCCATTGCCGAAGAGCAGCACTTTATGTCCGTCCCGAAAGGCCCTGGCGATCACCTTCACGATCTGCACGATGCGATCGGCATGCTCACGCGCGAACTGTTGCTTGACGGTCGCGCTTTCGGCAAACGTACTGAGCACATGTTCTTTCATGGAACGCGATTCTAGGCAACCTGCTGTCACCTGTCAAACGTGATTCGCAGACTCCTAGGACTTTTGCAGAGGAGTAATCGAAGTCTGGCGCATGGCGTTCATCGCGACGGCGATCATGGAGCCGACATCGGAGACCGATGCCGGCAGGATGAGGGTATTGGTCGCTTTGGCCAACTCCCCAAACTTCGTGATGTACTGCTCCGCCACGCGCAGTTGAACGGCTTCTTGACCTCCCGGCACTCGAATAGTCTCTGCGACCTTGCGCAACCCCTCTGCGGTGGCCGTGGCAATAGCCAGGATTGCTGCCGCTGCTCCCTCCGCTTCGTTGATCTGTTGCTGCTTCTTTGCCTCCGAGGCTTTGATGACTTGCTGTTTCTCACCCTCAGCTTGGTTGATGGCCGCGTCGCGCTCGCCCTCGGACGTAAGAATCACTGCCCGCTTCTCCCGCTCCGCGCGCATCTGCTTTTCCATCGCGTCCAGCACGCCCTTCGGCGGGGTGATGTTCTTGATCTCGTACCGGAGGACTTTGACACCCCAAGGATCCGAGGCCTTGTCGAGTTCGTTCACCACCTGGACATTGATATTGGTCCGTTCCTCGAACGTCCGGTCCAGTTCGATCTTGCCGATCTCGCTCCGCAGTGTGGTCTGCGCAAGCTGGATCAGAGCAAAATTATAGTCGCTGATGCCATATGAGGCACGCTGAGGGTTCAAGACCTTGAGGTACAAGATGCCGTCCACCGATACCTGCACGTTATCGCGTGTAATGCAGACTTGTTCGGGAATGTCGATGGCCGTTTCTTTGAGGGAATGTTTGTAACGGATGCGGTCGATAAAGGGGACGAGAATGTGAAACCCCGCATCCAGCGTGGCCGCATATTTGCCGAGCCGCTCGACCACATACGCGCTTTGCTGGGGCACGACCACGGCGGTCTTGGCGATCACCACCAGCACCAGCACCGCCAGTAACAGCACCACAAACAGTCCGCCGCTCATCGTTACCTCCTCCATCGTCGTTCGCCCTCAAGGCGCTCCTCATTCATTCGGCTGCAACCCATAAGGCGAGCCCCTCGACCCGTTCGACTTTGCACCGTTGATTTTTTTTCACGAGGGCCTGCCCGGCATTATGAACGGTCCATGTGGTGCCATGCAGTTCCGCCTTGCCGGTGCCGCCTGGCGCCAGGTCTTCAAGCAGGATCGCGCTTTCGCCCACCATCGAGTCCACAGTCGGCATGTCCTTGTCCTTGGTTTTGATCCAGGCCAACAACGGCCCGCGAAAGACCAGGAGTGAGAGGATCGAGAGCCCTGAAAACAACAGCCACTGGAGCCATTCCGCTTGGGAGAACCCTAGGCCGGTCAGACCCCCGATGATCAGAGCCGCTAGTCCGAAGAAGAGAATATAGAATCCTCCCGGCGTCACCATTTCGATGCCGAGCAGCACAATGCCGAGGAGCATCCAATACCACCAAATCATCGGGGGGCCTCATTCAGCCTTCGAACGAATTGCGAGGGAATTGGGGATCGTAGTAAAAGTCTAAGCGCCTTTACTGAGACCGTCAAGCAGAACGCACGTTACTCAGTTGCGAATGGATCGCGTGCGAGGCGATAACTCATCACCGCAAGGCCGCTGCGCGCGAGAGGCCGGTGAGGTACATACGCCACTTTGCGTGGATGGTTTGCTTCTCGAATGGACCTTGATCAGGGAAGTGAGACCGGAGCCGGAAGGCTTTTACGCCGTCCTATGCTATAGTCCGCGCATCATGGCGCACGACCAATCAGTCAAAGCCTTAGTGCTTGCGCTCACTGACCACGCGGCCGCGGCAGTCTATTCGATTAATCGTCTGCAACCGGATTCCCTCTGCTTCGTGTTGCCGGAAGGGGCGAAATCGCTTGTAGAAACAGTTATCCAGCCGAAGATCGAACATATGCCAAGACGATGGGATTGGGTGGTGATGGCAGAGACCTGCGAATTTGTCGACTGTTACCAGACGCTCGCCCGAACACTCCCGGACATGTTGCAGACATGGGATGTACAGCCAGGTGAGCTTGTCGTCGATGTCACGGGAGCCACGCCGGCCATGGCGGGCGCGCTGATGCTGGCCACACGATCTCTCAGTTCACGGATCGTGTCGCTTGTCCCGGCGCGAGAGGGACTGGAGGGGGACAGGATTGAGATCGCCGGACAGCCGTTCGTATGGACGCAGGGGAATCCGTGGGATGAAGCGGCATCGGCCTCTCGTCGCGAGGGCTGTGAGCTCTTTAACCGGAAATTGTTTGGCGCAGCGGCAAAGCTGTTCCGCGAGGTCGAAGCACGGGTGAGCGGCGGGCAGAAACCCCTCTACCGTGCCTTTGCAGATCTGGCTGATGGTTACCATCTGTGGGAACGATTTCAGTATCGTCAGGCCTGGGAGAAACTGAAGACTGCCGTGAAGGCCTTCGAGATGGCATCCCTGTGGGGCGGACCACCAGGTCTCACATCGCTGTTACCAGCCATTAAAGCGAATGCGGGATTCTTGGAAAAACTTGTCCTCGATCCTGCTCCCGTAAAAGATATGCAGGCGCTCGATCTGCTGGCCCATGCCGGCCGGCGACTGCATGGTACGCAGAATCCGGAAACTGCGACGGTCTCGCTCGTTCGTGCGCTCGAAGCCTTTGCCCAGCGACAATTGTTTAAGCTGTACGGCATCAAAACGTGGGACGTCCAACCGGAGCAATTACCGCAGGCGCTGCGGGAAACCTGCCGATCCTGTTGGTTGGAAGATCTCGATGGCAAGTACAAGCTGCCCCTGCAGGCGCAGTTTCGGGCACTGGCTGGACTGGGAGACCAGATGGGCCAAGCCTTTTT
>OELA01000096.1_pt2 | contig 31642 bp, 31 predicted proteins | sample 1503161 | NCBI WGS metagenome assembly OELA01 (sample SAMEA104379559, study PRJEB20068) | metagenome | biome: 1000743; feature: 77; material: 1998 | place: USA | collected 2012 | depth 25 m
AACACCCGCGGGCCGAATTCATTAACCGGCAGTTGGTTCATCACGGAAAAAGTTTTTCTTGACTGAGTTTCGTGACATAGTGTCCGACGACGATGATCAATCGGCCTTGATGCCATAGCTCCCCGACTCGACAGTCCAAGACCTTCAAAATGACACGGGCCAAACCGGCATCACAGGTTTTCGTTGCACCAGTTGTGGCGAGGTCATCGACCCCGTCATTCTCCGGAACCGATTGAACCCGACCCCGAGCCTCTTGCATGTCGTGAAGCAGAGAAAATATGCTCAACGTGTCGATCAAGGTCAGTCAGACAGCCAAGATGAGAAAGTCCATGGGAAGGACAGGGAGTCCGGTGATTAATTACTTGCCCGTCTCATGGGGTAGTCCGGATTAGGGAATAAGACCATGCTGATCGTCGTGGCCGGAGGAACGGGGTTCATCGGTCGGCCCTTATGTACCTTGCTCTGCCAGGAAGGGCATCGGGTTACGCTCCTCACGAGAAGGAGAGAGGAAGCGCAACGTTCGTATGGCTTAACTGTCACGGCTGTCGAGTGGAATGGCCGAGAGGCAGGAGCCTGGGAGCAGTGCCTCGAAGGTGCAGATGCCGTCGTAAATCTCGCCGGTGCACCGATTGCCGATGGCCGCTGGACTGAAGCCCGCAAGCGATGGCTCACAGAAAGCCGGGTTCTCACCACGCGTCTTCTGGCAGAAGCCATGTCGCGCCGCACTTCGAAACCCCGCGCGCTGGTCAGCGCCTCTGGTATCGGCTACTACGGAGCCAGCGATGATCGTGTGCTGGATGAGGGCGCCGCACGCGGCGAAGGCTTTCTGGCCGATCTCTGTCTCGCGTGGGAAGCAGAGGCGCTTCGGGCTGCGGAGTTCGATGTGCGAGTCGTCACATTGCGGACCGGGATGGTGCTCGAACAAGACGGCGGTGCCTTGCCGAAGATGCTTCTGCCGTTTCGGCTCTTCGCGGGCGGCCCGATCATGCCGGGGACTCAGTGGGTGTCGTGGATCCATCGGCGTGATCACATCGGTCTGATCCAGTGGATCCTCATGACACCGGACATTTCCGGACCTATTAATGCTGTGGCGCCAGAGGCTGTGACGATGAACCGGTTCTGCGAAGTACTCGGGCAAGTCCTCCACCGGCCGTCCTGGCTCCCTGTACCGAGCTTCGCGTTGCACGTAGCACTGGGTGAGCTGGGGACGCTCATGACCGAGGGCCAACGGGTGAATCCGGCGAAGGCGCTCTCCGGGGGATACAGCTTTCACTATTCAACGCTGGAACCGGCCTTGCGGGCGATCCTGTCGAAGAGATAAACAGACTGTATACCATGGCTCAGCTTTACAAGGAGAACATCATATGAACACAAACAGAAACAACATGGCCACGCTTCTTTTTCTGTTCGTTTTGTGTGCTCTTCCAGGAGGCGCAAGTCAGGTGCTAGCTGTGGAAGGGCAGGACAAGCCAGAGAGTCAGACCCAGCGATCGCAGGGAGACGATGCGAATCTGCCGACTGGTGTGATCGGCGTGTCGTTACGTGTCGGGGCGGAGCGTATCGGCGATCCGGCTTTGTTGTACGTGGCCCATGTGCATCCTGAGGGCCCGGCACAGCAGGCAGGGCTCAAGCATGGAGATGAAGTGATGACGGTGAACGGAGCGGTAGTCACCGGTAAGACCTACGAGCAAGTGATCAGGATGGTGCGGGGGGAATCTGGCACTGCGGTGAAACTGGGTGTGAAGGGAGAGGAGGGCGTGCGCGAAATCTCAATCACGCGTATCCCCGGCGAAAAGCTCTATAGGGGTGAGATGGGATCGCATGGTAGACAGGCGCGATAGTCACCCATCTGAACAAGAACGAGACCGATTGATTGTTGCAGCAACAGGCTCAATGGGTATGTTATCTCCGGTCTTACCGGCAAACTCGCGAGGACTATTGAGCCCTCGGCCATCGACAGGGGACGAGAGGAGGACCGGTCCGCTCCGCCTTGGCATCAGCCGTTGTCTCCTCGGCGACGAAGTCCGCTTCGACGGTGGACATAAAAAGGACGAGTTTCTGACAGAGGTATTGGGCCGCTATGTGGAGTGGGTCCCGGTCTGTCCGGAGGTTGAGGCAGGACTGGGCACTCCCCGCGAAGCGATGCGGTTGGTCGGCGATATTCAGAATCCCCGACTCGTGACGATCAAGAGAGGAACAGATTACACCCGCGCACTGGAGATGATGACCACCCATCGTATCAAGCAGCTCAAAGATATGGATCTATCCGGGTACGTCTTTAAGAAGGGCTCCCCGAGCTGCGGTATCGAGCGAGTTCGTGTCTATAATGAACATGGGATGGTCAGTCGGAAGGGAGTCGGATTGTTTGCGCGAGCTTTGACCGAGCAGTTTCCGCTTATTCCAGTCGAGGAAGAAGGGCGGCTCTGTGATCCTGCGCTCAGGGAGAATTTTATTGAACGGATCTTCTGTTACCGCCGCTGGCAGGATCTGGTCCAAAGTGGGGTCACGAGGCAGGCTCTGATACAGTTCCATACGATCCACAAGTACTTGCTGTTGGCCCATCACCCGCAGCAATATGCGGTGCTCAGGGGGCTGGTCGGTCAGGCCTATCAGCACCGGCCCAAGGAACTCGCCCACCGGTATGGGGAACTCTTTATGAAGGTATTGGCGGTGAAGGCGACGGTGCGCAAGCACGTGAACGCACTCCAGCACATGGTGGGGTATTTCAAAGCACGGCTCGGCGCTCACGAAAAAGCAGAGCTGCTGGGTGTGATCGGAGATTACGATCACGGGCTCACGCCCTTGATCGTCCCTTTGACTCTGATCAAGCACTATGTCCAGGTCTTCGACGTCGGCTACATCCGTGACCAGGTCTATCTCAATCCGCATCCGAAAGAACTGATGTTGCGCAATCATGTGTGAACCTTCATGTCTGGGGAAAGGAGTCCGCTGATGGCGATTGCTGTGCAGGGAGTAATTCTTGTGGGACACGGGGGCATTCCCAAGGGTTGCCCCCAAGAATTGATCACGAAACTGAAACGGTTAGAAGGGCAGCGGCGAGCGGCAGGCACGCCGATGTCGGCAGAGGAACATGAGTTGGACACACGCATTCGCCGGTGGCCCAGGACACCGGAGACAGACCCCTATCAATCAGGACTTGAGGCGGTGGCTGCTCAGTTACGGGCCAACCTGGGGAAGGTGCTCTTCGCCGTCGCGTACAACGAGTTCTGTGCGCCGACGTTGGAAGAGTCTGTGGAGGACCTCATTAAGAAAGGTGCGACACACATTACCGTCGTCACGACGATGTTCACACCCGGCGGCTCTCACTCGGAGGTTGAGATTCCGGAAATCCTCGATCATCTGCGGCCGCAATATCCCGGGGTCGAACTCCGTTACGCCTGGCCGTTCGATCTGAATCATGTTGCGAACACGCTGGCAGAGCAGGTAAAGCGATTTGCTTGAATAGAATCGCGCGATGTATTGCGCGGCGACGCAGTGGAATTAATATACGAGGAGGATTCTATTTGGGCCATTGCCGAGTGTAGAATGGGCAACCTGTAATTGAGCGATAGGATGTTGCCCTTCAAAGTTCAGCTCGCAATAGCCTTTCATGAGACTCACTCGTTCAAGTGGGACCCCGTGACCGGGTTCACACTGGCTTCCGGATTGAAGAGTCCCTTCTATGTCGATTGTCGATCGCTCATGGCCTACCCTGGGTCGCGCCGGCTCGTGGGACATCTCGCGCATGACGCATTGGTCGGAGTGACCATCGACTGTCTTGGAGGGCTCGAAATCGGGGCGATATCAATTGCCACGACCATTTCTGACTATTGCTACCGTGCGACTCCACGACGGGACTGGCGGACTTTCGTGGTGCGGAAGACCGCAAAGGACCATGGATTGGGGAAGCTGATTGAAGGGGCCGTGCGTGCGGGAGATCGCGCGTTGATTGTCGACGATGTGTTGACAAGCGGTGGGTCCCTGCTGAAGGCGATTGCCGCGGCTCGGCAAGCCGGCCTTGTGGTAAGTCAGGCGCTCGTGATCGTGGATCGGAAAGAACAAGATGGGCGCGCACGCATCGAACAGGAAGGAGTCTCGTTAATCAGTCTTCTGACGATCGATGATCTGACACGGCAGCAGGTTGAAACGCCCTAGCAGGATGCTGAAACACTACCTTGGCGTGTGACGCTTTGGTAAGTTCACCTGTCTGGCTCAACTGAAGTACACGTTCGCAGCACTCATTTACACCGAAACTCCATCCCCCACCGCCGCTCCTGCACGATTTCCTGAGATCCTTCAACACCAACGACACGTGCCCTCCCCTTTGCTTCCCCTTCCCGCACGATTGTATAGCCGCCGCCGCATTTATCCCGCATCAAGGTGAGGGCTTCCTGCCGAAACGGGGAAAGGAGAGAGCCCTGCTCCCCCTTGAAAGGGTACGTCGCCACCCCTCCATCGCCTGTGTCCTGCACAAGCTTTGCACCCTCGCCGCAGCCGGCCAGGAGCAGGAGGAGTGTACATATGAGGCTTGACCAACTCTTCATACGACTCCTATCATAATAGGCAGAATCGTTCCCTGTCGAATGGCATTCATCAACGCTGCAATCAGGAGACCCACCATGAATACACGAATTGCCATGATCTTTGCCGGGCTGTGTCTGATGCTCACTGCGACAGTGACGTTGGTATCGGCCCACCATTCGTATCTGTTGACGGTCCAGCAACTGGAGGCCGGATTGACGAAAGCCCCTTCGAGTACCCAGAAGGGGTTTGTGCTGATCGATGTGCGCTCTCCTGAAGAACATGCGCAAGGCTTCATACCGGGAACCGACTTCAACATCGATTTCCGTGAAATTGTGGCGCGCCACCGTGAACTCGGCGCCGAATTGGACGACCACATTGTCGTCTATTGCCAATCCGGTCGTCGGAGTAACATCGCCGCAGAAACGTTGGCCGATTTAGGTTATCGCCATGTCTACAACGTGAGCGGCAGTATGAATGCCTGGCTTGCAGCGGGCTTTCCGGTTCAACCGGGGCGCCGCTAAAGGATATTGAGGAAAGTCCGCCAGCACCACGCATCATCCCGCAAGTCTCGTGGGGCTGTTCTGGGTGGATGTTCTCCTCATCTTCCTGACGTATGGATCATCGAGGATCTTCCGAATCGACAGGGTGTTCTCCAACCAGCTCGTTCGACGTACATCGCACCATGCTCATCTGGTCTACCGGAGTTTGTCATCTGGGTGGTCGCGGCGCGGGCTGATTCCAATCACCGCTGGCAGTCCTACGTGAGCGGTGGTGATGCCTTCTAACAGGGGTATCCCGGTGTGTACACCAGCCATCTTCGACACGGCTTGTCGGAGCGAGGGACTGACAGCGACGTCGGAGGAGGATCCTCCATCCATGGCCATGACCTGGCGTAGGGAGGGATAGGCGTCCCGCAGACATTCTCCAAGGGCATAGAGTGACACCACTTCCGTGGTCTTCAGGACAACGAGATGCCCATTGCTTTGTTCTGCGACGAGGGTCTGATGTGCGCGTTTCCCGGTTTGACGCACACGGATTTTTCCTGTCCGGTCCAGGAGCATGAGGGATTGAGCCACCTCTCGATAGGGAGGTTGTCGCTCATCAAAGACGTCATAGGTCAAGTCCAAGACCCGCGCGCGGCGTGAGTGATTTTCCGCCGGTTCTGCCACAAACAGTCCCAGCCACGTGACGTGCCGCTTGCTCCCCAACGAGCGGCCGTTTCCATAGAGCAGTCCGAGATACGCGTAATTCTCACGGAAAAGGCCGGCATTGAATACCAGGTCGTGGCCGGTTCGCTCTTGCCACTGACGAATATCGAGCGGATCTGATAATCCATCCTGCTGGTAATAGTGCACGGTAAAGCGATAGCGATCGGGATCGATTTCGACGGCGACCAACGGTGCGACGTCTGGGCATTGCGTGCGAGGATTCCAGACAGAAATGGATAAACCGTCTCCGAGTTGATCTTCTGCGAGGGTCTGGGCCATCGTTGTCGAAGGTCCGCTGGACACGACGATGATGAGACCCAGGAGAAATTGGGCGACAGGGATAGACCAGTGGACGTTGTTGTCCTGTACCATCATATTTTAGAATCAAGTATAGAGAGGGCCGGTACAGAGCGTCAAATCATACGAGGAAGTGGAGCGCCGGCTGCGAGGCGAGCCTCGCAGGTCAGCGCGGAGTTTTTTGAGATGCCGATGAAGAGGCGGCACCGGTCCTGGCTGATGGCGTGCTGACATCGAGCAAATTGCGGACGGCTCGGGCGAGCACCTCGGGAGTGAAGGGCTTTTGCAAGAAACTGCTCGTGCCCTCTTCTTGTCCAGCCATGATGCCGACGTCGTCCATATATCCAGAGATGAACAGCGTTCGTAAATCCGGCTTGATGACGGAGAGATGCTGTGCCAGCTCCCGTCCGCCCATGCCCGGCATGACGACATCGGTCAGAAGGAGCTGGACCAATCCTGTTTGTTGCGTCGCCAGCAAGCAGGCTTCGACCCCGTTCTTGGCTTCGAGAACCCGGTAGCCCAGCTTCCGCAGTTCATCGCGCACAAGCGTACGGACACTTGGGTCATCTTCTACCAAGAGAATCGTTTCCGTGCCTCTCTGCGGTTGTCCCACAGGCTGGGTCGGCGCCGTGGTGAGGATGTCGGACTCGACGCTCGGGAAATACAGGTCGAAGCGTGTGCCCTGGCCCACTCGGCTGGTCACGTCGATGGCACCGCCGCATTGGGTGACAATCCCAAACACCGTAGAGAGCCCCAGACCGCTGCCCTTCCCCTCCCCCTTCGTGGTGAAGAAAGGTTCGAAGATATGGGATTGTGTATTGCGATCCATGCCACAGCCGGTATCGCTGACGGCTAATCGGACATAGAGACCTGGCATCAATGGGGTGAGGTGGTAGACCGGACTGCGGGTCAGTTCGACCTGGGCCGTTTCAATCGTGAGCGTTCCGCCCTTCGGCATGGCATCCCGGGCGTTGACGACGAGATTGACCAAGACCTGTTCAAGCTGGGCCTGGTCGGCGCGCAGCCGCCCGTTCGTCTGGTCGAGCTTACTCACAAGCTGGATGTCCTCGCCGATGAGACGGCGCAGCAGACTTTCCAAACTCGTGACGGCGGTGTTGAGCGACAGAATTTTAGGATCCAGCGATTGTTTGCTGCTGAATGTGAGCAGTTGCCGGATCAACGTCGCTGCCCGCTCGCCGGCCTTCAGGGTTTCGTCGATCTTTCCGCGAAGGGGGTGTTGCGGGCCGAGTTCCGTCAAGAGGACTTGGCTGTAGCCCATAATGACGGTCAGGAGATTATTGAAGTCATGTGCGATCCCTCCGGCCAACCGACCGACTGCTTCCATCTTCTGGGACTGCCGAAACTGTTTCTCGCTTTGTCGAAGGGCCTCTTCCGCCCGTTTCCGTTCATTGCGGTCATCGAGTTCACGTAATGCACGCTGAACCGAAGGCACCAGCCGTCCAAGTCGTTGCTTGAGCACATAGTCCGTCGCGCCTTGATGCATGGCGTCGATCGCCAGTTCTTCTCCGATGGTGGCGGAGACAAAGAGAAAGGGCACGTCGGGACAGTGCTGACGTGCCAAGGTCAGCGCCGTCATGCCGTCGAAGCCTGGAATGGAATAGTCCGCCAAGATCAAGTCCATCCGGCCTTCCTTGAGGGCCGCCACAAATGCCTGACGTGTCTCGACGAGTTGCGACTGGCAGGGTATTCCGCCCTCGGTCAAGGTAGCCGTGATCAGGTCGGCATCAACCGTATCGTCCTCAAGCTGGAGTAAGCGGAGCGGGGTTTTCACAGGTCCTTTTTGAGGAAACTACTCGATCGGCTCAGAGCTTTCGGGAGGCGGTTCGTTGATTACGCCCCAAAAGACACCGAGTTCCTTCACGGCCGTGATGAACTCGTGAAACTCAACCGGCTTCACGACGTAGGCGTTGGCACCCAACGCATAACTTTGGGCCAAATCGCGCTCCTCTCGCGAGGAGGTGAGCATGACTACGGGGATCGGTTTCAGGTTCACGTCGTTCTTAATGGTTTTCAAAACTTCGAGCCCGTCGACTTTCGGCATCTTGAGATCCAAGAACACAACTACAGGATTGCCCTGCTGCCTGGTGGCAAAGATTCCTCGACAATAGAGGTAGTCGAGGACTTCAGCGCCATCGTGACAGACCACCACTTTGTCAGCGATATGGTGTTCCTCCATCGCGGCCAACGCAAGCTCGGCATCACGCGGGTTATCTTCAGCGAGCAGGATTGGCTTGACCGTGGTCATCGGAGAGGCCTCGCGAGGGGGAGCGAAAAATAGAAGGTGGCCCCTTCGTCCGGTGCTCCTTTGGCCCAGGTCTGCCCGCCATGCCGATGGATGATTCGGCGGACATTGGCGAGACCGATGCCGGTCCCTTCAAACTCGTCATTTCGATGAAGACGCTGAAACACGCCGAACAATTTGTTGACATACTGCATATCAAATCCGACCCCGTTATCACGCACGAACACCTCGGCCTCACCCGATTTTCGCGTGACGGCGCCGATCTCGATCTTGGCTTCCGGCCTGGTGGCGGTGAATTTTATCGCATTGGAGATTAAATTTACGAAGACTTGGCGCAACATCGCCGGATCTCCCAATACGTTAGGTAGTGGGTGCATTGTCCAGGAGATTGTTCGTCCTTGCAAGTCAAGACGTAAATCGTGAAGGACGGTCTTGACGAGTTGATCCAAGTTGACCGTCGTACGGAGCATATCCTGGCGACCCATGCGGGAAAAGACAAGCAGGTCGTCGATGAGTTGTCCCATCTGCTTCGCGGAGTCTGAAATCGTCTGCAAATAGCGGCGCGCTTTGTCGTTGAGTGCCTCTCCCGCCGCCTTGGACAACAAAGCCGCATATCCGTCGATATGACGAAGCGGGGCCCGCAGGTCATGCGACACAGAATAGCTGAACGCTTCCAATTCCTTATTGGCGGCTTGGAGCAGCTCGCCCCGGCTCTGCAACTCCGCGGCCACACGTCGTCGCTGAGTGACATCGTGATGGATCAGAAAGTATACGGAGGCCAAGAGGACCAATTGCATGAGTGCACCGAGTCCGAGCAAGGCGATCGTACTTCTCGTGCTTCCAGCGGATTGCGTCACTCGCAGGAGGAGCGCTCGTCGTTCGGCCGAATCGAGTTCCGTCATCAGGCGATGGATACCCTCGAGCTCATTTTTTGCCGCTCCGGAGAGTGCAAGGTGGCGGACACCCTCATAGCCATGCTGCTCACGTTGGGTAATGGCTCCCGCCTCTGCCCCCAATTGCCTGGCAATGAGCCGTTCGAGTGTCTCCACCCGGGCTAGCTGTTCCGGTTCCTCGTTCGTCAGGCCTCTGAGATACCGTAGATATTCGGGCATTTGTTCGACAACGGCCCGGTAGGATGTGAGATACGATTCGTCGCCGGTCACGAGATAGCGCCGATGGCCACTTTCTGCAGCACCGAGGGCTTCTCCGACTGAGCCGAGCAACTGCACCAGTTCGTGGCTCTTGGTATCGAGCCTGCTGTTCTCAATTAAGATGGCGGTGTTGCGATAGGAGATAGCACTGATGACCACAATGCCGGAGAATACAAGCCCAAACCCCACAAGGACACGTCGTTCGATCGACCAATGGGTGAACCATGCCGCGCGTCTCCCGGTCTTGGGAATCGGTGCCGGATCGCTGTCGGAAACCGGTTCCACTCGCACGGGTGCGGGTGTGGCCGGACGTTCCTGTGTGACGGATTCCATAGCTCAAGCGTGCCGGACGTGGAGATGCAAGCCAATGTCGTGGAAACTGTACCCTCCTCCGAAAGGCCCTGCAAGAAATATCTTAGCAGAACACCCACTGGACACAGGAGAACCGTCCCTGGTGACCTTAGCCTCCGAGAGGGATGATCGTAGGGGGAACGGGAAGGGATGCGGTTGGATCTGCGAAGTGTGAAAACATCAAGATGGCCGAAACAACCCAGTCCGAGACGGGTTGCGGATAGACCCCGATCGCGAGTGTGCCGATGAGACAGACGTACACGACCACTTTGATCGGACCCGAGACCTTGACGGGCGACCGGTCATGGGGCTCGATCACGTACATCTTCTTCACGACAATGAGGTAGTAATACATGGAAATCACGATGTTGATGAGCCCCACCGCAATGAGCAGATAGAGCCCTTCCTTTATGGCCGCGACAAAAATATAGAGCTTACCGATAAAGCCGGCCAAAGGGGGTACGCCGGCGAGCGATAAGAGAAAAATCAGCATCGAGAAAGCGAGAAATGGCGATCGGCGCCCCAGGCCGCTGTAGTCATCGATTTCCTCACTGCCGATGGCTTCGCTGACGGCGATGACAATGGCAAAGGCGCCGAGGTTGGCGAACAGGTAGGTCACGAGGTAGAACAGCAGCGCATCACTGCCCATCTTCGTACCGGTTGCGAGACCGATCAGGATGTTGCCGATCTGAGCGATACCGGAATAGGCCAAGAGCCGTTTCATGTTCTTTTGAGCGATGGCCACGATGTTGCCGTAGGTCATGGACAAGATGGACGCCGCGATAAGCAGCAGAGCCCAGATCGGCTTAAAGGTCGCCAAGGCGACGAAGAACATTCTCAGGAGGATGGCGAAAGCCGCTGCCTTGGGTGCGATTGAAAGAAAGGCTGTCACCGGTGTGGGCGATCCATGATAGGTGTCTGGAATCCATGAGTGGAAGGGCACGGCTCCGATTTTGAATCCTAATGCGCCGAAAATCAGGAGGAAACCAATGACCAATCCCGGTGTGGCCTGTGCCGCCGTCATGTCAGAGAATACCAGCTTGCCGGTTTCCCCATAGACCAGGCTGATGCCGTATGCAAGGAGACCGGCGGCAAAGATACCCAAGATAAAGAACTTAATACCTGCTTCATTTGAGGCCGTATCCTCGCGGAGATACGCAACGAGAACATAGAAACCGAGGGTAGAAAATTCCAGGGCCACGAAGACCGATAGCAGATCGTTCGCGGAGGCCATAAACATCATTCCGAGGGCCGACATCATGGTCAGGAAATAATACTCTCCACGGAAGAACTTGAATCGATGGATATAATCGATCGAAGCAAGAATGACGAGGATGGTTGATCCGACTATGAACATTTTAAAGAAGAGGGCCATCCGGTCGAGGGCGAACATATTCGAGAAGAGGGTCCCGGTGACGCCGGTGTAATCGAACCAAGCCAAACAGCCCAGGGTGGCGACAAGCCCCGCGATGCTGAAGTAGGCTAATTGTTCGTTGGGCAGCCGAGGGAACGAGAAATCAATGATCAGGAGAAGACAGAGCCAGGACGTGAGCAGGATTTCCGGTAGCAGCAGCAGGAGATCGGAGAAAGACATTGGAAGCACGAAGGTCATTCGAGCCCTCGTGAGGAGGTAGGGGCACGGAAGGCGGTGTTTGTTAAGAACAGAGCATCAGACGTCCCCGGAGAATTCGTCGTTTCACGTGTGACCTCTACTGCTTCACGATCGAGCCCGGCGACCGGCACGACGCGGATGATCTTCGCGATCAAGGGATCGACGCCGGAACGCACCACATTATAGAGATGCATGGGAAAGAAAAAGAACCCGATGCTGACGGTGATCATGATCAAGAGCGGAAGACGATCAACCACAGCGACAGCGTCGTGCGCATGACTGTACTTCTGGTCCATGGGTCCGTAGAAGAGCCCGCGCATCATCTTGAACAGGTAGGCCAAGGTCAACACGATGCCGACCACGGCCACGATGACTTGAAACGGATACTTGTTCCAACTGCCGACGATAATCATGACTTCGGCGATAAAATTCACGGTGCCGGGCACACCGACCGAGGCCATACAGGCAATCACGAAACAGCCGGAGATGAACGGCATACGATTCGAGAGCCCGCCGAGCGAAGGAATGTCGCGGCTGTGCGTCTGATCGTAGATCCACCCAGCCATGGCGAAGAGCATGCCCGTGGCCATAGCATGGGCAAACATATACATCACCGCGCCGGTTAGGCTGATGTAGTCCAAGGCGGCCATACCTAAGAAGACATAGCCCATGTGACTTGAACTCGAATACCCGATGACGTACTTGGTATCCTTGGCATAGAACGCGACGAACCCGCCATACACGATACTGAATATACAGAGCACGGCCGCGATGGGCATGAGTTCTCTGGTGGTCTCCGGCAGAATCTCAAACGCCACCCGAATGATGGAAAAATGGCCGAGCTTCATCAGCACACCCGCATGCAACATACTTGTGGCGGCCGGCGCGGCGGCATGGCCCACAGGAGACCAGGAGTGCAGCGGCCACAGCGGTGCGATCGAGGCAAACCCGAAGAAAATCAGGAGCCAAATGATCTTGTCCAGGGTCGTACCCAAGACCGGGATGTTCATTAATACTTTGGCCTGTTCACGCAGGACCAAAATGTCGAAGGTATTGAGCCCCGAGTACTTGTAGATCAGCAATATACCCATCAGCGCCACGACGGCAAAGGCGGAGAGAAAGAGCACCAGTTTCATTGCGGCGTATTCTTTACTGTTGGATTCGAAGTTGAGGATAAACCCGACCGAATCGCGCCGTTTGATGCCTTCAGGATCCGTCATCTCGTTGTACTTTTTAGTGTGGCTTCCCCACATGCCCAACAGGAGATACATGGGGATCACGGACATTTCGTAGAAGAAGAAGAGAAAGAACAGATCCAACGACATGAAGACGCCGATCGTGGCGGCGGCGAGGATGAGCAACCAGATATAGAATTCTTTGGCCCGATCCTTGATGTGCCAAGAGACGAAAATTCCTGCGAACAACAAGATGCTCGATGCCAGCACCAGCGGAGTCCCGATCCCATCCACCCCGAGGTGGAGCGAGATGCCCAACTGGCGAGACCATTCGAATTTGTTGACGAATTGGAATCCCCCCGTCACGTGATCGTAGGCGTAGAACAGGTAAAGGGAGGCGAGCAGGGAGACCAGGGCTGATCCCGTAGCGATGCCTCGCACAAGCATGGCTTGCCGGTTGGAGACGAAAATCAGCGCGATGGCTCCCACGAAGGGGGCAAACAGAATATAGAGCAGCGTGTAGTCACCCATACGAATTAATCCACCTGTACCGGCTGTGCGGACTCGATTGACGCCACGGTCCCCCGTTCAAGTCGATCCACCAACGCCTGCACGGATCCGTTCATCATTTTCAAGAAGGGAGAGGGATAGAGGCCGATCCAGAGAATCATCACCGACAAAGAGGCCGCGATGAGCAGTTCGCGGGGATGGAGATCACTGATCGAGTCCTTGACGGCTTTGCCGATTGGTCCCAGCATCGATCGTTCGTAGTACCAGAGAAAATATGCCGCGCTGAAGATGACACCGGTGACCGCGATTCCACCGTACAGCCAATTGGACTTGAACGTTCCCAAGAGGATCAGGAATTCACCGACGAAGCCATTGGTGCCCGGCAAACCGATCGAGGCCAATCCGAGGAACAAGAAATAGCTTGCGAGCAAGGGAGTCTGTTTCGCCATTCCCCCGAATGAGCCCAGTTGAGTACTCTGCTGCCGTGAGTAGAGAAAACCCGCAATAAAGAACAAACCCGCCGTGCTGAATCCCAAGTTGATCATGGTGAGCAGGCTGCCTTGGAGCCCTTGATAGTTCAGGGCGAACAGGCCGATCACCACGAATCCGAGGTGACTGATACTGCTGAACGCGAGGAGCCGGCGAAGATCTTGCTGGATCAGCGCCATAATCCCCCCATAGAGAATCGCCGCCAATCCCAGCACCATGATGATGGTGACGACGGTGTGGCTTTTCGATGCGTCCGGGAGCAACGGGATGCTGAACCGGATGAAGCCGAACGTCCCGAGCTTCAGCCCAGCCAGCACCACCGCCATGCCGATCGGACCTTCGAAGAGGGCGTCCGGGAGCCAGGTATGGAAAGGGAACACTGGGGCCTTAAACGCGAATCCGAGGAACAACAGCCAGAAAATGAGAACTTGCTGGCTGAGCGGAATTGGAACCGACAGCAGTTCCAATAAGTCAAATGAGTACGTCGGCTCCATATGCCGTAGCGTCGCCCACTGGTGATAATTAATATCCAAGAGGACAATGCCCACCAACATGAAGACGCTACCAAGCAAGGTATAGAGCACGAATTTCAGTGCGGCATAGTGCCGCTCCGCTCCTCCACCCCAGAGTTTGATCAGAAAATAACTGGGGATGAGCATGAGTTCCCAAAAAACGAAGAAGAGGATCAAGTCAAGGGAGAGGAAGACCCCCATCGTGGTCGTTTCAAGTGCGAGGAGCGCCATCATGTAGAGCTTCACTTGATGGCGGACGGTGTCCCAGGAATAGATCACGATCAGGACCGTGAGGAAGGCGGTGAGCCCAACGAAAAGCACACTGATCCCGTCGACCGCGAGGTGGTAGCTGATTCCGAGAGTAGGAATCCATGGCACGTGTTCGGAAAACTGCATAGCAGCCGATTCGGGAGTGAATCGTATGAGGACGAATACGGAGAGGACTAACTCGATGAGCGCAACCGCCAACGCGGAGATCCGGACCATGTCCTCGTCGTCGAACAGCCACAGGACGACGGCCCCGATGACGGGAAGAAAAAGAATACAGGTGAGAATTGGAAACGTTGATGCCAGTTCTTCTAACATGACCGTGCGTTATAGTTGCATGATGAGCTGAATAATGACCGCCAACAGGAAGAGCCCGGCCACAATGATGGCGGCGTAATGATGCACCATCCCGCTCTGCAGTTGCCGCCACTGACGGGCGGCAAGATGGTTGCCGTATCCGATCACGTTCAGCCCGCCGTAGATCACATATTTTTCCATCCAGGTCGAAGCGGCCGCGACGACATCGGCCACGTGTGCGACAGCACGCACGAGACCGTCGATCACGTTGCGGTCGAACCAATCGAGCAGATGCCCCAACGTTTTGGTCGGCTCCACCCACACCAGGTCATACAGTTCATCGACGTAGTACTTGTTGAGCAAGATCCGGTAGGCAGCCTGAAACTTCTCGGCTAGGCGATCCGGCAACGAGAGATTCACGCTATAGAAATAGTGCGCGAGGCCCCAGCCCAGTAACGCAATCCCTGTGGCAATCATCATAAGGGTGAGCACGAGGCCCAGGCTCGCGTCATGCTCTCCTCCCACGCCCGCGACCGGTGCAAGGAACTGATGGAGCCAGCCCTGTTCAGGGGGAAATCCCACGAACCCGCCGAGAATGGACAGAACGCCTAACGCCATAAGTGGGGCGACCATCACCATCGGGGATTCATGGACATGCTCCTCCGTATGATGGTCCATGCGAGACCTGCCATAAAAGGTCAGATAGATCAGGCGAAACATGTAGAAGGAGGTCAAGAGGGCGCCAATGGCAGCCAGGCTATACAGCAGATAGTGGTGATGCGTGAAGGCATGGGCCAGGATTTCATCTTTGCTCCAGAAGCCTGCCAACGGTGGAATGCCCGCAATGGCGATCGTGCCGATCAGAAAGAGTCGATAAGTCCATGGGATTTTCGCACTGAGACCGCCCATTTTTCGAATGTCCTGCTCTCCCGAAAGCGCATGAATCACCGACCCGGCCGAAAGGAACAAGAGGGCTTTAAAGAAGGCATGGGTCATGAGGTGAAAGATGGCCGCGGTATAGGCCCCTATTCCACACCCGAGCATCATGTACCCGAGCTGGCTCACCGTCGAATAGGCCAAAACGCGTTTGATATCCGTTTGCACGAGGCCGATGGTGGCGGCAAACAGGGCGGTGAGGCCGCCGATGACGCCGACGATCGTCATGGCCGTCGGCGATACATCGAAAATGGCATGGTTCCGCACGATCATGTACACGCCGGCCGTCACCATCGTCGCTGCATGGATGAGCGCGCTGACCGGTGTCGGGCCCTCCATCGCATCCGGGAGCCACGTGTAGAGGGGGAGTTGGGCCGATTTGCCGACGGCTCCGACGAGCAGGCAGAGCGCAATCGCTGTCGCCATCTCCGGCGAGAGCTGGCTCACCTGGGCAAAGACTTTCGTATAGTCGAGCGTCTTAAAATTAATGAAGATGAGGAAAATGGCCAACAGGAAGCCTGCGTCGCCGATGCGGTTCACCACAAAGGCTTTCGAGGCGGCCTTCGCGGCGGAGACCTTGTCATAGTAATAGCCGATCAAGAGATAGGAACAGAGCCCTACCCCTTCCCAGCCGATAAAGAGTACGGCATAGTTGTTCCCCATGACGAGGAGCAACATGGAGACCATGAAGAGGTTCATGTAGGTGAAAAATCGCGTGAACCCGTCCTCCCCGTGCATGTAGCCGACGGAGTAGACGTGAATCAGGAACCCGACCCCCGTGATCACGAGCAGCATGATGCACGTGAGCGGATCAACGAGATAGGCCAGATTGATGGTCAGGTCGCCGCCGAAGATCCACTGATAGGCGATGACTTCATGGGAGGTACCGGTCCGAAGAATGTCGATAAACACACTGATCGTGCAGAGAAATGACAACCCCACCGATCCCCATGCAAATCGATGCGCGACCTCGTGGGAATACCGCCTGCCCAGAAACCCGTTCAGGATCACAGCCAGCAGGGGGAACAGAGGAATGAGTTTGATGAGTAGATCGGTCACGTTACCATTTTAAGAGGTTCATCTCGTCCACGTTCGTGGAGATCTTTCCACGGAACACGACGATGATGATCGCCAGCCCTATGGCTGCTTCTCCGGCCGCGATGGCGATGATGAACAGGGCGACCAGTTGACCGGCCATGGATTCCAGGTAATAGGAGAAGGCTACGAGGTTGATATTCGCCGCGTTCAACATAATCTCGACCGACATCAACACGATGATAAAGTTTCGTCTGATCACGACGCCGAGCACTCCGGTGATAAAGAGCACGGCGCTGACGGCGACATATGCGCTGAGAGGAACCATACATCCCAATGATTATGTTGAAGCTTAGTGCTGAACGGTTGAATCGCTGCGGCCTGTCGCCGTAGTCAATTCAACACTCACCCGTCACGCTTGTCAGAGATCGGCTTTGGCGTCTTCGCCAGCACGACCGCTCCGATGACGGCACCCAACAGAAACACTCCGACGATTTCGAACTGCAACAGATACTCACTGAACATCTTGATCCCGACCGCGTGGGTATCGCCGTCCTGGAGTACTGCCGCAGTAGTCGCGTCGCCCTTTGCGCCTCCGAAGGGTGAACGGAACAGGAGGGCCATCATGTACAATGAACCGATGACTGCCGGAGCCAGAAAGTACAGGTAAGAGGAATGGAAATATCGATCGTCGGTCTTCAAGTTCATGAGCATCAAGACGAAGAGATATAAGACCAGGATCGCACCGGCGTAGGCGATGACCTGCATGGCCCATATAAACTCGGCGTTGAGGAGGACGAAGAGTCCGGAGACATGGACCAGCAGGGCCAGGAGCGCAATGCCGCAATGCACGGGGTGTCTGAGCGCGACCGTCAAGACGCCTGCAGCAATACTGACGAGAGCGAAATAGGTAAAAAAGACGACGACCATCGACTCAGCCCAGATGCTTGGGTGGTGGTTGAGTCGGCTTCAGTACCGATTGCGGGAAGTAATACCGATATTCCCTGCTTTCCTCAACGTTCTGTTCCTGATTATGCGCGTACAAGTACTTTTTTGCATCCTCAAGATGTCGCTCGCCGATTTCGTACAACCGCTTCTTGTCAAACAGCAAGGTGCGTTTATCGTGGGTCGAGAACTCGTACACCTTCGTCATCGCCAGCGCGTTGACAGGACAGGCCTCGACACAGTAGCCGCAAAAGACGCATTTCGTAATGTCGATGTAAAACTCGCTGGCGAATCGCTGCAGCGGACGCTCCGCATCCTCCGAACTGATGACCTTGATACAACGCGATGGACAGGCGGCCTCACAGAGGTCACAGCCGACACAACGTTCCTGGTGATCGTCGTAGCGTAAAAGCGCGAGTGCGCCCCGGTGGGTGTCCGGAAGGGTGCGTTGTTCCCGCGGATACTGGAAGGTGATGGGTTTGTGGAACATGTGTTTGAACGTGACCTTCATGGCCTGCCTGATCTCATCGAACAATGCAGCTTCGAGGATTTGCTTGATGAGTGTGGCAACACGCATGGGAGTGTCCTGTTTCCGCTTATGCTTTTTCGATCGTCACGCGGGTTTGCTTGAACGAGGGAACTCCTGTGATCGGATCAACATGGACCGACATCAAATCTTTCACCGGTGGCTCATTAAAATGCTCCGGGAAGAAGCAGGTCTGCGGAGCGACGGATTGGTCGGGCTGCACCATCAATTGCAGCGAGCCGCGATCCGACGTGAGGCGCACCATCGCCCCCTCGCCCACTGCGAGCCGTTCCATATCTTGAGGACTCATCCTGAGCCGCCCGGTATTGGGCCCGATCGTGATAAGTCCTGGAGCTTTGGTGGACATCTTACCTGAATGGTACAGGGTTTGTCCCATCAGCAACGCGAAGGGTCGCAGATTTTTTGAGTCTAGCGGCGCGGGGGCTCGATAGCGCGCCACCACATCAGCGGCATAACCGTTTGAGAGATAGCGGTCCACAGTCGGTACAATCTTGCGTGGCTGTCCCAAGTTGTAGTACCCAGGGAGCAACTTCATGATCTCGGCTTGAATATCGTTTGAGGATTCATACGCCCACTCACAGCCCAGTGCGTTGGCCAGTGCCGTCATGATGTGCCAATCCGGCAAACTCTCTCCGATTGGATCGATGGCTTCACGGACCCGCAGAACCCGGCCTTCCAGATTGGTGAAGGTGCCGTCTTTTTCCGCAAATGTACAAGCCGGGAGTACTGCATGGGCCATGCGGGCAGTCTCGGTCAGGAATGGATCCTGGACGACAAGTAACTCCAGTCGATCCAGCGCGGCGCGAACTTCCATGGATGAGGGCAATGTGGCGAGCGGATTTTCTCCGATCACATAGAGGGCACGGATCTGGCCGCTCCTGCAGCGCTTGAGAATCTCGACGAGATTCGCGCCGGACCCAGCCGCCGGAAGCGTGGCGTCCCACGCCTTGGCCACACGGTCGCGTGCCACCTGATCGTGAAACGAGGCTTGGCCAGGGAGGAATTCAGGCGCGACGCCCATGTCCACGGCGCCCTGCTCGTTCGGTTCTTCTGTCACCGTATTCACGCCGCAGCCAGGCTGGCCCAACTTGCCCGTGATCCAGGCGAGGTCTATCAATTTCAACACGTTCTGATACCCGTCAGCCTGGCGAACGATGCCTTCCGCACAGAGAATGATGGAACGGGGTGCCTCGGCAAAGATCCTTGCGGTATCTTTCAAGGATTCGACCGACATCCCTGTTTGTGCAGCGATCTGCTCCAACGATACGCGGGCCAGAGCGGCCTTCAGGGCTTCGAAGGCTTTAGGGTGCTTCTTGACGCTGCCCTCGTCGATCAAGTCCAACTCCAGGGTGGCCTTCACGAGTCCGTCAATGACAAGTCCTTCCGTACCCGGGTTGATCAGGACCGGATGGGATGCAAGCTTGGCCATGTTCGTAATGGCGGAATCGATGACCACCACTTGGGCTTTATAGACGCGAATCGCTTCTTTGATGCGAACGGCCGTGAGTGGGTTGGTCTCCGTGATGTTGGAGCCAATGAGTATCACGGCCTTGGCCTTCGTTAGATCTTCCCAGTCATTCGGGCTCCGCCCAATCTCCAAGGCATGTCGAGAGGCATGCACGAAGTTGAGGTGGCCATAGCGCGCGCTGCTGTCCAGCTGGTTGGTGCGGAAGCCGGCGCGCATGAGTTTCTGAAAAAGATAGAGCTCTTCGTTGGTGCAGCGGGCCGTGATAAGACCGGCAATGGCGTCGGGTCCATGCCTGCGCTGGATGTCGGAAAGCCGATCAACCACGTGGTGCATGGTTTCGAGCCAGGGGGTTTCGACGAGCTGATTGCCTTTGCGAAGGAGCGGTTGTTTCAAGCGTGCGGGGCTATCGATGTACTCGAACCCAAAGCGCCCTCGCACACAGAGCCCACCATGCCCCTTGGCCGTGTCGGCCCGGTCGCCCCATTTGTTCTTCCAGGACAACGGTGACGTCACGCGGACCACTTCAGCATCCTTGGTCTCGAGGTACATCTGGCAGCCGTCCCCGCAGTAGTTACACGTCGTCGTGGTTTTCTTCATCTGCCACGGCTTATAGAGATATTTAGAGAACTTATTTGTGATTGCGCCGACTGGGCAGACGGCGAGGCAGTCTCCACAAAACTCGCAGGACAGTGCGAGATCTCCCTTCGGCACAACTTGATTGAATCCCCCCTTCTTCATGAATTGGAGCGCGTCAATCATCAACACGTCCTTACAGACGTTGATGCATTCCGCGCAGGCAATGCAGCGGTTCATATTAAAGTCGAGCACCGGGCTGCGCGTATCTTCAGGAATAAATTTCTGTTTCGCGTTGGCCAGGTTCGTGACCCCATGCTGGAAGGCCGTGTCCTGCAGTTCGCAATGACCATCGGCGTCGCAGACCGGGCAGTCGAGCGGATGGACCGAGAGATGTTTTTCCACGGCTTTCTTCCGGGCTTGGAAGAGATCATCCCCCTCGGTTCTGATGATCATGCCGGCCGTCGCTTTGGCGGAGCAGGAACGGATAGGCGCTTTCTTACCTTCCTGCATGACCAAACACATACCGCAGGAGCCGAAGGGATCGAAGGTATAGTGGTAGCACATGGCCGGGATGATCTTGCCCGTGCTCGAGATGACATCGTAGAGCGAGACCCCGTTCTTTGCCGTGACGGTTTTCCCATCGATCGACAGTTCGATGGCGGCTGCTTCCACGTCAGGATTGGTTGCTGGCTTTAAACCCATATGTGTTCCTCGCAAACCGTGAAACGAAAGATGTAATCCGCAATCGCCGGGCTACCTTTAACGTTTCACATCTCACATTTCACATTTATCTGTCGCACTCCCCCATCACAATGTCGTAGGTCCCGAAAATCGTGACTGCATCTGAAATCATATACCCTCTGGACATATGGTCGAATGCGCCCATGTGAATAAACGAGGGGGCGCGAATCTTCAAGCGGTAGGGTTTCCCGCCACCAGTACTGACAATGTAGAATCCCAATTCCCCTTTGTGCGCTTCGGTCCCGCAATAGATCTCACCTGGAGGAGCGTCGAAGCCCTGCGAGAAGAGCTTGAATTGCTGGATCATGGACTCCAGATTCGTAAAGACCCGTTGCTTCGGCGGAAACGTGACGCTGGGCACATCAGCCATAATGGGGCCGTCCTGCATCTGCTCCAGGCATTGTCTGATAATTTTTACGCTCTCATAGAGTTCCTGAACGCGGATCCAGTACCGATCGTAGGTATCGCCATTTTTGCCGAGGGGTACACTGAATTCGCATTTCGAATAGGCCGAATAAGGCTCGGCCTTACGGAGGTCATAGTCGACACCTGAGCCGCGGAGCGTCGGTCCACTCAAACCAAAACTGACAGCATCTTCTGCTGAGATGATGGCCACGCCCTTGGTTCGCCCAACCCAGATCCTGTTCTTCTCAAGGAAGACTACGTACTCGTCGATTTTTGGCGGGAAGTAGTCCAGAAATTGTTTCAGCTTCTCAAGCAGCGAGGGCGTGAAATCCCGTTCGACACCGCCAATGCGATACCAACTGGTCGTGAGGCGTGCACCGCAGAGTTCGTCGAACCAATCCATCAGGATTTCCCGATCCCGAAAGCAATAGAAAAAGACGCCCATGGCTCCGATATCGAGAGCCTGGGTGCCGAGCCAAAACTGATGGCCGATTATCCGTTGGACCTCCGCCACGATCGTGCGCAGATATTCCGCACGATCCGGCACAGTGATATTCATGAGTTTCTCGACCGCGCGGCAATATGCAAAATTGTTGTACATCGCACAGACATAGTCGAGCCGGTCGGTATGGGGAATAAATTGGTGATAGGTGCCGTCTTCCGCCAGCTTTTCCACGCCGCGGTGCAGATATCCCAAGACAGGGGTGGACTTAACGAGGCGTTCTCCTTCCAACTCGAGGATCACTTTCAGCACCCCATGGGTGGCGGGATGTTGGGGGCCCATGTTGAGCAGAAGTTCCTCCGTACGTAATGTCGGGAGGGTATCGCTTTCCGGATGGGCCGGATCGATCTTGTAGACAGTTGTTCTTTGATCTTCCATAGCCATCAGCGGTCCTATCGAGCCGTTTCGTCCAGGAACTCGAACGTATCGCGCCAGCCTTTGCCACGGAGCGGAAAATCTTTTCGTAAGGGATAGCCTTCGGTGTAATCGTCCGGCAAGAGGATCCGGCGGAGATCCGGATGGTTACGGAAGCGGATTCCCATCATGTCGTACACTTCACGCTCCATGAAGTCCGCGCCCTTCCAGAGATCCGTCAGAGAATCCACAATGCAGTCCGACTCCGGTACCCTGGTCTTGAGCCGAATACGCTGGTGCTTCTTGATAGAGTAGAACTCGTACACGACTTCAAACCGTTCTTCGTCGTCGGGCCAGTCGACCGAACTTACATGCACGATGTAGTCAAAGTTCATAGCCGGGTCGTCGTGAAGAAATTGTGCCACCTCATGGAGCCGGTCTCGCGTAACAGTCACCGCGAGATCACCACGCCATTCGACGGCTTGTACGAAGCCGGTGGCAAAGCTCTCTTGGAGTCGGCTGGCGAGTTGCTGTAAGGACATCGATCGAGACCTATACTTTATGACCAGGTTTGACCTGATCCGGTTGTTTCAGGAACACGCGCTTCATCATGATTCGCTCTTGCAGCTTGAGGATACCGTCAAAGAGTGCCTCCGGCGTTGGAGGACAACCCGGCACATAGATATCAACCGGCACAAAGCGATCGACACCTTGAACGACGCTATAACTGTCGTAGATATTTCCTGACGTGGCGCAGGATCCCATCGCAATCACATATTTCGGCTCAGGCATCTGATCGTAGAGTTTTCGAATAACGGGGGCCATCCTCCGGCAGACCGTACCGGCCACGAGCATCAGATCGGAATGGCGCGGTGAGGCCCGAAAGACTCCTGCACCATAGCGGTCCAGATCATACCGCGAGGAGACTGCAGCGATCATTTCGATCGCGCAGCAGGCCAGGCCAAATGTCATGGGCCACAGTGAGCCCTTGCGAGCCCAATTGACGGCTTTTTCCACTGTCGTGGTGACGACGTCGGGCGTGCCGTCCTTATCGTGCCGACCAATTTGGATCAGTCCCATTCCAGGGCTCCCTTGCGCCACGCATAGACATAAGCCACGATGAACAATCCGATAAACACCAGCATTTCAATCAACCCGATCAACTCGATCTTGGTGAAAACCACTGCCCAAGGATATAGAAAGATGACCTCGATATCGAAAATAACAAAGAGCATGGCAAAAATATAATACCGAACCGGGAAGGGCATCCGAGCATCCGAAAACGGCTCCGATCCGCATTCATAGCTCGTGAGCTTCTCTGCCTCTGGATATTTCGGCTGAACCAGGTAACTGACGACCAGCGACCACACGCCGAAGAACAGTGCCACAACCACAAAGAACAGAATCGGAAAATAGTGAGTCAGGTATTCAGAAAGTAACTCAAAACCGCTCATGGGGCTGACCTTTCAACACCTTGAGATATATAGTAAAGAAAGCTGGATCTTAGCCTTGGATTACGGGGATAGCAAGCGTACAAAGGACCTGCAAGATCGACCCAAAAGTCCTAGTGCGTATCACGCTAAGAAGGATTGCCGGCACAGGGATGAGCCAGAGCGCTGCAGCGTCTCTGCACCCTGGGGCATGGGCGAATCTTAACCCAACAGGATCTTGTTTGACTCACTGGCTCCTTTTGCCTGACTGAAGTGGTGGATTTTGAGGGACTCTTCGCCTGTTGGGAGGAGTGGGTGCCATAAGACCTGATGGCATGCGCAGATGGGAGGGTGGTATTTGGCCATTGTGATCCCATTCAGGTTCCAGGGCCGAGAAGGCCTTAGCTTTCTTGCGTCGGTGAATCTGGGTCTCGATACGAGGATGATCTCGACGGTGAGCGTCGCGGATGGGAGGCTGGTCAGGTGCCATTGATGACCCCAAATTTGAGAGAAACCATTTTTAGAGATTAGCATCGGATGAATTCCCGCGTCAACGCGGGGCAAAGCCTTAATATTCTTGACACTACAGCACTATTTGCTATGGTTCTGACAGCAATACTTGCCTTACACGACATGAAGGACAACCACCATGGCTAACTATTCAAGACGGTGTATCATCTCTCTGATGGTCTGGACCTTGGCCACGCCGCTCTTTTCTCTGGCCTGGGCAGCAGAGGACATAAGCTCGATCCGATACGGAGAACCGGCTTTGGCCTATGCATCCGGTTCAATCCAGCGATCGACTCCGCAGGATGGGTTTGTGAACGAGATAACCGGCGACAATCAGACGACCGGGCATCACAACATAATGGGAGGCCGGGATGTCCTCTACCTCCGGCTGAAGAATCCCGGCGATGTCGCGCCTGGAGATCTTTTCACCATCTACAGGCGACCACGCAAGGTCTTCCATCCGATCACCGGTCAATACCTGGGTTACTTGGTTAATCGACTCGCTGTGGTTGAAGTGAACCAAATTGACAAGGACCTGACCACGGTTCAGATCGTGCGGTCTTACGCTACGGTATCGCCGGGTGACCCGGTCATGAAGTTTGTGCTTCCGTCTGATGAGGGAGCGGCGGTCGACCAACCTTCCTCCGGCAATGTGGAGGGACGTGTTGTGGACTTCCAGTCCAACATGGGGATCATGAACATGGTGGCACAAAGAAATATCGTCTACCTAGACCGAGGTCGGGAAGATGGGATTAGGCCTGGGGATCGTATGGAGATGGTTCGGTCCGGAGGGAGCCTCCCTCAACGGTCGGTGGGAGAACTGAAAATCCTGTCCGTAGAAGACCGAACTGCCACGGCGCTGATCACCAAGTCAATCTCCCGCATTTTGAAGGGGGATCGCTTTAGGGTAAAGGGGCATGTTCCTGAGGCCATGCCAATTTCCCAATCATTTCAGCAGGCTCCGGATGTATCCTCCACGGCGGATACTTCTGTATCGACTTCTCCAAATAAGTTCCAGGTCCAGAATGCTACCAGTGAAGCCCGAATCACTCTCAGTGATTTGATGAAGCAGCTTCGATTTGAATCGGGAGAAGCCACAATCACCTCCGAGGGTTATCAGGTACTCGACGCACTGATTACCTATCTCAAGTCCACGGCTGGTGATCGATTGATTCGGGTCGAGGGCCATGCGGATAACATGGAAATAGGCCCCTCGCTCAAGTCGATCTACCAGACGAACTGGGACTTGTCGAAAGCCAGGGCCGGGGGCGTTCTCCGTTACTTGACCGAGAAGGGTGGGATCGACTCGGTGAAGCTGTCGTCGGTCGGCTATGGCGATACGAAACCGTTGGCCAGCAATGCCACGGAAATGGGTCGACAGAAAAACCGTCGCGTGGATATTGTGCTCTATCCGGACGAGTCGGCCACGGAACGGTCTGAGCCGGCGGCGAAGCCAACTGAGACCGGCGATAACAAGTACAATGTGTCCCGTCTCAGCTCAACAGAAAGCGGCGCACCGATCTCTGCAGTAGACACGACAATCCCGGTGACTTCAACGACTCCGTCCAAGACAGAGCCTTCATCTGTCCCTTCGAGTCCTACGCCGGCAATCATTGTGCCACCAGTTGGCCAGAGCAATTCAGATCAGATCCCCGCTGCTCCAGTCGCTCCACCACAGTAAATCCATCGAGTATTGTGCGGAAGGTTGACGATTCACCGTCAACCTTCCGCGGTTCCCCGTCAGAACTTTTCCATCCCTTCTCTCTCGTTGTTCCCCCTTTTCCTGTGCTGTTACAATGCCGCATGATTTCGACGCAGGCAGTCCCTTCACACGCACAGCCTGAATTCCTATTCGCAGACATCATCGTCCCACGTCATCTGGCCGGCCCATTCACCTATGCTGTGCCTTTGTTGCTCCGACCCACGCTGCGAATTGGACATCGAGTGCTCGTACCCTTTGGACGATCGATCCTCCAAGGGGCGGTGATCGCACTCTCTCACATTCTTCCTCAGGGTCTTGACCCGGCACGCCTCAAGGAGATTCATTCGTTAGCCCCTGATGGGGCCGCAACAGATGTATCCTCGAACCTATTCCAGCTCTCACGGCAGGTCGCCGAACAGTATGTCGCGCCATGGGGACAATGTCTCAGATTGGTGCTACCTCCGGCACCTATAGTACAAGCGCAAAACAGACGCTATGAACTCACGGAGAAAGGACGGGCCGCACTTGCGACTCGCGAACCCTGTTCGGTGAAAGCACGAGCACTTCTCACACGTATTGGGAAAAAACCCTCCGGACTTCACCGGTCTTCCCGTAGTCCTAATCCGAGCGACGTGTTGCATGATCTCACGGCTCGTGGATGGGTCATGGAGGTCCAGGACCTCTCGTCTGCTTCGACGGTGCCTCTCGTCCGACCATTCGGACAGGCGAATCAGGGCAATTCCGGAATCACGATACCCCTCATCCCTGACCCGGCACTCTCTTGGGCAGAGCCACTGTTCAAGGCGCTGAACGGTCGAGGACCAGCTCGGGTTCTGGTCCAGGCTCCCTGGGCTGATCGGTTGAAGCTGTTGCAGCAGGCCGTACTCCTGGTGCTCGACCGTCGGCAGACGGTCCTTATTATCGTTGGCGAGGCAGAACGGGCCCAGTGGGTTGCAGACTTGATACGTGATGACGAGGCAGGCATCTCCCCGATCTGTTTTCATAGCGGTCTCTCAGACCAGGCGAGAGCCCAGATGTGGGATCAAATTCATCGGCAGGCCGTTCGAGTGGTCGTGGGGACAAGATCGGCCATCTTTCTCCCCCTGACTGCGATCGGGGCCATTTGGATCGAGGGAGAAGAAGACGCAGCACTCAAAGAAGCACAAGAACCACGCTACCATGCACGGGAAGTGGCTTGGTTAAGGGTACAAGATGACCCGGCAGTGCTGGTCCTGAGTTCGTCCCATCCCTCACTTGAGACCAAAGCAGCAGTGGAACAACGAGGAATCGTTGTAAGCAAATCTATAGCGTCTGATGCGCGACCCAGAATACAGGTTGTGGATTTATGCGATCATGGTCGCGGTACGGTACTGAGCCACCCGCTCCTTCAGGCCGTCGGGCAGGCGGTCGGTCGCCGGGCCGGTGTCCTGTTGTTTCTCAATCGGAAGGGCTATGCCGGCGCCTTGGTCTGTCGTGACTGTGGCCAGGTTCCCCGCTGTCTTACCTGTCGCGTCGCGTTGATGTACTCCCGGCAAGCAGGTCGCTTGCTCTGTTCCTACTGCGGATATCGTGCGCTCATTCCCGAGACCTGTGTCTCCTGTTCCAGTCCTCGGATGCAGGTGATTGGGGAGGGCACAGAGCGGGTGGAAGAAGATGCGAAACGATTGTTCCCTCACGCGGCAGTAATTCGGGTTGACGGAGATACCATGCGGCGGCCAGCGCAGGCTGAGGCCGTCTGGCGAAGGATCGAGCAAGGTGAGTGGGATATCATCGTCGGAACACAGCTGCTGCTGCGGCATAGGGCTCTCCCGACGATGGGTCTCGTTGGGATTGTGCAGGCGGACGCAGGACTCAGCGTGCCGGATTTCCGATCTGCAGAACATACCTATCATACACTTCTGGATGCGGTCAGTCTCGCCGGTTCGGCAGAGGTCGGCGGTCAGGTGATCCTACAGACCTATCTGTCATCGCATCATGCGATTCAGGCTGTGGCTCAGAACAACGAATCCATCTTCATATCAGAGGAGCTGTCCCATCGAATGGCATTAGGATATCCACCGGCGGTTTATCTGATTGCCCTCTTAGTATCGGGCACCGACGAGAGAATGGTTCGTGACGCTGCTATGACCTGGGTCGCTCAACTCACCGACTTCGCGTCATCATCCATGGCTGGACAAACAGTCGTGAGACATGCCCCTTCGACGGCTCAATCGATGAATCTACCAGACCACCTCACTGTTCTGGGGCCAGTCCCCTCTCCGGTTCCGAGACTGCGCGGGCGGTATCGATGGCAAATTCTCGTGAAATCGCTCACACGGGAAACGGGACTCGCCGCGGTGCGGGTCACCGTCGACGCCATGGAACGAGCGTATCAGCGCCGAGCCATCAAGTTCGATGTCGACGTCGATCCGATCGAGATGTGGTAGGTATTACTTGTTCTCGCGAGATCGTCCCGATCGTACGATGGGTGGAGGGCTGTCGGTTACCTCGGTGGATGACTCGGTGATGGGCTGACCGGTTCTCTTGAAAAGCCCATAGGAAAACGTGATCCAAAAAACCGCCGAGACGAGTCCCATCAAAACGGCCGAGAGAATCGTCCCCATTTGTTCGTCGTTCGGGTCAGTCGTGATCGAGCTGATCTGAACCATCGTAATGATGGGCCACGCAAGACTCTCCACACCAAGCAACAGGGTCGCCCAAGCCCAGACCAGTCCAATCGTACGCCCCTGCCAGATGAGAAACCCTGCCACGCCTGCTGCGACGAGAGAGACCTCCCAGACCGAGAACGAGTCCCAGGCCAACCAAGCACCAGCCGCCACGACGAGGCTGCCAAGCAGGGCATTGAGTTGGGGGCTCCACCATGTGTTGATCATCCGGGTATTGTTCTCCGTGAACGAGGTGCGGACTAGTCTGAGTTCTGGCTGCTCGGTTGTCAATGGAGGTGCCCACGGGCGAGAGGGGGACAGGACGAGGCCAACAAGACGCTGAACAAGTCCATCAGCGTCATTCTTGCGTCGCTCAGAAACTCAACGTTGAATGTGATGGGACCATGGTCAACCCCTGCACAAGTCTCCTGCTCGCCGATGTAAGTAGCGTGGTGAGACCATCCAGTTGATCGCCCCTAGAGCAAACCTGAGCCTACGCATCTCCCAATCCCATCCCGCTTCCGTTGACTGGTGGAGTTCCTACCCGATACTTCGTCCGGAGCAGTTTGCTTTCGGACTACCCTATCGCGTATCACCCTGATTGCTGCCTCGCCCAACAGCCTGAAAGAGCCCTGCGCGTTCCTCTCCGGTGAGCGGTTTCCACGCTCCAGGCACCAATCCGTCAAGCGTCACCTGCATGATCCGCACACGATGCAGCGTGAGTACCCGATACCCTAACACTTGGCACATGCGCCGAATCTGTCGATTGCGCCCCTCGGTAAGAATGATACGGAATCGTGCGGGACCGAGTCGTTCGATTCGGCAGGGGTTGGTCGGACGCTCAAGAATGACAACCCCTTGTGCCATCCGGTCGATGAACGTCTGATCGAATGGATGATCGACTGACACCTCGTATTCCCGTTCATGTCCGTGTTCAGTTCGGAGAATCTCGTTTACAATGTCACCGTCGTTGGTCAGAAGAATAAGGCCGGAGGAGTCCTTGTCGAGTCGACCGATCGGAAAGATCCGCTCCGGATGACCGATCTCCGCGATGATGTTACGGGGCACATGCGACTCACTAGTCGTCGTCACACCCACCGGTTTGTAATACTTGATGTAGAGCGAGACTGTCCCCCAGGGAATCACCTGTCCATCTCGTGCGATGACATCGTCAGGACTCACCTGATCCCCCAAGCAGGCGACCCGTTGATTGATGGTCACGCGACCAGACTCGATCAGTCGATCGGCCTCTCGTCGAGAACAGATGCCGTGGTGGGTAAAAAACTTATTGATGCGAAGCGTGTCGCTCACAGCGTCGGTTTGCCGTGTTAGTGTACGCGACGGCCGGCTTTGATCCGTCCCAGCATGCGGTAGATTAATCGGGCGATACAAAATTGAGGCGCGACAAACCCCTCGATCGGGGCAATTTCGCTGATATCCATCCCGAGAATTCCCGGTCCATTGGCCAAGGCTGTCACGAGGTTCACGGTGTCATACCACCCCAACCCACCGGGCTCGGGAGTGCCGAGCGCAGGAACCAACGAGGCATCCAGTCCATCACAATCGAAGGTCAGGTAGACCGGCCCACGACAGGCCTTCACCACGTCGGGAACCCAGCGGGAGGCCTTGCCTTCGTAGGGGCCGGACGGGTCAAGAATCTCGGCGGCAAAGAACGTGGCAATTCGATCGGTGCTCTGAATGCGATCGATCTCCTCGGGAGAGATGGAACGGATACCGACTTGGACCAACGGCAATCCGTCGTCGACCACGCGGGCCATCACGCTGGCGTGGCTATATGGATTCCCTTGATAGGCCTTCCGCAAGTCGCCATGCGCATCGATTTGCAATACACAAAGATCCGGATAGCGTCGGGCATGGGCCCGGATAGCCCCAAGCGCGCCGGTATGTTCCCCGGTCAACGTGACAACAAACCGCCCGGTACCGACGGAGGGAGCGACGAACGCCTCAATGGCATCCACCGCCTGCTGATCGACTTTGCCGTCAAGATTGAGCGAGCGAGTGGTGGCCACCCCACCCCACTCTCGATACGGTTCACACCGAAGTGTTTCATCGTATAACTCAACTTGTTGAGATGCTTCGATGATGGCTGAGGGGCCTCGATCGGACCCCTGCACATAGCTGGAGGTATGTTCGTAGGGTGCGGGCAGGACATAGACGCCCGCCCGATCAGGATGGCACCAAGGCTCCTCGAGCCCGAGGAAATTCTGGTCGATGCCTTCCCATCCGGCGGGAAGTGTCATGGGCGTATGCTCACGCAGCAGGTCTACCGACGCCGCTTTGGAATATTTTCTTCAGGAATAAACACAGCCAATGCAATCACCGTCGTCCAGCGATTGGGTTTTCCAATTGCGGACTGGGTGATGTTGAGGGTCCGAACGATCTTCCCGGCCATTTTGAAGACTTGTTCCCGTTCTTTCCACGCGATGTTTGGATCGAACTCGACACCGAGCGTAGTGGCCAACATCTGTGCCGCCAAGTCTTCCGTATACTCACCCGTCTCTTCATCGGTTTCGCCATGCGCATGGTGTTCGGACAAATATCCGTAGGTTCGACGATCCGTCGGGACCGCCAACCCGATCGATGCGGAGGTCAGGCGATTACGTTCGTTCGTTTCCGACCGTGCCATCACGCAGAATGTGATTTCACCGGGGTTCAATAACTTCTCACCGCGCGCGCGGGGGATAATTTTGCAATTCGGTGGAAGAATCGACGACACCGTGACGAGATTACAATAGGCGACACCTGCACTACGCAAGGCTTGTTCGAAGGAGGCCAGTTTTTCTTTGTGGACTCCGACGCCTCGCGTCAGAAACATCTGCGTAGGTACCATCGCGTCTTCTCCTTACTTCGTCCGACCAACCGGGTGACGGACACCTTGTTGACTGAATTGCGCGCCCGCGGCAAACTTCATATCGGCACAGGGTCGCTGTTGTACCAAGATTGGCAACGCTTCGCAATATCCTGCGGCAATTTTTCTGACAGGATGCTGAAAAAGTCGCTCTTCTCACTCGCCCTGCCCAGGCGCGCCCAGACGCGCCTTTTCTCTTGCATCGTTCTCGCCTTGAAAGCATCCTCAACGTCGCCCATCGGGACAGAACTGCGCACGCAGTTCTGGGTGGGCAGGTGAGAAAGTTACGCCTCCGGTGCTTCCATCGGCTGCGGCCTTGCT
>OELA01000163.1_pt2 | contig 28960 bp, 51 predicted proteins | sample 1503161 | NCBI WGS metagenome assembly OELA01 (sample SAMEA104379559, study PRJEB20068) | metagenome | biome: 1000743; feature: 77; material: 1998 | place: USA | collected 2012 | depth 25 m
CTTGAAGCACATCTAGGTTCTTACGCACCGATGTTCCACAAACGATTACCTGGCTTCGATGGTCGGGGAGGGGTTCCAATTCTACTGGCATTTACTGGCTACGCAGTCGTGGAAGGCCGAGGCGTTCGCGGAACGCTTCATAGCGCACCGAGCCGGACGCGGGGATTTTTCCCAAGACGTGCAGCCGATCAAAGAGCACCCCCATTTCGTCTCCATGGCGGAAGTAGCGGGAATCGAATGCGAATTTGCGATGCGCCGCATGGTCGGATACCGACGAGGCAGCAACGATCGTGGAGCATTCGCAGAGGTAGGCGACATCATAGCGGTGGACGGGACACTGACAACCCAGTTGTGCCAGTTGCCAGTCGGTGTAAGCAAACCCCTCCACGGGCTACTCAAAATACAACTTCACGGTGACTGTCCCACTCGTGAAGGTGCCGACAATCCGGCAGCGCAAGAGATTGTAGAATCCGTCCTGTCCTTGAACAAGCAGATATTTGCCCGCATCGGTTGAGTCTGGGCCGGGACTCAAGCCCCCCATCTGCGCCCACGGGCCATCGGCATCTTCCGCCACTTCGGTGATGACGGACGCCCCGGCATTATTGGTCAGGTTCGCGGAGGTTTCGTAACTAATGGCGAGCCGATGGAACTGGCCCTCAAAATTCGCCGCCGTGCCAATACCCGTACTCGCATGGTCCAGCAGGACAATCGGACTGTGGGGAACTGGGGGTGCGGCGGTGGCGGACGAACAAGCAGCAAGGAGGATGACGCTGGAGAGAACGGCTTTAGTCCATGATACTCTCGGCATGTGCTTTCTCGGCTGGGGTGAGCTGGTGCGCTACCGACCGATACTGCTCGTATTTCATCCTCCGCTGCTCAGCGGTGGAGTACGAATAGTGCTGCCAATAATATTGGTCTGGGGGCGCAATTCCGCAAGCCAACGGCGCGTTGGGAGGATAATGCCCGCAGTGAATCCCCCGATTCCCCCATTGGGGAACGAAGTCTGGACCGAAGGCCGATGGCTTGAACAACCACGGGCGGGGATGCAAATGCGCTTGCCAAAAGCCGTCCGTGCGAAACTCGGTCTCGGACCACATATCCAGAAGGACGAATCCCCAGGAGTTGAACTCCCACGTATCGCAGAGGGGCCGGGGGTCACCGTGGAGGATCTGATCCCCATCGCAGATTAAGAGCCACCCGTCTTTGGCGAGCTTCGCCCCACGGTCCCACAACTCGGCTCTCGCGGGGCTTTCATTCCCCCAAGCGCCTGTCTGGGGACGCTGCTTGACCAGACATCCCAACTCGGTGGCGATTTTGACGGTGTCGTCCGTTGACCCGTCGTCGAGGACCAGCACTTCGTCCGAAAAGGACAGACAGCGTTCCAAGACGCGGGTCAGGTATTTGTCGGCTTCGTCTTTGACGAGGAGGGCGGTTACCAGTCTCATTTGAACGCTGGAATGTAGACGATGCTCCCGTCTGGGGCCAAAGCACGTACCCACGTATACGGCGCACTCAACGTCCCGGCTGGACAATTCGCGCCCCAGAGCGGGATACCCACGCCTGTCGCTGTTACCGCGCTGGTGAACTTGATGGTCTGGACCGAGAGCGTGAACCCCGACTGGACCTCAATCGTGGAACTGGTGATGTTAAATGTCATGTGTTCTTCGCGCTCGCGTCCGAGTTAAAAATCCACGTCGTTCCGCCACTATTGATTACGAAGCTGGCCCCCGAACCTTGAATCGTGAACACCACTTCGTTGACCGCCACGTTGGTGTTCGCAGCCGAGGCGGTCACGCTGGAGGCGGCGAGGGTCCGCATGGAGAGCCGGACGCTATTGGTGGCGAGATTGAAGGTCCCGTAGGACAGCGCAATCGTGCTGACACCCGAGCGATATAAGCCCAAGGAAGATTCACTGACAATATTGAAGGTAGGGGCAAGCGCCGAACCGGGGTTGGCCACGAACGCGGTAGCCGATACACTACTGCCAAACGCAGCCTGCATATTGCTGCGAGTAATCTTAAGCGCCGTCCCGATAGCCCCTCCGCTGTCGTCCCGGGCGAGCATCGTGAAGTCTGTCCCAGCGTTACTTCCAGATTCGGTCGTCCCGTCGAAGCGCATGAGCCACCGCAGGGTACTCGCACTACCAGCGGCACCAGAAAAAACGCGCCAATCTCGTGCATTCCCAGCAGGGGCGGTAATAGCAAAGTAATTTCCGGCCCCATCCACGAATGTATTGGCAGCGAGAAGATTCCACGTCCCATGACTGACCGTATTCCCGCTGCTGGTACCAACTTTCCCCGCCACCAGGAGTACGCCAGCGGCGTCAATGGCAATCCCAGTACCCCCAGAGGCAATGATGTACAATTTTTGGTTTGTGTTGTCATGCTGAATCTGAAATTGGGTTACACTGGACAGACTAAAGCCCAAGATGCTGGTGTCCGCCCCACCTGTCCCATCCAAATACAAACGTCCCCGTGCTCCTGTTCCGACTACTTGGAGCGTCCCGACACGACTGATGCCATCCGGACCATAGAGCGTATAGTTATTGGTGCCCACCGTTTGTTGTTCCAGCCACAGAGACGCCAACGTCCCGATGGAGAATCCTCCGGGAAGCGTAGGCCCAGACTGTGACCGGATCATCGCGTAGTTCCCAACAGTACCAGTCACACCGGAATCCACCACCAGATTGGCCGTTAGTGACCGCGAATCGCTGACGAGACTTCCGCCCCCAGCAAACACCACGCTCGTTTCCAGCGCGTTCAAAAAGGCGGAATTGGTATTCGTTACAGCGGAGAGCCGAAGTTCTGCGGCTACCGCGTCATGGACCTGACTGCCCCCAATGTTGTTGGAAACACGGTGTTGGACGTAGAGCGCCTCGCTGTCAATGGCGGGATTCGCCTTGTTGGGCGGGGCGACATACATAGACGGGTCCAACACCCCATCGGTGTTGAACGTCCCCTGCGTAAAGCGCCAGTACGGATTGGTGCCCTGCGAACGCAGCGTCCCATCCACGCCAACCGTAAACCGATCACTCCCGTCCACCTCCAGCGAGATGAGTCTGGAGGAGATATGGGAAGCCGTGTTCGTCATGTTGATGCGGAAGGCAATTTGCGAGGTCGCACTAGAGGCCCACTGGCCGATCCAGTACACCATCGCGCTCCGCACATCCCCGATGAACACGCCATTCTGAATGAGCATGGCATAACTGCCAGGGTCGCTGCCTTGATTGATAACAACACCAGCCTGATTGTTCTTCTGATTGATAGAGAGGGCCCCGGGAGTCGGAGTACCACCGCCGACTTGTATGGATGTCGGCAGGAGTTTAATAACCGGAGTGCCTTGGCTCAGATTGAAAAACGTCAGGCTGTCTGTCGCATCACCAACTCCTGATCCAATAAGCCAAGAGGTTTTTCCTCCCGAGGAGTCGTTGAAGTAGATATAGTCGGTGCCACCTGAACCGGCATTGCTCATATCCCCAACCAATGACAACAAGGCTGTCCGATTGGTTGTGGTGCTCGGCGCGGGACCGATGAGTTCTCTCCCTTGGACCCACAAATCCTGCCCAATGGAGACACTGGACCCAATACTGAGTGTCGCCCCGGAGAGATTGATCGTCGCGTTCGAGTCAATCGCGGCGATGTTGCTGGACAGGGTGGAGAAAATCCTGTTCCAGAGTTCCGGGGTCGCCTCGCTCCCGTTGGCTATGAATGGAAAGGCTGACAGGTTGCTATTCATGGCGCGGTTAACCGGGACGCAATGATGATGGGGAATTCATTGTTCACGATGAACGGATTCTGATTCTGGACGCGATAAATGAAATCCACGCCGACGGGAACTGTCTCGCCACTCGGCATTACACGCCGCCCTTCTTCGTCCAGTCAAAATCCGAATTCTGGGGATAGATATGCTGGAAACGGGGCAGTTTTTGTGCAGCCCGCGACTGATACGCCATCGTCCCCGGCGTGTCCTTGGTCCAGAACGGGGGCGGAGGGGGAGGCGGTGGAGGAATCGGCTCCGCCGCTGGCGCCCACACGAAGGGAAACCGGAACGGGACTGGCATCAGTCGCGGCGCTTCCCGAATCTGAGGACCATACCATTCCGGTCCCGCTGCTTCATGCTTTGATCGGTTGGGACGGAAACCACGTAGCTCAAGTAGCGATTCCGCGCCATCGCCTCTCCTTCCACGTTATTGCGACTCGCCTCCAACAACTCCACCGTCTTATAGAGTACAGCGGCGTGCCAACGCTCATCTAAGGCGATCGTATCCGTAGAGTCCACCAAGACTGGAGGCTTCACGGCATACCGAAGTTGCAGCGAGTAGGCCGAATTGGGTGATGGCCACAACTCAAACCACGAACTGTATTGAACGTAGGCTTCCGGCACTCCACTCGGCGAGAGCGTTTGCGCGTCGATCCAATTCGCATCCTGCTGGCGCAACCGAATCACCGTCGTGCTTTGGGAACCCGTCGTGGCCGTGGAAGTCGAACCTTGATAGAGTGTGACCGCGATGCCGTAGTTCCAGTCTTGGGGGAGTTGATAACGTTGCTCACCCGAGGTCGTACTGGAAGTCGCCACAGCTTCGAGTGGCGTATGGCCCGTGCGATTATAGACGGTCGAATAGGCTTGGTTCACCCAGAACGAAGCTTCACTTAATTCGTAGTCGTTGCGACCACCAGCCATGCGCGTCGCGTAGGAACACAGTTGCCCGAGGCTCATTGCCATGTTACGGCCCACCCGGATTGACGCCGGAGATGAACTGCGACACCCCTGTCGTCGAAACCGAAGCGGTCCACGAACTGGACACGTCGTCGGCAGTGTAGACAGTCATGGTGCTGCCTTCCAAGTCTACCCGGTTCCGCAATGCATACAACGCTTCCTGCACCGAGCGCCCTCCGAATCCGCCGCCTGCGATATCCCGGAACAACAGATCATCCGCAATCTGCGAGCGCACCGATTGCGCGATATCGTTCACGGCGATCGTCACACCCGAATAGACTCCCGGAGCGATATTGGCCACATTCACCGTCACTCCAGAATAGGTAATCGCATCCACCCGCACGGTGACTGCCGAATACAGAGCGTTGTTGATCGTCACCCCGGAGTTGAGCAAGGTGAGTCCCTGAATCGTCGCGCCTGAGTGCGTCCCCGCAAACAGCGTGACCCCAGAGGTGAGTCCTGCCACCGTGGCCCCGGAATGCACTTGGGCGATCAACCCCACGCTTCCCGAGGACACGGTGAGTTGTCCTGTCCCGGTGCCACGGGTAATCAAGCCCCCCGCTGCCTCAGCGGCGGCGTTGGGCAACGCAAATAGTCCGGCCCGCATCGAATCATTTGAGTTGAGCGGGGAAATCTGGAAATAAGTGGAATTCGGCAACGCATTGGCGCTCCGGTAATGCACCGCCGCTACCCCAGGCGCAGAGACTTCCGACGCGCTCAACTCGACGTAATACTCGCCCCCATTTGCTGAGACCAAGGAGAGCGTCGCGGCGGTATTCACCGTCGCCGTACCCCGTGGGAGCCAATTGATCTGCGGCTGCCCCCCCGCTTCGGAGCCTGCCGGAGTCGTCCCGTTCGACCCCACAAGCCACATCGGGATACGCCGGAGACTGGCCGAGGCTTCGCTCGAATAGATCGCGATCATGCAAACACCAACAGCAAGACGATCGAGGACATGATGTACGCCATGTAGCGGCGACGGCGACTGTAGTATGCCGCCCCGCCCGCAGCCGCAGGACCAGCCACTCCCATTTCGGAGCCGAGCGTATAGGGCACAATGAGCAACGGCATTACGCCAGCCCCGGCTGCACGCCATAGACGGTGGCCGTCCCCGTACTGAGCGTCGCGGTCCAGCTCGAAGTCGTGTCGTCGGCTTTGTAGACAGTGAGCGTTGAGCCGGACGCTTGGACGCGGTTCCGCAGCAACTCGAACGCCTGCTGAATGAGTCGGGGCGTCGTACCCCCGAGACTCGTAGACAGGAAACTGGACGCGACGCTGCGTTCGCCTGCTGTGGAGAGGAACCGCGCCCCATCAATCGTCACCCCACTGAAGCTCTGGGCGATATCCAAGCGTGTCGTCACCGCCGAATACAGCGCATCGGCAATCGTCACGGAGGAGTTCACGCGGGTCACGCCTTGGATCGTCACGTTCGAGTGCGTCCCCGCCGCGAGCGTCACATTCGAAATGTTCGCGTAGTTCGAGATCCCCTGAATCGTGACGTTGGAATGCGTCCCCGCCGCCAAGGTGACGTTCGAGATATTGGCGTAGTTCGACAGCCCTTGAATCGTCAGCGCGGAGTAGACGTTCGCCGTTTCGATGGAATTCGTCGCAATGCCTTTGGTTTTGATTTCAACCGAGACTCCCGAGTAGTTCCCCGCGCCAAATGACAATGCTTGAATACCACCCGATTTGATTTCAACGCTGACTCCTGAGTAATTCCGTGGCGTAATGTTGTCCGTGCCTCCCACCGTCGCCTGCGAGTGGATGATCGCCCTCAGGCCCACCGAGCCGAGCGAGGGCTGGAGCTGGTTCGTCCCCGTCCCCATGACGATCAAGCCGCCCGCCGCATCGGCTGCCGCATTGGGCAACGCAAAGACCCCGAGCCGGGTGGAATCCCCGGAGTCGTAGTTCACGATCTTCCCGAATGCCGTGTTGTGAATGGCCGTCGCGCTGCGATACTGCGTCGAGAACATGCCCAAGGCCGAGACTTCGCTCGCCGTCAACTCGACGTGATAGAGTCCCGCATTGGCCGAGACCAAGGACAACGTGCCCGAGGTATTGACGGTCGCCGTCCCCCGACCATGCCAAGTGATCTGCGGTTGGCCTCCCGCTTCAGCGGTAGCCGGAGAGGTCCCATCCGAAGTAACAAACCACATCGGGACCCGGCGGAGACTCGCAGACGCTTCGGATCTATAAATTGTAAGCATCAGAGGTCATCCGCGTAGCACAACTCGTCCGTCATCCGGCGACGCTTGAAGTACGCCGCCCCGCCCTTCGGACTCAGCGTCGCAGTCGCGAACGCGGCGGTCACAAGGCCGCTTCCATCCGTCGCGCCCATACTGCCGTAGCGCACCAGCACATCCCGATCCGCCGCCCCACCCACGCCCGTGATCTCCCACGCCACTTGATAGAAGATGTATTCGTTGGAGATAAAGAACGCCGCAATCCGGGCGCTCGCGCTGGAGCTTTGCGCCACCGTGGTCGAGAGATTGGTGACGGTAGTCCCCACCATAACCCCGGATGATGCCGTGATTTCGGTCGCCGGAGTTCCTGTGGGATTGGGACTCCGCCACAGGCGTGCCCGGAGTCGTCCGTCCTGATCCCCCCCGGAGGTAACGGCGATAACCGAGATGGAACTGTACCAAGTCCCGAGCGAAAACGTCCCCGTGGAAGGCCCGAAGCGCCAAGAATCCTCCGCCGAATTGACCGGCGGGACATCGGGCTTGGGTGTCGCGGTAAACTGCGCCCCGCCGATTTCGGTGTTATAGACCTGACAGGCATACGGGCTGGCGAGCTGGGTTCCCACCGTCCAGCCGGTCGTGCTGGTGCTTGCGGGAGGGACGGTTTGCTGGAGGGTCCCGGCGTTACTCCCCGAGGCGATGGGGTCATTGCAATAGAACGTGAGGACGGAGGCGCCGGGATTCGACGCCTGCTGATTTCCAAAGAGGAGCAGCGGGCCGAGCGGCACACGTCAGCCCTTAGGGGTCAACGGTGAATTGAACGAGCCAGCCCACAGACCCAACGGACGCGACCGTTCCCTGGCGTGTCGCAATGCCCGTTCCCACACGCACCACCAGTTCTTCCCCGAATTCTCGCTGAGGGATGAAATTGATGCCCTGCATCATCACCGCTTGGATGTTCGTCCCGGCGCCCCCAATGAGCGCGGTCTGCGTGGAGTTGACGTACATCGGCCACAGGAACGCCCCTGTGGTCAGCGAGGTCATTTGAGTCTTGCAGGAGATGTGACTCGACAAGCTCGCATCGTTGGTGTCCATCCGGCTGAAATTCGCCAAGAGCGTCGAGGACGATTCAAACGCGGCAGAGGCCGTCCCCCCCGAGGACAACGCAGTTGTCCGGTAGAGTTCAAACCGCGCAGCGACAATCGCCGCATTGCTCTGCGAGACTTCGGGGATCGCCCACATACCCCGAACGGTGAGCGTCTTGCCGCTGGAGGGATGGTTGAACAGCTCCCAGTGGCATTTGTTCGCCGCAAGGAGCATCTGCGGAATATTCAAGGCGTAGGTCGGCATCGAATCCACGATATTGCCCGTGGAATTCGCCAACATGGTGACTTGGTACTCCGTCGTGTTCGAGCCACCGGGAGACATCGTGGCGATCGTGGCGCCACTGCCGGGGGTCACTAATACAGCATCGTTCGCGAGCGACATGTTAACTCACCGTGCTTTGGCCAGCGGTCGCTGCTGCGACGACGACTGCCGTGGCGCTCTCATCCGCCTTCTTGGTTTTGGCCATTAGTCGAGCCGCATCCCAGAAAAGATGACTGTCCATGACGAACTCACGCTGTGCTCGGTCGAGGAGACAAAGGAACGAATCCACCGCCATCCCGGAGGATCAAAAGTGAAGATCCCGCGCCCCACATTCCCACCCGCATTCAAGGAACCCGGCAAGACGATGGTGACATTCGACCATCCCAAGGCGCTGGTCGGTCCCCCGAGGTCCGCCTGTTGGAATCCGTCCGCGTTGGAGCCTTGGATGATGCAGTTCGCAGCCCCGGCCTGCGTCGCCCCGGATTGAATCGAGACAGTCAGTAACCGAAACCCTCCCACAAACCATGCACCACTGGTCGAGGTCGAGCCGGACCCAATCGCCGTCTGGTAATACGTGGGGAAAGGCATGTGATCTCCTTACAAAGCAAAAGAGCGAGGCGTTGTTCTAGTGCCTCGCCCCATAGGCTCGCTGTGCGCTCCGCTTCGCTTACGCCGCGCCGCTCGAAAAACTCGCCCCCACACCCGAGGAGCCGAAACTGTACACCGTGCCCCCGGAGACGTAGACGAGGCTGATCCCCGAGGACCGGAACACAAGCCCCAGACTGTTATTCGGGATCGACGTGGCCAACGCCGCCGTGGTGATCGAAAAGCTGTAGGTGTTGAGCGAGAAGACCGGCGTGTTCGCGGGAACAGCGTTGCCCGCCACGAAAGACCGCCCGTCCAGCGAGATCGCGGAGAATGTGGTAATGCCCTGTAGATTGCTGGCCATTTAACCTCCGCTCGAACCCCAGATGCCTCGCGACTCGCCATGTCCAACAGCGAAACCTTCAACCACCTTGCGTTTGATGACTTCGTTGTCGAAGTCTTCTTCCATGCCACCACGGGGCCGCTCGTCCCAGACGAAGTTGCAGTCGTGTTGATCGCAGATCACGAACCACGCATCGTTGTCTGAGATATAGTGCGAGACCATGAAGCTGAGGCCCTCATCCTTCAGGGCGTTCACTTCGTTGTTCGCGGTCCCCGGCTTGTACTCCGACTCCAGGATTTCCTTGGCGGTGAAACGATCTTCGGGGTTGATGACGATAAGCTTAGGCCGAAGGAACTGCGGCCTACCACGATCGTCAACTGTGTTCTCCAGATCAATCATCGCGTTCTGGAGACCTGTCACCGAGAGGTCGATATCGGTCGAGGGACGGTTGCGCCATGTCGGACCACCGTCCAGCCTGGTATGTGCAGTCGAGAACAACTGGAGGCCGTCGTACCCAGCAGCCGCGAACCCATCATCATCGGTCGTGCCAAACCCGTTGTTGAACAGGAGGGAGGCTTTTACTTCCTGGAGGTCGATGGCGGACTTGATGAGCGCCCGCTCGTACTTGTCCACCTGCCCGTAGAGCTCGTGATCTGTCATTTCCTTGCTGATCTTGTAGCCGAGCGCAAACCGGACTGGGGTGTACTCGACCGTCTGCACACCAAGGGGATCATCGTAGATAATCGCTTCACCTTCCGCCTTGAGGCGCAAGGGCCCAAAATCCCCGGTCTTCGCGTCAGTGATTGTGCGTTTCCGGGTTGTGCGGACGTTGACGAATCCCGTGTACTCGATCGGTCTGGCTGGAAACGCCTCGTGCCAGATATTCGAGAGCTTGGGTTCAAGGAAGATGAGGTATTGACTTCTGGTTATCACAGGTCCCCCTTAGGTCGCGAACGTCACGGACGAGGTGGAGTAGAAGGCCACGTTGTCCATGTTGAACGCGATCTCGACGCGCGACAGGTCGGCGTCAATCGGTCCCACGACAGCGGCGATGGACGAGAAGTTCGACGCATGTCCCATCACCGTGGAGGCGTAGGACATCAGGTTGCCCTGCTTGTAGACCAGAATCCGTTTCCCGATCGACATGGACGACTGGGTGACGCCGGTCGTGAGGTCGGAGTAGGCGGTGCAGTTCGGGGACGGGATGTACACCGCGACCTTCTTCACCCCACCCAAGGTCTGCGATCCCGTCGAGGCCGAGACCGCGATCCCCACGACCGTGGAATCGGTCGAGAGATATTCGCGGAGCCGGTAGTCGGGACCGAAATTGACGAGCGAGCCTTTGGCATACGTCGCGGTGGAGAGTGTCTCGAACCACCGGGTTTGCCAATCGCCGCGCGCAGGAATTAAGCCGAGACCAGGCATATGCTACCTCCTACTTACCTTCGACCTTGGGTTGGGGGGTCAACTCCGCGCGCACGCGCTGGCCCACTTCTTTTTCGATGTACGGCTTGGCGCCCTTGGAGATCCGTCCGCCCACCGCTTTCAAGGCAGACTCAAACCCCGCCTCCACACCCTTGGTGGCGCTTGCCGTGCGGGCGCGTTTGGCGAACTCATTTCGGGCGACCCTGGCTGCATCCGCCACCATCAATTGAGTATCGCCTTGGCGAATCGTGCCGTCTGGCTGGTAGTCCGCACCAGGAGGGAGATTGGGAAGTAGTTTGCCGAGACCGACATCATCTCTCGTGACCGCCTTATAGCCTCGGTTCCCAGCGCGGATCACCTTTCTGGTATCGGGCTCGCCCTTCTTGGTCTGGCAGCGGGCCCAGCGAAAATTCACCTCAAGGCTCGGGACATCTTGTGGCCGACGCTTTCCCTGCCAGACTTCGAGAATCGCTTGATCTCGGGCGAGGCGCTTCTCGCTGAATCCCGGGACATATGTGAAATCGGAATTCATCGTTGCCATATCGTGGAACTCAGGGCTCTCTTTCAACTCCCCGAATTCAGGCGGCGGCTCACTGTACACGATCGGAACTTTCACGCTATTTCCCCTTTCCGATATCCGCAGCAGCGTCGGTGACAAGACCAGGGCCGAACTGCTTGAAGAATTCGTCCGGTGTCATGTCGTTGGCATTGCAAAACTCGTAGACCGTCGCCGGGGTAATTCCCTCAGCTTGGGCCTTGGCACGCCAACTCTCTGGCGTTTTCGCCAACAGCGCGGCAACCGTCTCTTGTGGTTCGGAATCGGCATTCGAGCCCGCGCGGCCAGTCGAGCGCATCGTCGAATGCATCGCCGCTTCAAGCTCGCGGGTTTTCTCAGCCAGGAGCTCGGCGACGTGATTACCCTTGACAAACGTAACTGCATTCTGAATTACGTCAAGAGTCCATTGATGCCGGGGGACGCGATTCAAGACTTTGATGATCTCCGGCTCGTACTTCTTGAAAATGTCCTCGTGCTCCCGCTTCGCCAGGCCGTAGCCGAACGTGGCTTGCTGATCCGCCACCGTCTGCAGCCACGGGTTCACCTGACTCAACGCTTCCCGTTGTGCTTGCTTCAGGTGACCCCCAGTGACATAGTCGTCATCGGCGGGGGCCAGTGGTTCCGGGGGCGCGTGAGGAATCCCTCCGCCCTTACTCATGCTTTCCACCAAACTGTTCAGCAGTTGGGCGGCATCACCCGCCGTTTTCCCCCGGAGGTACTGAGGAACCGTGTCGTTGTCCGGGTAGCGGTACTCCGGGGCCACCATATTGTCGAGTCCGGGGGTTGAGTCTTTGGTAGGCGTCCCAGAAGGGGGTGTTGATGTGGACGCGGGCGGCGTCGGTGTCGGTGGTGTCGGTGACTGCGGTGTGTCTGGCATCTAGCTCTCTCTGTTTGTTGGTGAGATCGCCCGGCAACGCGGCGATCGACTCCAGCGCAAAGCATACTCCACACTGAAACATATACGCATCATGCGGTAAGCCTCGGAGCATCGCGGACACGTTGTTTTCATACAGCGCCGCCAAGGCTTCCGAGTAGTGCTTGTAATGGGTTGTTTCCGTTAGCGCCTTGATCTCCTCCAACTGCTCCCGGTTGAGCCCCAAGGGCAGGCTGCTGTCCGGCTTGCCCTGCGTCGGAGAGCGTTTGGTCCGAGACTGGAATAATCGTTTCAGTGTCTCGTACATCGTATTGCTCCAGTAGGCGTTGAAAGAGTTCTGCGAGACCCTTCGCGCTTCGCAACGCCACATCGGCCACGGGCGTTTGCGGCATTTGGGCAGCGATACTGACCGCCTGCAAGAATTGCGGATAGAGACCAGAAGCGAGTTGCAACAGCGTCGTGAAGCCCTGACGCTCAACTTCCTTGTTCGCGCTTCCCGACGTAGCGGTGATGCTCACGCCAATGCCCAAGGCCGCGTCTTCCATCGGGGTAGAAAGCTTTTGGGCGACTTCTGGTCCTTCCGGCATCCCCAAGGTCTGGACGGCAAGTTGCATCAAGCGTTGCCCGCCGACATCCATGGGGCCGGAGGCGTACTGCTGGATTAGTTGGATGATCCGAAGCCCGACCGTGGAAAGCCCCTGGTAGCGCATGTCTTTGATCGTGAGGTCGGGGCGGCGGTTACCCTCTTGAAGCAGCGAGAGCATAGTGGTTGCAGGCGTGCGTCCGGGGAGTTCTTGGATGTTTCCCAGTTGGATATCTGAAATCCCAGTACGACGCTCTCCGAGCGCTTGAACACTCGATTGCAAGAGTGGCAGACTTTGATAGATGTCGGCCATTGGAAACACACCGAAGCTTTTATTGACATCATCGTCCACGATCCAGACTTTGTTAGGGTAGAACGGCTCTCCGGGGGCGATGTTGGACCCTGCCTTCGCCACCACCATCCGCGAGTTCGCTAAGAGGACGTTATCCCAGTTGAAGTTGAACAGATCCGACGCCATCTTCTGGAACACTTCCTTCTGCTGACACACCCCGATCCCGTAAAATCCCTCGCTGCGGAAATACCGGACCACCTCATAGGGGCGCTGGCCGTGGGTGTAGTAGCCGTAGACTCCCCGCACGATCTTCCGCGTGGGCTGATGGAACCACACGACGATATCTTCTTCGCCCAAATCCCCCTTCGTGGGATAGCGGCAGTGAATTTCCCACAGTTCGATATCCCGCACGACTTTCGTCCCGGAAGACCCCGTCTGTCCTGCCATCTGGGTTGAGGATCGATCCCATTCCTGGCTTTCGGAGGACGGCAGCTTCGCCCCGGTGACATCGCGTTCCTGTTGCCGCACATACTCGTCATAATCCGTCATCCCCGATTCCTCGAACTTGATAATCACATCCAAGACATCCTTATCAATGTTCGGGAGAAACGGACTAGTCGCATTGGCCAAGCGCCAGAGGCTGGATGGGGTCCAGCGCTGGCGCTCGGCGGTCCACGGCGCCCCCTTTTGCGCGTCGGGTTGAATGGCGTAGTAGCCAGCAGGAATGACGAAATCGGCCAGCGGGACGTGATCGACGAACGGGACCCCTCGGACTTTGTACGCCCGGATCACGCGCCCGTATGAGTCGTAGGTCAGCGTCGGATAGCGCTGATAATCCCAGCCCGTTTTGTAAATCCCCGTGCCGAGCTTCGTCATTTCGAGGATGACGCGGTAGTTCACATCGAACATCTTGAGGACGTTTCGGTCGAGCCACGTCAGTGTGTCTTGGAGGGGCTTGGCGGTATTCTTCCACCGCTCGTTCATCGGCGAGATCGTCCACAAATCTTCGGGGGCGTGAATTGTCTGGACGAACTTGGCCACTAATTGATCTACATCAGTGGCCGTCAACGGCAGGACGTAGTTCGCCGACCCGACGTAAGGGAAATTCTTCTCCCCTTGGTTTACCGGGGCAGCATATTGTTCGAGCCACGAAATCCACTGCTTGACCAAAGGGTCCCGAGCCGAAATACCATCGTGCAGTTCAGCCGCGATGTATTCCACGAATTTTGCTTCGCGTTTTGGCCCCCACGCGATTCTCTCAGGCACTAGGCCACCCTGAATCGACGATCGCTACCAAAGTGATGCTTCCGGTGGCAATTGGCGCACAGTAAATCACACTTGGCCATTTCAGCTAGAATCCTCTTATGTGAAAAGCGCTGACGAACCATATCGTTCACAGTCATGAACTTTTCACTGGGATCGCGGTGGTGGTAATCCAAACAACAGGGATCATTTTCACCGCAAACTTGGCAGTATTTCCCGAGCTTGGCTTCTCTCAGTAGCTCCTGTTGTTTTGTCCGCCTCCGCTTCACGCGATCCGCCGTTGGTTTGGGGTTTTTGTGGTACAGGATGCGGCACCGCTCATTGACCCTTTCTCGGTATACGGGGTCAGTATGCCTGCGATGCAGGCGATGTAGCCGTTGGCGTTCCTGGACTTCTGGCTGCCGCTGACGCTCTAGGATACGCGCACGATATGCCGGATCGTTGGCATAGCGCCAATCGTGCCGCGCTTTCCGTGCTTTGGCTGATTTCCAGGGCACCTTACGGCTTCCGAATATTGTCTCTTGAGATAATGGCAGGAGGGCTGTCATAGTACGCCTCCGACCATCTGCCGCCTGGCTCACGACCGCGGCTCCCGGCATTTGTGTTCGCTCTCCCATCGTATTTGTCGGGACCTGACTGCTTGTCCCACGTCTCGCCCGCCTTGGCTTCGCTGTTCGCGCCAGTCTGGGTCTGACCCTTCTTGGTTCTCCGGGAACCGGGCATACTAGACCTCCTCACCAAAGTGATCGACGCCACCTCGCCACTGTTCTTCCGTGGGTTCGGGCTTCGCTTTCGGTTTCACGACCGCGCGCTCGGCCTCGGGGCTTTTCTTCTTCGGCTCCGGTTTTTCCTTGGGCGCGGGTTCGGGCTTCACGGCAGTTCCGTGGTGTCGTTGTAGCTGTCAATCGCTCCCCAGCGCGTCGAGCCCTGCTTGGGAGACGGGATATCCGCCGATTTCGTCTTGTAATTCGCGCGCGTGTTGTCCGTCCCTTCGCTCTGCTCGATGCTCCCCCGCGACCCCCCCGATTTCTTGGCGGTCGAGCCGGTATTCAGATTCTCGGGGTCCTTGTGGTATTCGAGCCGGGGCGGGGTTTCGCCCAAGGCCTCGGGATTGAAGCGATCCGGGGAATGCTGAAACTTCGGCTTCTCGCCCCCCGCAATGGCTCCGAAGAAGCGTTTCTGTTTCTTGGTGAGCGGATGGCCTTGGGCTGTCCCGTCCTTCAGGATTTCCTTGGCCTTATGCTGCGACAGTTTCTTCGCCATGTGGCGCTCCGCGTTTGTTGAGATTCCTCACATAATCAAACAGGTAGGCATGGGCGTCCATGCGTTCATCTTGGGCGCTGGCGGTTGATTTACCCCTGCCGGGACGAATGGCATCCCAACAGAATACCGCGACCGCCTGCATTGCCTTGAGACGAAGCCACGGTTGTATGTCCGACAGGAAATTGACTGCTCGCGACCATGACAATCGCCACATCCATCCTTGCTTCCAGCCAACTTTCCGTCGCGACAAAGGAGCGATATCCCCACCGTACTGATTTCGCAGTTCCTCCAAAATCGCAAGATTCGTATTCACGACCAGCACTCGGGGATAGATAGCGCTCCCCCGGTTTCGGCAGAATCCAATCGACCCTTCTCCATCAACGAATCCCGCGATATAAGCACGACTTAACGGCATCAGTCTCCCTACTGTGGATGGACAGGTGGCATGCCTTTACAATATCGACACCCATGACACGAGCAGTACCCACAGGGCTGCCTCTCACAGTGTCGCAGTGCGTCCAAGATACGCTCCTTCTCTTTCTTGCTTGGTCCACACCAATAATCCGTACCAATAAAGTGATCTGCCCACTTGAGGGTCTCATCCCTTCCTACGGTCACGCGACGGCTTGCTTTTGCGGGCGTCCAGATTTCATGAGTTCCTCGACGTTATCGGAAATCGCTTTCTTCGAGCTGCCGCGTTTGAGTGGCATCGGCATTACCCTCCATACCTTCGAGCGCGATACGCTTCTAACTCACGGGCTCTACGTTCTTCGACGTTCTGGGCCCCAATCTGTTCCCTGCGCCAAAAGCGCGGGCCGTAGGCCAGCGCATCAAGGATGTCCACACGAACGGTCCTGGGGAAACGTTGGTACTGGTCCAGAAACTCGGCCATCGCCGGGCTCTTGGACACGTAGAGATGCCCCTGCTGAAAATACGGCTCTAGCTCCAAGATCCGATTCGCCTTGGCCTTCAAGCCCGGTCGCTCTACCTGCAAAGGTAATACAATCCCGGCATTTTGCGCGGTGCGCTTCAAGAGTTCGATAAACGCCGCCTGCTGCCCGGCGAGTTCAACCACCACCTTCCGGGGGCCGTAGCGAGAAGCGAAGGCAATCACTTGGTTAATCGCGGCGAGAAACGTCTCATGCTCCGACCACGCTTCCAGGAGGAGGTGTTCTCCCGCCCCCGTTGAGCCGGTCAGCACAATCGCGGCGCGGGCGCGGTCTTCCACGTTTGAGGAACTGAAGCCTCCGGGGTCTACGAACATCATCACGTCTAAATCGGAGGCCCGCAGTTGGCGTTTCTTCCCGCTCATGGCGGTGAACTGGACGGTGCGATCATCCAGCCAGATGAACCGTTTGTTCTCCAACCACGCCATTTTGAAAACCGCGACGCTATCATCCGATGGGTCGTTCTGCACTTGGCACGCGAAGCCCGCCGCGTCCTCGAAGCGCTTCTTCGTCATCCGCTCTTCGGGCCACTTCGAGGGGAAGGCTATACGGCCATTCTCGTAGCCGGAGCGTTTGTAGACAGCGAGGTCTCCGACGCGGTAGCAGGCGGTGACGGGGGCATTGACGATTTGGCCATTGGCCATTTTTGCCCGGAGGGCGATGTACTGGGGTTGCTCGCCATGGCCAAAGGTTCGTTCCAAAAATTCGTAGGAATCGCCGGTCCACCAACGGGTCCCGACAAACGTGATGGTCGGGAACGGCTTGGCGTTTGAGCTGAGCAGTTCTGGCAGGGTATTCAGCCAACGGTTCACTCTGCCCATGACGGAGGCATCTCCCACGCGAGCGGATTCCATTGCTTCTTTTGATAAAACGTCGTCACCAACGATGTGGTCTGGGTGCATGCCTGTGACCGTACCGCCCTCGCCTGTCACAAAGACGGAGGGCTCCTTGCGCCCTTCGCGAGGCACTTCGATTTTCGTCGCACTCCATACGGAGTCATGGAGATTTTCTGCTATCAACTCGGGAAACAGCGCGCGCAGCAGTTCGTTGGACACAAACTGACGTTTGATTTCATTGAGCATCGCTTGTGCGTTGGCTTCTTTTTCGTTTGCGAGGAGGATCGACGTATTCGGATTGGCGCAGAGTAACTGAATGGTGCGGGCCTGTGTCACGATGGTGGTCTTGCCGACTTCGCGGGGAACCAGAATAAGTTGATAGGGGGCATTGTCGATGAGATGGTTGCCGGTTTTGCGTTCGACGAACCGGCACATCAGGGCATGTTCTTCGTAACTCAGCGGGATTTTTGGCCCGTAATTCAGAACAACATCTGTGAAAAAATACAAATCGTTCAAAGCCCGCCGACGCCATGCATGCCATTCGGGCGAGCTTTGAACGAAATTCAACGTGGGCGTTACGGCACTACTCACCCCGTTATGATAGTCCCTTCGCGAGAGAATCTCAAACTTCGGTCAGGATGGTGCCGTGAGTTTCTTGAGGATATCCGCCGTCGTCTCCATGGGTGCCTGCGGCGTAGGGGGCTCCGCCTGGAGCACCTCGCTCATCAGTAGTTCCGCATAGCGACTGACCTGCTGTATGTCCTTGGAGATAGCAGCCAATTCCGTGCTCATCGCCAAGAACGCACTAGTCGTGTGGAGCTGCGTGCGAACGGCGGCAATCCGGGCTTGGAGGTCGGCCAATTTCGGGTCCAGGATGCTAAACACGGTCGGCATCTAGTCCTCGTTGCTGCTGGACACTTCAGGCAATAGGACGATTTCGGCGGAGACAGTCGGAGGCGGTAGGGCGAATTGCGAGAGTTGCGACGCGGAGAGCGTGATGAACACCTGCGTCGGCTGCTTGTTGTCCGTCTCCTGCCTACTGATTTTTGGTGGTCCGAATCTGTCCATCAAGTCTTGCGCCGCGCCGAGTCGATGCCGTTCCCCAGTCATTGGGTTTCGCATTATGTCGAGTTCGGTATAGATCGCCTCGGGCATGTGATCCTTCCCGTTACTGACCATACTCTCCATCCCACCATGGAAAAAAGATGAATAGATGGAGGCAAATTGCATCCCGTCGGGAGACTCGCAGACCCGCCTGATGTGTCGGTTGGAGAATTTTACTCCATATCGCTTGAAGTTGTAGACAATCCGGGAGTAAGAAATCCCTTGGACGTGCTGTTTAATCATTTCGATATGCTGGGGACTCAAGCCTTTTATGGGATTCCACGGCGGCTCAGTCGTGGTACTGGCCGAGGTCTTGGCCTGACTCGGGTGGGTGAGGTTTTCCGGGTGAATCGGCATTAGTTCTTGGGCGCATTGCAGCACAGGCAGTTGTCAGGATGCGGGGGCACGGTTTCTCGTTCATCCAAGATTTCTAAAAACAGGAATTCCCCGCAGTCATGACAATGCATGTAGCGGTGGCGAGGCTCGTCGTCGAAATAAACCACGCGGAGCTTGCCGCTGGGATTTTCGCACCCTGGGTGAATGGGCACTAGTGAGACTTCCCAGCCTTCCGGTCGAGGTGGCGCCAGAGAGTGTTGAGTGCTTGCTCGGATTTTCCAAAGAGACCAGCGATCGCGACCCACACGTAGTAGAAGATGTCCATGCGGTAACCTAGCGCGATACTCTGCAAAACACCATATTGGGGGATGTCGATTAACCGCGGGCGCATCCCCGAACATCCCTTCCGCCGATTCTGTAAATACATTAAACAAGAAGGCGACTGTATTGTCTGGACTGGTGCTACACAAGGTCCAGGGGTACGGTGGCGTTACGGAAACTTCTGGGACGGCAAGAGGGCAAACGTGGCAGCGCATCGGTGGATGTGGGAGCACGCCTATGGACCGATTCCACCCGGACTGGAACTTGACCACCTGTGCCGCAATCCTCGATGCGTTAACCCGGAACACCTAGAGCCTGTTACACACAGGGAGAACTGCTTGCGAGGAATCAGTTTCTCAGCCAGGGAGGCAAAACAAACACACTGCAAGCGAGGGCATGGGTTCATACCAGAGAATACTTATCGAACCTCAAAAGGTGGTAGGGGATGCCGGACTTGCGCCCGTGAATATAAGCATGAGTGGTATCTACGTCACAAATCACGGTAGTTTTCGGATCTCGACCTGAGGCGATAAAACTCGGGCCATGCGTCGCCGCACTTCGCGCTAGTAAAATCCCCGTCCAGGTCATTTGTACAGGTCAGCATACCGACCTACTTAAGGGGACTCCAGCCGAAACGGACTTGGCGGACTGTGAGAACCTCGGAATACGAACAACTGGTGAAGCGGTAAAATGGCTCCATCTGGCCCTACCAGTAGTTCAAGATGCCCTTATCAGACATCATGTGTCCATGGTCGTCGTGCAGGGCGATACCATGTCGGCCCTCGTGGGCGCCCAGGCGGCAGCGGAAATCGGAATCCCGGTAGTTCATATCGAGGCGGGGATTCGCAGTGGAGACTTAAGCGACCCATGGCCTGAGGAGCGCTTTCGCCGGGAAATCACTCAGCTCGCGACCTACCACTTCGCGCCGACGCTCTGCGCCTACGATAATCTCGTCGCTGATGGTGTCTACGCCGATAACATCTTCCTGACCGGCAATCCGATTGTCTCCGCGATTCAACGCTATACCTGCGAAGTCCCGGTCAAAGTCCCCGATATGGTCATCCTGTTTACGATGCACCGCCGGGAATGGATACTCGGGGGCATCAAAGGTGTCCTCGAAGGATTCATGGAATCGGCCCTGCGGTATCCTGAAATAGAGATAGTGTGGCCGGTACATCCCGGAGTTTCCAAGCAAATCCCCGATGCCTGGGTCCGGTCGCTCCCTGCCAATGTACGACTAATTTCACCCATGGCATATCGTCCAGCGATTCGGTTGCTGGCACGCAGCCTTGGTGTTGCAACTGATTCTGGAGGTCTGCAAGAAGAATCAGCAATTCTTGGTGTTCCATGTGCGGTGGTTCGGCATGTGACGGATAGGCCCGAAAGCATTGAGGCCGGGGTCGCGCGATTGTTCAGCCCGGACAGCGAGGGCATTCAAGCAGCGTTGGTAGCTTTGCGAGAGCGCACGATTCTCCGGCAGCCGACCGATCTCTACGGCACTGTGGGGAGCGCGAACAAAATCGCCGTGCTCTTGGGGAACTTGAGTCACGGCGCTAAGACGCAGATCACATCGTCCATCGCACAGAAGTAGGTCTTGTCGTCAGGTCCTTCGGTCAACGACCGGGGCGCAATGAGGACCCAATCCCCCGCCTTCGTATAAAACGGGTGGGTTGGCCTGTAGCCCTTGGCGCGGAGACCGTTCACCGCCACCTCCTGCGTGACGGGTGTCCCACACACGCCAAGATGGGGCCGTTCGCAATCCTCCGGTTCGTCACAAAACCCGGGCTGCCCCACGGCTACCACCTCGACTTGCTGTGTGGTGAGATTCTCGCGGACTTTCTCCGGTAAGAGGATCTTTCCGCCGGGGATTGATTCCAGGGTCTCCACGCGACGGACAAGGACTTTTCCACGCGCGGGGGTCACGGGCGGAGAGGGCGACCCCGAGCGATGTAATCTCCCGGCTTATCACAATGCAGACAGATGGGGGCGTGACCAAGGTAGGTATACCGCCTCCCGCAGCGATCACACTTCGTGACCGCATTATCTGGATCAATCCAATCGGCAAGGGCATCAATTTTCTTGGCAAGCCAGTGAAAACGCATCGCTTTATCTCCCCTAAGAATAGTTTACCACTGAGCTCCTAAGAGCGTGTGCCTCGGTGGGGTGGGATGCGATCGCCCACAGCGACGACAGAACGCCTGCCGCTGCAGGTTGAAAATCCGGTTCCGCGACCCGCACGGACAGGGCTTCGTGTCTTCCCACGGGGCTAAGCGTTCGTAGGTCGCGCGGTCTTCCGCCCGGCGTCCAGAGAAATCCCGATCTCCCAACCTACGCCGAGTCATGGCGTATCGTCAGGGCGAGGCGGGTTGGGCGTGACCCATTTGGTAAAAATCCCCGAGATGTGCTCGGGCATGTAGATATCCAAGCCATCGGGGCCATTCCGAACAAAATCTACCCGGAGACCGTCGCGAGTTTCGGTGATGGCTTGGATGTGCCACGTCATGGCAGGGTCCCTAGAATGTTCTTCTCAGAGACTAAATGAAATTCCCCGACTTGCGAAGCGGCGAGGCGATTGACGAGGATCCTCTGCCCTACGGATACGTCCCTGACCTCAGGCCCGACCGAAATCACTTCGCCTTCGCGCACCGCTTTTTCAGTAGCGATGACGACAAGCTTTCCCCCATTCTGATGCGGAGGAAGAAGCCGAAGTACGACGAAATCTCGAAGCGGAGTCAAACGCATACGGAAGGTGTCATTTCTCTGAACATGGGAGCAAAATGCAGACTAATCAAGCCCCCAGCTCCTTACGCTCTGTAGGGCTTCACTGACAGCGTTCGCTGACTTGACTCCCTATCCAAAACCCCCATACTGCACCCAGCACATCTGCATTGCTGCTCCGATATCTGCCTACCCACGGGGAAGCATAGTCGGTGATCGAGCGTACGACCCGAGCCACGGGGCCATCACAACCCAGGATTCCAGCGGGCGAATCCACCGGGAAACCTTCTTTTGACTCCCAAAGAAGCGTTTATACTGCGGCCTCCTATAGGCCCGCGCCTCTTGAACTTCGGTATCCCACGCAGTGTCTATCCATGCACCCAGCCTCTCCCCAGAGTACCAGCCCTGTAGGGTTTCGCCTACACAGTCCCGATCTCAAAAAATATCGTACGCGACCTGAATGACCTAACCCCGCTTCTCCCCGTCAGCCAAAGGGGGTAGGCCGGTCTCTCCAGGAGCTCTGGACGATGCAAGGGATTGCACTCATGACAGTGTCGGTGACAGTAACAGTGTAATGACAGTGTAGACATGCAAAGGATTGCAGTAGTCCTGATAGGCACACAGAGAACTGCACGGAGGGGTACAGACACGTCGTCGCGACGTACGGCTGGGGATTTTATACATGGCAAGTCTTCGGTTTTATACATCGAAACTCTGACATACCCTCTACTGGCGCGAGGCTAGTAAACCCGTAGATTGCTCTCGTAAGCAGTTCACCTCTCTACCCTCTCAGGAAGGGTCCCAATGTCCCGCAATCAATGGCAGCAGCTCTGCTCGCTTCTCGCTCTCGCCGCTGATGAGATTGAGGCCAGTCACGGCCCCAACAGCGAAAGCGCCGAGACGCTGGTATCCGCACTCGATGTAGCGCAAGAGTTTCGCAATGCGGTGCGCGCGTAGTTCACCCTTTGGCTCTCAGGAGGCCACACATGAAGGTGATCCAGCTCGAAGCTATTACCGGCCACTCGGGGCGCTTTGGCAAGTTCAGCGCGCTGAATGGCCGCTTTTGGGGGCCCTTCTCCTGCTGTGGTGTCTTGTTAGGCAGCCACGTTGACACCCGCTATGCACCGAGAGAATACGCCGCAGCGCTGCCGTTGTCAACGCGGGTACCGTCAGAGCGGCGCCTAGACGCAACGGTGCGCTTTTCACCCGAGTATTACGCTGTGGTGCGCGGGATCCAGGCATGGACTGCGCAGCACGGGCGTCCCCTGTATGCTACGTACAGCGAGGACTAGACCCATGACCAAAGCCCAATCGCTGCGCCATGACGCCAAAGTACTCGACCGTGAGGCGGCGAGGCTCCGCCGTATGGCTCAACGCAAGGCGGTGCGCGGTGAGGTATTCACTGCCGAAACGCTGACGATTAGCGCGATGCGACATGAGCGCATGGCCGCACAGTTCAGATGCGATGCGACCGCCCACGAGATCGACTGATGCCTAAATACACGGTTCAGATCACCCGGCGGGTGATTGAGGCGCGCTTGGTCGAAGTAGTAGCCGCTGACGAAACGCGGGCGCGCCGCATAGCCTTACAGATGGCGCGGCACGTAGACAAGGGTGGCACCGTGAAGCAGGGATACGTGGGCGAGTTCTGTGACGGGACACCGCAAGCCCGTATGCGAGTCCAGGCCGTATGGCCGGGATGGCAGGCTGAGCCCTTTAATCCGGTAGATGTCGCAATACTCGGAGGCGACCCAAGCCTTACGGCATCAGGCTGATGTACTGGAGCACTTAGCCCAGCAGTCAGGACAGGGACAACCCTATCTGGGCGACGCCTTGCGCCAAGCTGTCGGCATAATTCGCTTTCTTCTGGATGCACTGGCAACCAACCAGCCCCGCACGACGGTCCAATGCTGGGATGAAGGCTTCTGTTCTGTCTGTGGCAAGCCAACGGTTCATAAGTCCTAGTTCACCTATAGCCCCTCAGGAGCTATGACAGGCGCCTTTATCCAACTCAACGAGCATAGCCGACAGGCGCAGTATCGGCCCGTGGGCTATGTGATCTGCGAGAATGGTTGTTGGGAATGGGTAGGCGGGCGCACAAGCACAGGATATGGCAGCTACCTTGGGCGCCGTGCTCATCGCATGGTCTACGAGCGGTTGCGTGGCCCCATTCCACCGACGCTCACGATTGACCATCTGTGCCGCAATCGCATCTGTGTGAATCCCGATCATATGGAGCCGGTGACGCATCGGGAGAACACGCTGCGCGGGACCAACATCGCCGCCACGCTCGCCAAGCTCACGCACTGCAAGCGCGGACATCTGCTCAGCGGCGACAATGTGCTACCCCAACGTACCCACGGACGGCGCTGCAAGACTTGCCGCCTAGCGTACGAGGCTACACCCCAGCGCCGCAATCGGCGACGCTAGTTCACTGCTCACGCTCTCAGGAGGCGTCAAAATGGAACACGCATCAAGAGACATCAGACACAAAGCCATCCGCGCGGCGCTAAAAATCGCCTTCCCCGGTACGAAGTTCTCCGTTACTGGCTCCCGTGGCACGGGCTACGGCTGGTCCCGTGTGAACTGGACCGATGGGCCAAGCGATCACCGCGTCCGCGCCTGCGTCGCGCCGTTCTTTGGCTCGCAGTTCAATGGCATGACCGACGGCTATGACTCCACGCACAACTATTTCACCTTCGAGGGCGTGACGTATTCAGCTGGCGGTTCGGGGTTCAACACCGAGCGGCGCATCTCCCCGGCCTTTGCTCGGCGCTTGCTCGCTGCTGTGGTGGAGAAGTACGGCGATTTCAATACGCCCCAGATCATCGACACCACCGATTGGAAGGGTCGCCCAGACTGGAAACTCAGCCCCGAAGACAGCACTCCTCTGGGCGATACTCGGGGAGACTATCATTGGACCCATGCCGCCCTGATGCGTCGGGCCGCTGAAGATCGGCAGGAGGTGACCGTATGACCACCCAAGAAGGTGTCCGCCTATGGGCATTAATCAGCAAGTGGCGCGCCTATGTGGAGGCACTGGAGGCACCCACTGATCGCATTATTGGCGTGGAAACGTGCGCCGATGAATTGGAATCGTTGCTCAAGAAGCTGAGCGCACTCACCGCCTAGATTTGGTCCGGTTCTCCCTCACGGGAGAGGTAAGCAGCTCGCCCCAAGTCCTGAGCTTGGGGTGAAGCTGGCCGGACCACTCCCCCCGTAATGCGACTACTTGAGTGACTACTGAGGCTCCGTAGGCGAGGAGCCGACCCGCAACAGTTCCTCAACTTCACGTTCGGCTTGCTCTTGAATCGGATCACGCGGGGCGATTTCCGAAACGACGGGTTTCCCGATGGCGGGCGCGGGAGGAGTTTTCGCCCAGCGTGGCCGCGCGTCTCGCACAACAACGTTGCCGCGTTAGCCAGCCCGACTAACCGCTCTTGCGCGATTACGCTGGGGTCTAGGGGCGCTGGCGCTGCGGGGCCACGGGATGCCTCGACGAACATCGCGCCCGCTTCGCGGAGACACTCGAAAGCCCCATTCGCATCGCAACCTTCCCGCAACGCGCCGGTGTAGGCCCCAACCATCGCGGCGAAAAGGCGTTCCAGTTCCGGGGACGCTGGCGCTGCGGGGCCCGCCGATTTACCTGCGTGCTCGGTCATAGAGTTCCAGTCCGCTGAATGGTTCATTGCGCGTTATGCGGCTTCGTGCGGGCGATTTCCTTCTCAGCCTGCACTTCGGTTTTCCCACAGGAGCGGCAGAAGCAACGCCCCGACACGTCATCATCCTCCCAATCGGGGCGCGCACAGCAGTCATAGCCGATTCCAGTCGGTCGGGGCGCTACGGGAGTCCCACCCAGCGAGTGTTCGTTCACCGTGACACTCCTACTTCAGCATCGGGATATTCCTCACACGCCACGAGGTAGTTCGCCACGAAATGGACCAACCCTTCGTAATTGCCCCAACCGTTCTCCGGGTTGAGCGCCTTGAAGCGTTCTGGCTCGCGGCACAAAAGCCCCAGTCCTTCGCGCAACGGAGCGATGAGTTGACTCGCCTTTGTCACGCCAATTTCGTCCGGGCGCCACAGCGGGAGATAAATGCCAGCCTCACCCGCCATTTTGCCGAGATTGTGTGTGATGTTCGCGCTATAGACCGTCTCGGATTCCTCCTCGTCAGGCACCAGCGTCGCAGGCTCGCGCCCCGGGAAACGCTGTTCCCATTCGGTGCGCGAAATCTCCCGCGTCTGACCATTCTCCCGGAGAAAAATCCCCGACTCGGAAGCATTGCGATGCGTTACGCCCGGCGTCGTCAAATACACGTCTAGGCTCATGGCTGGGCTCCCAGATGAGAAACATCCCGATACTCCGCGTCGAGTTTCTCGGCTTCGGCTTTGAGATCGACACCCCACCGCTTCTCGAAACTGCGTATCCCGATACGGTGCTGCTCGTCGTGGCCCTTGGCGCACATTGCGATCACGTTGCGCCGGTCGTCGCCCCCAGCACCACGGCTCTTGACGTGGCAGACCTGCACGGGGCCGTCGCACTGGTGAATCTTCATCGCGAGCGAGCGCACGCGAATGTGGAACCCGACGCCCATACCACCCCCGAGCAAGCACGGCTGTTGGCGCACCCACTCGCAGTACGCTGGGTCGCGCCGTTTCGGAAACTTCGACCCACCACGGCGTTTGTTGAACTTTTTCATCCGGGTCCGTTTCATGGGCTGGCGTTGTTTCAGCGGGCGCCCCACACGCTTCGGCTTCCGGCGGGGCTTCGGAGCGGGATAAATCACGGCGCCTTCCGGTAGACGAGTATGACGCTCGGGAACGGGGCGCTATTCGTTGCGGCGCCGAACTTCAAGCGTCCCCGCACGAAGCGGATCTCGTCGGCGCTCAACGCATAGTCGTGGAACCACGCCGTATCCGTGCGCGCCGGGAGCAAATAGACCGCCACGTCAGCCTCACGCGCCTTGGCGAGCCAGCGATCAACGCCCCGGCCATACGGCGGATTGCAAAAGACGCGCTTCCCAGCCCACGACATCGCGCAGCCGTCCCAAATGCTCGCGTCGTTCAGCGGGCACGGGTCGAAGTCGAAGCCAAACTCCGCGTCCAGCTCGGCGTAAAACGCACGGGGCGTCGCGTGAGAAGGCGTCTGGGACGAAAACAACACACGGGGCGCTGGACTCATTGTTCCTCCGTCCCCAGCCCTACCCGAGACCCCCCGTTCACGCTGCACCCCATGAGCACTTCCCATGCGCGTCGTACCACTGCTGGAACTTGTCCGTTGCCAAGGGCGCCAAGGCGCTCCATCCCATCGGCCACCCCATGAGCCATTCGACCCAGTCCGGGTTCGGGCCACCACGACCGCCCGACTTCACCCCGGCCTCGAGCGCCAACGCACGGGGCAGCGACGACTGCTGGCGATTCGGCGCATTGCTCATCCCCGCCTTGTAGTCGCCCGCGTTCGGCGTCGGCCACTTCCGCACCGCACCACGTAGGGTCAGTCGGGGCTTGTCGTGATCGCCGTTGCTGTACTGGTAGTCGCAGTCCTCTTTCGCTCTGGGCGTAGGCCAGTATCCAGAGTCGGTCGCGACGATGAGGGGCGCCGATGGAACCCGCAGAGATACAGTCCCAGATCGCATCGTAGCCGAGCGCGGCCAAGTCTCCGAGAACGTGTCCGAAGTATTCGTGAGTAAGGAGATTTGGCACGTTCTCCAGGAACGCGAAGCGGGGTCGTACTTCGCCAAGGATTCTTGCGGTCCACGGCCAGCCGTTGCGGGGATCGTCGGCGCCGCGCTGTTTGCCGGCCGTACTGAATGGCTGGCACGGGAAGCCCGCAGCGACGACATCCACAAGTCCACGCCACGGTCGCCCGTCGAAGGTTCTGGCGTCGTCCCAGATCGGGAACACTGGTAGCAAGCCGTCCCGCTGGCGACGGAGTAGCACTTCTCGCGGGTACGCTTCGATTTCGACTGCGCAGACGGTACGCCATCCAAGGAGCTTGCCTCCAAGGATTCCCCCACCAGCTCCGGCAAATAGTGCCAGCTCATTCACGGGGACTCATTGGGGTGGGGTCTGGTCCTGTGGTCCAGCCCACATGCTCGGCCAAATAATCACACCGAGCGCGAGAAGCAGTATCCCGAAGAACGCATACCACGGGGCACCGTGCGCGTCCAAGTTTCCGTCGATCGCCCCGAGTGTCAGCGCGGTGATGATGCGCCAGCGGTGCGTCGTAATCGGGGCGCGAAACCACGCCCACTCGCGACCGAGCACTGCGCGGATTGCACTCATTGGGTGTGGTCCTGTGGTGGAGAAGTCACCCGGCGCTCAATCGATTTCAACTTGGTGCTCGCAGACGTAGACGTGCAGTCCGTCGCGCGGTGGCGTGCCGGTGAGGCGCACGACCTCCTCGTCGGGGAGTTGCCAGACGCGCTCCACGCCGCATCGCCGGGGCGGAATTGGATCTGTGGGCGGCAAGAGCAGCACCACGGGTTGCCCGGCAAGGCGCGCTTGAAGTTCGGTGCGGGGGATCGCGCACCGATGTAGACGTTCGGTCTCGGGATGCATCGCGTAATATTCGGGCTGCTCGCGCACGTCGCGAAATCGCACGACCGTCGTGTGTGGGCTCACTGGCTCAGAACCCCCACCCCAGCACGCCCTGCGATTTTTTCAGCGAGCTGCACCAGTTTCTTGAAACTGTACAGCGCGCTCCACGAGTCCTCGTCTACCTGCTTGGGCGTCCACTGGCGCCCTGTTGAGCGGTCGCGCAGACCAGCGAGCGGGGACTCGTCATAGTACGTCGCGTAGTCGCCGCTGTGGCCGTAATCCCAGCCGTACCACCACCAGCCTTCGGGAAACGACTTGTAGCCGCCCTTGCCGGAAAACGTCAGCCCACCGTGGCACTCCACGGGCAGGTTGCCGTAATCCTGACCCGCCAGCGGGTGCGATTCAGGCACCCCGACGTAGGCGCACAGCGCGACGGGGCCGCGCATGATGAGAAATCGCACCACATCCTTGTGGCGATCCAAAAAGATGTGCCCCACGGGCGCCGCGACCACATCGGCCCACGTATCGGGTAACGCCGTTTTCGTGCTCATGTGGTGCCCACCCCAGCCGTCTCCTGAGACCGCAACGGCTCTTGTTGCGTCCCTACCGCAATGAGCCGCAGTACCAATCCGTAGGCCGACTGAAACAGCGTTTCCCGAAACGGGGCGTCGGCGGCGTCGGCGGCGGCGTAGGCGGCGTCGGCGGCGGCG
>OELA01000564.1_pt1 | contig 28905 bp, 30 predicted proteins | sample 1503161 | NCBI WGS metagenome assembly OELA01 (sample SAMEA104379559, study PRJEB20068) | metagenome | biome: 1000743; feature: 77; material: 1998 | place: USA | collected 2012 | depth 25 m
AGCGAGCGAAGAGGCGAGGAGGTACGTACCGCACTTCGTGTGGGCCGTTCGCCCTTTGAATGGATCTTGGCGAGCGGAAACCCCCCTTTAGTGATTCCGATATCCGAGAGGCTCTCCTCGGTACGTTGGAGCCTCTGAGCGAAGCGAGAACGAAGCCCGGTGAAAGGCGTGTCTCGGCGCGCCGGGGTCGGGTGGGTGAGAAAAACGACTTTTTCAGCATCCTGCTAGGGGCGGAGACGATGGATCGTATAGTTCTCACCGGTGGAGTACCGCTTCGAGGAGACGTCGAGATCAGCGGAGCGAAGAATGCCACGTTGCCGATCTTGGCCTCCACCATTCTTGGCGGCGGCGAGTGCGTCATTACGAACGTACCACGCGTGGTAGATGTCGTTACCATGGGCAAGTTATTGGGCATCTTGGGTGCGAAGGTTCACCATGAGGGGAATCGTGCAGTCATTAACGCCGAGGTGATCACTTCAACCCAGGCGCCGTATGATCTAGTGAAAACCATGCGGGCCTCCGTGCTCGTATTAGGCCCATTATTGGCACGATGGGGAGAAGCGACGGTGTCGATGCCTGGTGGCTGCGCGATCGGGTCACGGCCTGTCAATCTCCATCTTGCCGGACTTGCCAAAATGGGTGCGGAAGTTTCGATCGAACACGGGTATATTCGCGCCAAAGCGAAGCGACTGATGGGTGCTCAAATCTATTGCGACACGCCAACGGTTACCGGAACAGAAAATCTGATGATGGCTGCGTCGCTGGCTCAGGGAACCACGGTCATTGAAAATGCTGCGAAGGAACCGGAGATCGCGGATCTCGCGAACTTTCTCGTGAAGCGAGGGGCTCGCATCGTCGGTGCCGGGTCGGATGTCATTACGATCGAAGGCGTCCGTGAGTTGCACGGAAGCGATCACGACGTCATTCCAGACCGCATCGAAACCGGCACGTATCTGGTGGCCGGGGCCATTACGCGGGGAGCAGTCACGCTCAATCGATGCTGCCCCAGTCATTTGGATGCCCTACTGATGAAGCTGCGGGAGGCCGGCGTCGAGATGGAGGTGGAGAAGGAGCGGATTCACTTGAATGCGGCAGCGCGGCTCAAAGGGATCGACATTCGAACATTGCCGTATCCCGGGTTTCCCACCGACATGCAGGCGCAGATGGTGGCCTTGATGACGGCGGCTGAGGGCACAAGTGTAATTACCGAGACGGTATTCGAAAGCCGTTTCATGCACGTTGAGGAGTTGCGGCGGATGGGCGCCGATATCAAGGTCGAGGGCAATCGGGCTGTCGTGACTGGGCCGACCAAGTTGGCCGGGGCTCCGGTGATGGCATCCGATCTTCGTGCGAGTGCAGGACTGGTCTTGGCTGGCCTTGCGGCAGAAGGCACGACGGAGATTCTCAGAGTCTACCATCTGGATCGTGGCTATGAACGGATGGAGGAGAAGCTGCGGGGGTTGGGTGCGGCGATTACCCGTCACAAAGAGGGAGCGGCTTCGGCCGAGACGTGCTGACATCATGCTGACGATTGCCCTGTCGAAGGGGAAAATGCTTGATCTCACGCTGGACGTCTTTCGCCGGGCGGGATATGCACTGGGCGGTCTCGCTACCGAAAGTCGCCGGCTCGTATTCCATTGTCCCGAGATCGGAATGACCTTTCTGGTCGTACGACCGACCGATGTGCCGACCTATGTCGAATATGGTGCGGCAGATGTCGGGATTGTCGGGAAAGATGTCTTGTTGGAGCAGGACAGCGACGTATATGAGCCATTGGATTTGCAATTCGGAGCGTGTAGAATCGCCGTCGCTGCGCTCAAGGGACAGGTTTCACGCGACCGACTGTCCTCGAAAATTCGGGTGGCGACGAAATATCCGAAGATCACCGAGCGGTTTTTCAACCAGCGCGGGGTGCCGGTCGAAATCGTCAAGTTATATGGCTCGATTGAACTGGCGCCTTTGGTCGGTTTGGCTGATCGAATCGTGGATCTGGTCGAAACCGGCAACACGCTGAAGGCGCATGACCTCGTCGAAGTGGAATGCATCGCGCAGTCCACAGCCCGATTGATCGTCAATCGAGCGAGTCTGAAGCTGAAGTACGCGGTGGTGACCGAACTGATCGCAAAGCTCAGGGCCGTCAGCCGCAGACTAACTATGTCTCGAACACCTGCCCCGCGCACCTCCTCGCGTGGGGTGCGTCGAACGGTCAGACGGGCGCGCACATGAAGATTGTGGTCTCCACTGAGCGAGCGTTTCTCCCCGCACTCAAAAAGGTGGCGGGGCGTGCCCGTGTGCAAGGGGCTGCCGTGGAGAAAACGGTCAAGTCGATCTTGCAAGCCGTGGAACGGGGCGGTGATAAAGCCGTCCTCCGCTATACGAAACAATTCGACCGCGTTTCCATGAAAGATGCGGAACTGCGCGTCACTCCCGAAGAGATCAAAGAGGCCTACTTCCACATCCGGAAAGACGAGGGCGACGCACTCCGGTTTGCGGCCCAGCGGATTACGGCGTTCCACGAACGCCAGCGCATCAAGACCTGGATGTATCAGGACCATGAGGCCACACTGGGGCAGGTGGTCACCCCGGTTGATGCGGTTGGGGTGTATGTGCCGGGCGGTAAGGCCGTCTATCCCTCGTCGGTCTTGATGTGCGCGATTCCGGCCAAGGTGGCGGGTGTTTCCCGTGTGGTCATGTGCACACCGCCGCAAAAAGGCCCGATCAATCCTTATTTGCTGGTGGCAGCCGACATTGCCGGGGTTACGGAGATTTATCGCGTCGGGGGTGTGCAAGCGGTTGGAGCGATGGCCTATGGGACAAAGACGATCCAACGCGTCGACAAAATTGTGGGTCCCGGCAATATTTATGTCGCGACGGCCAAGCGGCTTCTCTACGGCACGGTTGGGATCGACATGGTGGCAGGCCCGAGCGAACTGCTCGTCGTCGCAGATGGCGACGCCAAGCCGACCCATGTCGCAGCGGATCTTCTCTGCGAAGCGGAACATGACGAAGATGCGCAGGTCTATCTCGTCACCACATCGGCTCAGTTGGCGAAGGACGTGGTGCACCTCATCAGCAGCCAGTTGAAAGGCCTGCAACGGGAAAAAATCGCGGCGAAGTCCATCGCGCGCCATTCAGTGGCCTTCGTCGTCACCACAATGGATGAAGCGATTGATGTGGCCAACGAGATTGCTCCGGAACATTTGACCCTCTCGGTCGATGAACCGTTCGACTATCTCGAGAAAATCCGTCACGCGGGGGCACTGTTTTTGGGGCGGTACACTCCCCCATCGGTTGCAGACTATGTTGCAGGCCCGAATCATGTCTTGCCGACCGGCGGGACGGCGCGCTTCTTTTCGGCGCTCTCCGTCCATGACTACCTCAAGGTCAGCAATATCGTGCACTATACGCGCGAGGAATTGAGCAAGGTGAAAGACCATCTCATTCGGTTGGCCCACATCGAAGGGTTCGACGCGCATGCCAAGTCGGCCCAGAGCAGGTTCTCATGAAGAAGAACGGATCAGCACCCCGGCAGTCTTCGATTCACCGTGCGACGAAAGAGACAGATATCTCTGTCGAATGGGTGTTGGATGGCAGCGGCCAGGGAAAGATCGACACCGGGGTTCGTTTCTTCGACCACATGCTGGAGTTGCTTTCGAGGCACGGTTTCTTCGACATCACGGTCAAAGCCAAGGGCGACATTGATATCGACGAACACCACACGGTCGAGGACGTGGGCATCGTCATGGGCAAAGCCCTGCATCAAGCATTGGGCGAAAAGGCAGGGATCAGGCGATTCGGGTTTGCCTCAGCCCCTCTCGATGAAACGCTGGCGCAAGTCACAGTGGATCTCAGTGGCCGGCCCTATCTTGTCTACAACGTGGCGTTGCCGGATCGGAAGATCAAAGCCTTCGACCTCGGGTTATTCGAAGACTTCTTCCAGGCCTTCGTGACCAATGGGGGTTTGAATCTCCACGTCAATCTGATGTACGGCCGCAATCCGCACCACATCATGGAAGCCATCTTCAAGGCACTGGCCAAAGCTCTCGATCAGGCGACCATGTTGGAAGAGCGGCTGGCTGGTAAGGTGCTGTCAACGAAGGGGATGCTGTAGAGCGAATAGGGACGGTTGAAAGACAGATCGTTTGACGGGGGCAGGTTTCTGAAAGGGAGCCTGCCCTTCGTGTTTTGAGGTGCTCCCCCAAAATAGACGCTTGGGGAGAGTTCGCGTATGTTCGTGCGCTAGTGAGTCTGGCAGCCTCACGTTGCTTCCGCCACCCCATGTGGTCGCAGCAGGTCCAACATGCATGCGCACTTGCTCAGATTGATAGTGGCAGGATCATTCCGGTTGAGGTATTGTTACATCCTCATTGGACGGGGAGACATCCATGATCGCGATTATCGACTACGATATGGGTAACTTGCGCAGTGTCTCCAAGGCCTTCGAGGCGGTGGGGCATCAGGCGGTCGTCACGCGTGATCCGCGCGTGATTGGGGATGCGAGTCATGTGGTGCTGCCTGGCGTTGGTGCCTTTGGGGATTGCATGGTCAACGTTGAACGCTACGGGCTGGCGGAACCGATTCGCACGGCGATTCACTCGGGGAAACCATTTCTGGGAATCTGCTTGGGGCTCCAATTGTTATTTGAGCAAAGTGAGGAATTTGGGACTCACAAGGGTCTCGGCATTATTCCCGGCACCGTCAGACGATTTGCTGCAGATTTGGAGTTGAAGGTGCCGCACATGGGTTGGAATAACGTCACGTTTGAGCGGCCTTGTCCCCTCTTCGAAGGAATTGCCGACGGGGCCTACTGGTATTTTGTGCATTCGTTCTATGTCGACCCTTCTGACAAGACGGTTGCGGCAACCACGACGGACTATGGAACGAGGTTTGTGTCGAGTATTTGGCGGGATAATGTGGTGGCCTGTCAGTTTCATCCCGAAAAGAGTCAGGCCGCCGGGTTACGATTGATCAAAAACTTTGGATTGTGGACATGAACATGATGGGTAACAAGGGATGGTCGATGGCCATCGTGGGTCTGGCCGTGCTGGCGGTTAGCGGCTGTAGCGGATCGAAAGTGACCACGAAGGCCTCTTCGGATTTGGCGCGCTATCAGATTCGTACCATCGCCCTGGTTCCGTTCACGATTCTCGCAACCCCACAGGTGAGGGATGTTGTCGATCAGGCCTTCTCGATGCCGTCCGGGGCTCGCCGGTCTGATATGGCGATCGCGGTCCCGCCGAACACCGATCAGCTTGTTCGTGAAACAGTCACCGTGCCGATGACTGCAGGGGATACGGTCACGCAGTTACTGTGGAGCCGATTGAGGACAAGGCAGGGTGTGACTGTGTTGGCACCAAGTGAGGCAGCCAAAGTACTTGCGTCCCAGTCGACGACTCAATCTCCAGCCGGTCAGTTACCGGCAGTGGAGGTGGCGAAACAGCTCAAGGTGGATGCCTCGTTGATTGGGCAGGTTTTGATGTACCAGGAGCGAGTTGGCGGTCGTTTTGGTGCCAGCCCCCCGGCCACGGTGGGCTTTGAAGCCAAGGTCATTGCGGCTGATGGGCAAGTACTCTGGGTTGGCAACTACTATGAGCGTCAGCGGCCGATGATAGAAGACGTCATGGGGTTCATTCAGCGGCATGGAATGTTTGTCACGGCGGAAGAATTGGCGACCTATGGGGTTGAGCATCTGCTCCTCGAATTTCCCTTTGGGACAGGAGAGGAGCGCTAGCAGCTATGCTTGTTATTCCCGCGATTGATCTCAAAGATGGGCGCTGTGTGCGGTTGCGTCAGGGCGACATGGCGGCCGAAACGGTCTACTCTGACGACATACCGGCCGTTGCGAAGCAATGGCAGCACGATGGTGCGACGCTGATCCATGTGGTGGACCTGAATGGAGCCGTGGATGGGGAACCGCGCAATCTTTCCCAGATCGAAGCGATCATTCGCACCGTGAGCCTGAATATACAGGTCGGAGGCGGCATCCGGACAATCGAGATGGTGCGTCGCTATTTGGGTGCAGGTGTGACCAGGGTTGTGCTTGGTACCGCGGCATTGACCGATCGGTCGTTCTTGGAGAAGGCCTGTCTGGAGTTTCCTCGCCAGATTCTGTTGGGACTGGATGCGCGTGATGGGAAGGTCGCGGTAAAGGGTTGGACTGCGGTATCGGAGACGAGGGCGACGGATTTACTCAAGGAGCTGGCCGGTTCTGCCTTAGGCGCCGTGATTTATACGGACATTGCCCGCGATGGTATGTTGGGCGGGCCGAATCTGGAGGCGTTGCGGGAGGTGGTAGAGCTATCGTCCTTCCCTGTGATCGCTTCCGGCGGGATTTCGCGCATCGAAGACTTGCGAGCCGTGCAGGCGCTCGGTCCAAGGGTTGAAGGGGCGATTGTGGGGAAAGCCTTGTACGACGGGAAACTCGAATATCGGGCCGCGGTCATGGCTCTCCGTAAGGCCTAAGTGGTGACGGGTAACGTGAAGACTATGACGTGCTGACTAAACGCATTATCCCCTGCCTCGATGTCAAAGATGGTCGCGTCGTCAAAGGCGTGAGTTTTGTGAATTTGCGCGATGCAGGAGATCCGGTCGAAGTGGCAACCGTCTACGATCGCGAAGGAGCCGATGAACTCTGCTTCCTGGATATCACCGCCTCTCATGAGAATCGTCAGACCATCATTGAGGTAGTCGAGCAGACAGCGGCGCGGGTGTTCATGCCGCTGACGGTCGGCGGAGGAGTGAGAACGATTGAGGACGTCCGGGCGTTGTTGAGGGCGGGGGCCGACAAGGTGAGTATCAATACGGCGGCGGTTCAACGGCCTGAATTTGTGAAGGAAGCAGCGGAGCGATTCGGGACACAATGTATCGTCGTGGCGATCGATGCCAAGCGTCGCGCTGCGCCGGCCGCAGGATGGGAAGTATTCACCCATGGCGGCCGCAAGTCGACCGGTCTCGACGTTGTCGAATGGGCGAAGTCGATGGCGCAGTATGGGGCAGGTGAGATTTTGCTGACGAGCATGGATCAAGATGGGCAACAGCAGGGATATGACCTTGCGTTGACGGCCGCCGTGTCAGAGGCTGTACCGATTCCAGTGATTGCGTCGGGCGGTGTGGGAAATCTGGACCACCTCTATGACGGATTCGTCAGGGGCAAGGCCGATGCGGTGCTGGCCGCGTCCATCTTCCACTTTCGGACGCACACGATTCCGGAGGCGAAAGCCTATCTTCGTCAGAGGGGAGTGGCGGTTCGATAATGGATGTCGGGCAATTGAAATTCGATGCGCAGGGATTGATTCCGGCAGTCGTGCAGGATTGGCGGGATGGCACGGTTTTGATGGTGGCCTTTATGAATCTCGAAGCGTTACAGAAGACCGTTGAAACCAAGTCTGTGCACTTCTGGAGCCGATCGCGCCAGACATTGTGGGAAAAGGGCGAGACGTCCGGTCATAGGCTGCAGATCAAGGACCTGTTTGTCGACTGTGATGGTGATGCCCTTCTTGTGAAGGTTGAGCCGGTTGGCCCAACGTGCCACACAGGAGAGCGAGCCTGTTTCTTTTCGCGTCTGGACTCGCCGGAGACGAAGACATCGGAGTCTTGGGGGGGAATTCTGGAGCGTCTCTCCCAGATGATCCAAGAGCGGAAGCGTCAGCCCACGAGTGAATCCTATACCTCCAAATTGCTGGAAGGCGGTCTCGATCGTATCCTGAAAAAAGTCGTTGAGGAAGCCGGGGAGGTGGCGATTGCGGGGAAGGGCGGGAAGAAGGACGAAATTATCTACGAAACGGCGGATCTGCTTTTCCATACATTGGTGGCGCTGGGGTACCACAGCATCACGCTTCAAGATGTCTATCAGGAGTTGGCGGTTCGGTTCGGGAAGTCGGGATTGAGAAAAGGAACCACTTCGTGAGCGAGTGCCTCTTTTGCAAAATTGTCGCAAGGACCATTCCTGCGGTGCTTGTCTATGAGGACGATCTGGTGGTCGGGTTCGACGATATCAATCCCCAGGCACCGACGCATACGCTCGTCATTCCTCGGAAACATGTGGCGTCGATGGCTGAGCTTCACGATTCGGATGTCGGGCTGCTCGGTCGTCTGATGCTGGCCGGTAATACGATTGCAAAACAGAAGGGGATTGCCGCTGGCGGATATCGTTTTGTTGTCAATACCGGTGTCCATGGCGGCCAGAGCGTATTTCATCTTCATCTCCATATTCTGGGCGGGCGCCATCTCGCGTGGCCCCCTGGTTAGTGCCTTTTCACGACGTTGACAGATTTCTCCTCCGTCTGTTAGCCTAACCGGTCAATTTTACGACCACTTACGTTTACCTTTCCCACCCGTGCCTGGTGGGGAAATAGGAGCCGCGACTCCCGTGGGCCGAGGCCTGATTTCTGAAGACGTGATCGATCAAGTCAGAGATCGGGTCGATATCGCTGAAGTCGTGGGACATCATGTGAGCCTGACTCGGGCAGGCCAAAATTTGAAAGGTCTCTGTCCCTTTCATCAGGAAAAATCGCCCTCCTTCACGGTCAGTCCTTCCCGCCAGATCTTTCACTGTTTCGGATGCGGCGCGGGCGGCAACGTGTTTACGTTTTTGATGCGGATCACCGGTGCGAATTTTCCCGAGACGGTCCGTGAACTAGGACAGAAGTTTGGCATCGACGTGCCGGATAGCGGGCCGAACGCAGGCCCTCAAGCGGCACATGCGAGTCGCCTTGAGCAGCTCAATCGGGCGGTCACGGCATGGTTCCGACAGAATTTGCGGGATGGAGTGGTTGGTGCGACGGCAAGGGATTATTTGGCCCACCGGGGCATTCACGCTGGGACGATCGATCGATTTGAAGTCGGGTGTGCCCCAGCTGAGTGGGATGGGCTCATCAAGGCGCTGAGCAAACAGGGTTTCGATCAGAGTGATTTGACCGCTGCAGGATTGACGGTGGCGCGTGAACATGCGTCTGGGGCCTACGATCGTTTTCGCGCCCGTGTGATGTTTCCTATTTCGGATCTGCGTAAGCGGGTTGTCGGTTTTGGAGGGCGTATTCTCGGTGAGGGGACTCCGAAGTACCTGAATTCACCGGATACGCTCTTGTTCAAGAAAGGGCAGACGCTCTACGCGTTGGATCTTGCACGGGAAGCGATTGCTCGCCTGAAGACCGTGATCGTGGTGGAAGGGTATTTTGACGCAGTCGCGCTTCACCAAGCCGGACTGACCCATACGGTTGCGACCCTGGGGACTGCACTGACGGCGGAACATATTCAGGTGCTGAGGCGGTTTGCCTCGAAGGTTGTGCTGTTGTTCGATCCGGATCAAGCGGGAGTTCGTGCAGCACTGCGGGGGCTTGATCTCTTTGTGAACAGTGGGATCGGGGTGAAAGTCGTCACATTGCCCGCTGGAGAGGACCCAGATACCTATGTGCGGAAGGAAGGAACGGAGGCCTTTGCTCGGCTGGAAGAGCAGTCTCCGAGCCTCTTGGATTTTTCCCTCGAGCATTGTTTGAGCACGGCGGAGTCCGGTACGATCGAAGGGCGCATCCGCAGTGTGGACGATGTGCTGCGGATTCTGCAAAAGAGCGAGCATCCAATCGAACGAGAGGAACGGATTCGCGTGGTCGCCGAGCGACTGGGGATCAGCCAACAGCGATTGATCGAGCGGTATCCGGCATTGGTGCAGTCGGAGGGACGTCGACCGGCGACCGTTCAATCGGCGGGAGCCCTACCGGCGATGTTCAAGGGTGCGAGCGAAGAGCGAGATTTGATGTACTTGCTCCTGCACGGGCATCTGACACCGGCTGATGTGCAACGACTGCGGCCCGAGGCTTTTTCCGTTCCAGCCTGCCGGTCCCTCGTCGAGGCGGCGCTGATTCACCTCGATGGAGACGGCCGAGTCGGGCTCAGGCTATTGTTGGACGCGGTGATCGATCATCCGGACTGCGGGTCGCTGGCAACGGAGCTGTCTATGCGGGAAGACCATTTCGACGATGTGAGGGCTCATGTCGCCGGGTGTTTGGAGACATTGGATCGGAAGCGGGCCGAGGCCGCACTTCGAGATCTGATTGCGCAACTCAAAGTTGCCGAACGGGAAGGCCGTGTCGAGGATGCTCGGGTGTTGAATGGGCAAGTGAATCAATTGCGAATGCAAAAAGCCGGTCGGCCTCCCACCGGGATTATGGCCTTAGTGAAGGAGTAGTCATGGCGAAACCAGAGTTGCTCGGCGAGGTGAAAAAGCTGATCTCGATGGGGAAGGAGAAAGGCTTTTTGACATACGACGAGCTGAATAGCACGTTGCCCGCGGAAGTGGTGTCTTCCGAGCAGTTCGGCAGCATCATGACGATGTTCGGCGAAATGGACATCGAGATTGTCGATGCTCCGGAGGGGGAACGGATTAGGAAAGCACGGGACAATGAGGAGGCCAGTGAGGACACCGAGGAGGCCGAGGGCGAAGCCGGCGCTGGTGCCGGGGAGGAGAATGAGAAGGAAGAGAAAGAGATCGATCTCACTCCCGGCGCACTGAGCCGGACCGACGACCCGGTCCGACTCTATCTCAAAGAGATGGGCAGTGTGGCGCTGCTGAGCCGTGAGGGAGAAATCGAGATCGCGAAACGTATCGAAGAGGGGAAGAAGGACATCGCTTCGGTGATTTACGGGATGCCGATGACGATTGAGTTTGTCCTCGCGCTGTGTGATCAGCTCAAGAATGGGACCATCGATGTGCGTGAGATCGTTCCGATTGTCGAAACCGAGGAGGAGTTCGAGGAAGAACAAATTCAGCGTGACTATGAAGAGCTTCGGGTCAAGACGCTCGAAGGCCTGAATTCTGTGCGGAAAATCTCGACTTCACTCAAGAGTCTCTATGAAGTTGTTCGGCATGCCAACAGCGATCCCGCGAAACAAAAGAAGATTAAGAAGCAGATCGATACGATTCGCGATCAGGTCGTCGAGAAGATGGAGTCCGTCAACCTGCATGGAGTGCTGAAGGATCGGATGGTGCAGCGCGTGAGGGAGCTGGCGATTCAGATCCGGACGGCGGAGCGAGAGATCGTCAGTTGCCAGCGGCGGCTCGGGATCAGCGGCGAGGCTGGTGCCGAAGCCCTTCTCAAGCTCTGCCGCGAGCGGAAAGACTTTCTCGCCGTCAAACGTAAAACGAGCTGTTCGGAGGAGGCCCTTCACGATATTAAGAAAGTCTACCAAGCGGCAAAGGGCCGGATTCGGATACTCGAAACCGAAGAGGCCCTCGTATCCGCGGAAGAGATTAAAGATGCGGTCAAGCATCTGGACGTGGCGGAGGACAAGGTCAAGCGTGGGAAGGCCGAGCTGGTCGAGGCCAATCTTCGTCTCGTCGTCAGTATTGCCAAGAAGTACACGAACCGCGGACTCCAGTTCCTTGATTTGATCCAGGAAGGCAATATAGGCCTGATGAAGGCCGTCGATAAGTTCGAGTACAAGCGTGGCTACAAGTTCAGTACCTATGCCACGTGGTGGATTCGCCAGGCAATTACCCGCGCGATTGCCGATCAAGCACGGACAATCCGTATCCCGGTCCATATGATCGAGACGATCAACAAGCTGATTCGGACCTCCCGCCATCTGGTCCAAAAACTCGGCCGCGAACCGACGCCGGAAGAAATTGCCGAGCGTATGGATCTGCCCCTCGATAAAGTGCGAAAGATTCTGAAAATCGCCCGCGAGCCGATTTCGCTGGAGACTCCGATCGGTGAGGAAGAAGACAGCCATTTGGGCGACTTTATCGAAGACAAGAAAGCGGTTTCTCCTCTGGAGGCGGCAATCCGATACGATCTCCAGCGTCAGATCAATAGCGCATTGGAAACACTGACACCACGGGAAGAGAAAGTCTTGCGGAAGCGGTTCGGCATCGGCGAAGCCACCGACCATACACTCGAAGAGGTCGGTCAGGATTTCGAGGTCACCCGCGAACGTATCCGGCAGATTGAAGCCAAGGCGTTGCGCAAGCTGCGTCATCCGAGTCGAAGCAAGAAGCTACGCAGCTTCGTGGAAAGTCTGTGACGCGTCATAGACTGAGTGTGCATCGAGATTTGACTCCGCTCTCTGGGCAGCTTAAAATTATACGTTCGTGTCTGCGGGTCAGGCGCGAGAGGGTCATCCGCCTGATCGGGCCCATAGCTCAGGTGGTTAGAGCGGCTGACTCATAATCAGCTGGTCCTAGGTTCAAGTCCTAGTGGGCCCACCAGCGTGTCGCGGAACGCCTAGTAAGATCATTGTTCAGAACCACAGCAATAGGAGTGCGTTGAACCAGAACCTCTCCCCCTTAATCGAGCTGCAGAAGTTGGATCTCCGTATCATGGAGATCAAGGACCAACGCCGAAAAATCCCAGACCGGCTCCAGGCAGTTGAAACCCCGCTTCGAGAAGCCCAGCAACGACATCAACAGACCAGCGCCTCCGTGGAGCTTCTGATTAAGGAACGGCGGTCGCACGAGCAAGATCTTGAAGCGCATGAAGCGCACACTGAGAAAATGAAGTCGCGGCTGTCTGAATTGAAATCGAATAAGGAGTATCAGGCACATCTCTTCGAGATCGAGGTCGCCAATAAGAAGAAGGGGGACATCGAGGAGAAGATTTTGCTGAGTATGGAGAAGATCGAACAGCTGCAACGCACGGCGAAAGAGGCGCAAGAGAAACTCAGCGCCACCGAAAAGGCCTTTAGAGAGGGGAAACAGGCGCTCGACGAACTCGATCGCACACTCTCAGCAGAGTTGACGGATCTCGAAGCGCAGCAGCAAGCCCGTTCGGCTGATGTCGACAAAGGGCTCCTCAGCCGCTATAACACGATCAAAGCGGCGCGGAAGGATCAACCACTTGCCGAGATTAAAGAGGGGATCTGTTCCGGATGCCGTCTTCAGCTTCCCCCGCAGCTGATTGCAGAAGTGAAACTCTCGCGAGACCTCCACACCTGTCCGTATTGCCGTCGGATGCTGTACTGGGACGGACAAATTCCTGTCGAAGCTACGACGGGCCCCGAACTCGAGAAGACGTCGGTCCTTGAGATTGGCGAGTCGGTCTAATCCGTCTTTCCCAAAACAGCCTGAGTTGTTCTGAAATGCAGTTTCGCGACTGATCCGAGTCGTCCCTCTCCATGCTTCTTCACAATCATGCGTCCGGCCAGTTCAACAGCGGAGGATGCGCCTTTGGGCAGCGTCGTACCGATCTCTTCCGAGAGGTGTTTCAATCGCAGGAGGAATTCTGCACGGGCCAGGATCGATGCGGCGGCCACAGCTAGATCGGACTCGGCCTTATGCCGCTGTTCCAGGACGATGGTGCGACCTTTTCCCTGTAGGGCATCCAGAATTAACCGCTCGTCGCCGAACTGATCCGCGATTGCGCGTCCGCAGGAGACTCTGTCTAAGAGCGTCTCCAGGGCCTTGGCGTGTCCCCAGGCCAGCAGTCGATTCAAGTTTCGGATCTTGGTATAGAGTTCGTTGTATCGTTGCGGACCGATTGTGATAATGCTGTGAGGGCAAATCATTCGAATGTCGGGTGCCATGTCGAGAATACGGCCGTCGGATATTTTCTTGCTGTCTCGGACGTTCATGAGCGTCAGTTCACCCTGTGTGGTGGCGTTGACAAAGACAGCGGCGATGACCAGGGGACCAAAATAGTCTCCCTTGCCTGATTCATCGATACCGATGCGTTCGATGGAGCTGTGCGGCGTCTTATCGATCACAGGCAAGTGGCCCTAGTAGAGATTCTCAATGAGGCGCGGTAATCTAACAGACCGATCCGGGGCGGTCAATTTCATCGGGGTCGGCAGAATCGAATCGAGAAGGGGAGGTTGTTCGATGCACACAGTGAAACAGCGTTCACTGTCGGTGTTCATTCTGGTAATGAGCGTGACGCTCGTCTCGCTGGTAGGGTGCGAAACCAATCCCTATACCGGACGGTCGCAGTTGCTCATGACCTCCGTGTCGCAAGAAATGCAAATGGGTGCGCAGGCATACGATCAGGTGAAGAGTGATCCCAAGATGCGGCAGTCGCACGATCCACGAGAGGTCGAACCAGTCAAGCGGGTTGCGGCTCGGATTATCGAGGCGGCGAAGCGATCGAAATATGCTGAGATCGCGCAGGAGTTTCAGTGGGAAGTGACGATCATCAAGGACGACAAAACCATGAATGCGTTCGCGCTGCCTGGCGGAAAGATCGCAGTCTATACCGGGATTTTCCCTGTTGCACGGACCGAAGCAGGATTGGCTGCGGTACTGGGACATGAAGTCGTCCATGCTCTTGCGCGTCATGGAGCCGAACGGATGAGTCAGGGCCAGCTGACGAATGCGGCATTGCAGGTCGCAGGAGCTGCAGCCGGGGCAACAGGTGGTGGAGGGATGCTTTCCCAGGCCGCGATGGCAGCCCTCGGTGCGGGAGCGCAAGTAGGGGTCTTGTTGCCGTTCAGTCGGAAACATGAATCGGAAGCAGACTACATCGGAATTCTTCTTGCGGCCGATGCGGGATACGATCCACGTGAGTCCGTCTTGCTATGGGAACGTATGGGGCAGTTATCCAGAGGCACCAGCCCGTCCGAGTTTTTGTCGACTCACCCAAACCATGAGACGAGGATTATCCAGTTGAAAAAGTGGATGCCGGAGGCCATGGCCATTTTTCAGACTAAGCCGCCGGTGCCTGCGGCGCTGTTGCCGGCCCTGCAGTAAGCCGAGGCATTCACGGTGAGCCCTTGAAAGCTTGGAGATCCGGTCCTATAGTATTCTGGCGCGAGGGAGAAGATTGGGTGATCGCTCGGAGCGGTAACGCTTTGAGAGGAAAGTCCGGACTTCATGGGCAGGGCGCTGGGTAACTCCCAGGCGGAGTGATCCGACACCAGCACCACAGAGAACAAACCGCCGATGGCCAAGGCGAGGGGATTCCAATCCGCTTGCCTTAGATCAGGTAAGGGTGAAACGGTGGGGTAAGAGCCCACCGCAGTGGTGGTGACATCACCGGCAAGGTAAGCGTCGCCAGATGCAAGGCCAAATAGGAAGACACCTGTCGGCTTTCTTTGGAGAGTCGGCGACCGGCTGGCCCGGCCGAGGTCTTTGGGTAGGTCGCTTGAGGTTCGAGGTAACTCGGATCCCAGAGAAATGATCATCCCCGTTTGGGAGCAAATCCCAAGTGGGACAGAATCCGGCTTATAGGTCTTCTCCACCGCGCTTTTTTTATCGCTCGACGGAGTTCCCCTTCCGTTACCTTCCCCGCGAAGTGTTCGACTTCGTCGAGCAAGACGACGGGAACCCTTGTCCCATAGCGCTCCATCAAAACCCTATCGTGTTCAATAGGCACCTTGTGCGTTTCAATGTGAAGTTCTGACTGAAGACGAAGTGCGATTCGGTGCACGACTTCGCACAGATGGCAGTCTTCACGAGACAGGATCGTCACACGAACAGGCATGCTCATGGAGGCGTCGCTTAGGGCCAACGAATTGGAGCCTCGAGGGTATCACGTGGAGAGGAAGACTGTTAGAGAGAGGCTTCCAAGCGACCATACTATTGACGAGTGGAAACACGTGGTGATAGGATCACCTGTCTTTCTCCCTGATTTTTCAGAATGTTCTGAGTAACCGTGGAAGGCGTCCCTGGTCCATTTGGGACGGGATGCGCTGTGTCGTATTCTCCTGATTCCACTACCAGGTTGTCACTGGCGGTATGGATGGAGGTTCTGCCATGAAGCTCACAGGTGCTGAAATTCTCATCGAATGCCTCAAACGGGAAGGCGTCAAGACGATTTTTGCGCTTCCCGGTGGCGTCGTTCTGAAGATTTTCGACATGCTTCATCAGCAGAAGGATATTGAGGTGATCCTCACTCGCCATGAACAGGGTGCGGGCCATATGGCAGAAGGCTATGCCAAGGCGACCGGTAAAGCCGGGGTGTGCCTTGTGACTTCTGGTCCCGGTATGACGAACGTCATCACGGCATTGGCGGATGCCTATATGGATTCCGTGCCACTGGTCTGTTTCAGCGGGCAAGTCCCTACCAGTCTTATCGGAAATGATGCATTCCAAGAGGCAGACAATGTCGGCTTGAGCCGCCCTTGTACCAAGTACAACTTTCTGGTGAAAAATGTGGCCGAGTTGGCGACGACGATTAAAGAAGCGTTTTACATTGCGACGACTGGACGCCCAGGTCCCGTATTAGTAGACATTCCGAAAGATGTATCTATGGATAAGACGGAGTTTACGTATCCGAGTTCCGTCTCGATCCGTAGCTACGATCCAGTGTATGAAGGGAACAAGTGGCAAATCAAGCAAGCGGCTGAGGCGATGACGAAGGCACAGAAGCCGGTGCTGTATGTCGGCGGCGGCGTGGTCTTCTCGGGCGCGTCGCAGGAATTGATGGAGTTGGCAGAACTGACTCATATGCCGGTCGATATGACGTTAATGGGTCTGGGGGCCTTTCCTGGCGAGCACCCGCAGTCCTTAGGCATGTTGGGCATGCATGGAACGTATTGGGCAAACATGGCGATGCATTATTCCGACCTCGTGGTCGCTATCGGTGCGAGATTCGATGACCGCGTCACTGGAAAAGTGTCCGAATTTTGCCCGCATGCCAAAGTCATCCACATAGATATCGATCCGACCTCGATTCGGAAAAATGTCAATGTCGATATTCCGATCGTCGGCGACTGCAAAAAGGTGCTTCGTGAGTTGATTCAGATACTTCGGGCCACGGTAAACGGCGATCAGAAAGAACTGCGCAAGGCCTGGTGGAGTCAGATTCACGAATGGCAACAGGCGCATCCACTTGCCTATCAACAAGAGGCGGATGGGCCGATTAAACCGCAATATGTCATCAAGCGCCTCTACGAACTCACAAGAGATCGGGACCCGATCGTGTCGACCGATGTCGGGCAGCATCAGATGTGGGCGGCCCAATACTTTAAGCTGGCGAAGCCGAATCGTTGGTTGACCTCGGGGGGACTTGGGACTATGGGCTTTGGATTTCCCGCCGCCATGGGGGCGCAAGCCGCGTTTCCCGGTCGGCTGGTCCTTTGCATCGCCGGCGATGGCAGTATCCAGATGAATATGCAGGAAATGGCGACGGCGGTGGTGCATAAGCTGCCAGTTAAGATTATCGTGCTCAACAACCGGTTTCACGGCATGGTCAGGCAATGGCAGGATCTCTTCTACGAAGGTCGATATGCCTCGAGTTATCTGGAGACGACTCCCGACTTTGTGAAGCTCGCGGAAGCGTATGGAGCGGTCGGACTCAGAGCCGACAAGCCATCCGACATCGATGCTGTCCTCAAGGAAATGATCGCGGTGAACAAACCGGTGATTGTCGATGTGCCGACGTATCCGTATGAAAATGTCTATCCGATGATTCCCGCAGGCGGCTGCAACCATGAGATGATTCTGGAAGATCCGCCGGCCTTGAAAAGCAAGCAGCCTGGAGCGGGGCAGGTGGCTCCGAAAGATTCAGACACGATCCTCACGGCCTAACCGACGGTACCAGGGGTCACACAGGGTATGGAACACATTATTTCGGTCACCGTGGAGAATAAGTTTGGTTCGTTGTCCCGCGTCGCCGGCCTGTTTAGCGGTCGGGGATTCAACATCGAAAGTCTTTCTGTGGCCCCGACGCTCGATCCGTCCATGTCGCAGATGACCATTGTCACCTCCGGAGACGAACGGATCATCGAGCAGATCGTGAAACAGCTCAATAAACTGATCGACGTCATTAAGGTTGTGGATCTGAACGAGAGTGACTTTGTCTCGCGGGAAACGGCGCTCATCAAGGTGCATACGAGGCCGGAAGATCGTGCAGAAGCCTTGCGGATCGCCGATATTTTTCGAGCGAACGTCATCGATTCCACGCCGGCGACGTACACGATCGAGGTGACCGGCGATCCGCGGAAGATCGAAGCGATTATCAACCTGCTCCAACCCCTCGGAATCAAGGAACTCACACGTACCGGTCGGGTTGCAGTCGCTCGTGAGTCGATTCGGTCGACGGGCGTGCAGGCGAAAAAGATGGTCCGCGAATAGTCTCTACCGGGCGCATCATCCCTATCCGTTCAGTCGAGCGGACACTGTTGTTACCTAGGAGTAATCGATGAAAATTTACTACGATAAAGATGCCGATATTCAACAGATCAGGAACAAGAAAGTGGCGGTGATCGGCTACGGCAGTCAGGGCCACGCCCATGCGCTCAATATGAAGGAGAGCGGTGTGAGCGTGGTCATTGGGCTGCGCGAAGGCGCTTCATGGAAGAAGGCTGAACAGAGCGGATTAAAGGTCATGCCGGTGGCTGATGCCGTCAAGGCGTCCGACGTCGTCATGATTCTCGCTCCTGACGAAGCGCAAGCGGCCATCTACCGACAGGATATTGCCCCGAATCTGAAGCCGGGTTCCTCTCTCGCGTTTGGCCACGGGTTTAACATTCATTTTGGACAGATTGTACCTCCGGCTACGATTAATGTATTTATGGTTGCACCCAAGGGGCCTGGCCATCTTGTTCGATCGGAGTATACGAAGGGCAGCGGGGTGCCGTGTTTGCTCGCGATTCATCAGGATCCAAGTGGAACGACCAAGCAAGTAGGCCTGGCCTATGCCAGCGCGATCGGGGGTGGTCGGGCCGGTGTGATCGAAACTAACTTTCGAGAAGAAACCGAGACGGATCTTTTCGGCGAACAGGTTGTTCTGTGTGGAGGACTCACGTCCCTCATCCAGGCCGGATACGAGACGCTTGTGGAGGCTGGCTATTCCCCGGAGATGGCCTATTTTGAATGCCTGCATGAAGTAAAATTGATTGTGGATTTGATCTATCAGGGCGGCATTGCCAATATGCGGTACTCCATCAGTACGACGGCCAAGTACGGGGATATCACCCGTGGTCCTCGGATCGTGACGGAGCAGACGAAGCAGGAAATGAAGAAAATCTTGGGTGAAATTCAGCAAGGCCAGTTTGCCAAAGAGTGGGTACTGGAGAATCAAGCGAACCGTCCGGTCTATAATGCGTTGCTGGCCAAAGGTGAAGCCCATCCCATCGAAGAGGTCGGGGGCCGGCTGCGGGCGATGATGCCCTGGCTGAAAAAGGACCAATTGGTCGATAAAAACAAAAACTAAGGGTGGGGACTCTGTGGCAGATCGTGCCGTCGGCATTCCATTTGCCAAAGAAGGAATTCCCTTCATTGGGGCTGCTGTCGGCGTTACACTGCTAGCAGTATGGCTGGGCTGGATCATTGTGGCAGTCGGGGCAGCGATCCTGACGCTCTTCGTTTCCTGGTTCTTTCGCAATCCCTCCCGGGTGGTCCCTCAGGGGCCTCACCTTGTTGTGGCGTCCGGCGACGGGAAAGTGATTGCCATCGAAGAAGAGTTCGAGCCGCGATTTATTAAGGATCGCAGCATCCGCCTCACCATCTTCTTGAACGTGTTCGATGTGCACATCAATCGGATTCCCTGTGAAGGAGTCGTCGAGGAGATTCGGTATCAACCGGGTCTATTCCGCGTGGCCAGCAGGCCTGATGCGACGTTGCAGAACGAGCAAAACGCCCTGATGATCCGGACAGTGGAGGGTGGAAAGGTGCTGTGTGTGCAGGTGGCCGGGTTAATTGCCAGACGGATTGTCTGTTGGATTTCACCGGGAGATCGGGCTGTGCGGGGTGAACGATTCGGCTTGATTCGTTTTGGGTCGCGGATGGACACGTTTCTTCCTATCGGCACGGCGGTCAAAGTTGCAGTCGGCGATCGGGTCAAAGGTGGGGAGACCATCCTGGGAGAGTTACCATGAAAGCCAATGGACTTCGTCAATCGTTCGGAAAGGATGGGAAACGGCGCAAGGCCGCCATGCACTTGATTCCAAATCTTTTTACGACAGGGAATCTCTTGTGCGGCGTCTTTTCGATGCTGTCAGTATTCAATGCGGACTATATGGTCGCAGCGGTCGCAATTTTGGTAGCGATGGTCTTCGATGTGCTCGATGGAAAATCGGCACGACTGACAAACAGCACCAGTCATTTCGGCCTCGAATATGACTCGTTGTCCGACGTGGTGTCGTTCGGGGTTGCTCCTGGCCTTCTGATTTACTCCTGGGCGCTGAGCGGCCAGGGTACGTTTGGTATCGCGGTTATGTTCGCTTACGTGGCGATGGGTGCGGTTCGGTTGGCTCGGTTTAATTCGGCTGTAGCCGTGGCTGACGGCAAGTACTTTACAGGATTGGCGATTCCTGCGGCGGCCGGGGTTGTCGCGTCGCTTGTGATATTCGACCATTATAGTGTCAGGATCGGAACGGAAGTGAAACCCATGCTCGTTCTGATTATTACGCTGACCCTCTCGTTCTTAATGGTGAGCACCATCAAGTATCGGAGCTTTAAAGACATGAAGTTCCGCGGCGGCCAGCACATTACCTATCTTGTGTGGGGAATCTTGGCGCTCATGCTCATAGCCGCCTGGCCTCAAGTTATGCTCTTTGTCATCTTTGCCGGCTACGCGTTGCTCGGTCCGGCAGAACGGCTTGTCGGACTTCTGTTCAAGATGACCGGGAAGCGTCCGTCACCGAAAGCTGCGCAGTCGGTAATTGAATCGAAGTGAGAGTGGCATCGAAGAGGAGTAGTACGCGATTCGTACAGCAGTGAGAGAGCTGGTGCATGGTGCAAACCAGCCTGTGCGGCGCCGAACTCGCCTCTGAGCCAGAATCCGTGAAATCCGAGTAATGGATTCCGCCTCGCCCCCGTGACAGGGCGTTATGAAGGGCTGTGGATAGCGCACGTTGTTCATGGCTAAATCAGGGTGGTACCACGGAGCTTCTCAAGCCTCCGTCCCTGGGCGTAGGGATGGAGGCTTTTGTGTTTTTGCAGACTGCTGAAAACAGCCGCCAGCTTCGTTCTCGGCTTGAACACATTCTCGCCGTACCCCGGAGGGTACGCCTGCGAAGTCTTCTGCGCCTGCGGCCTTGTTGGACGTCCGTTTTGAGCAGTCTGAACCGAAGAGAGGTGAAACCATGACAAGGATGATCAGAATTTTCGATACGACGTTGCGGGACGGCGAACAATCGCCGGGGGCCAGCATGAATGTAGAAGAGAAAATCATGGTGGCGAAGCAGCTGGCACGCTTAGGAGTTGATATCATTGAGGCTGGGTTTGCCTATAGTTCGCCGGGAGATTTTACTGCGGTGCAGCGGATCGCGCAGGAAGTCGAGGGCCCGACGATTTGCAGCTTGGCGCGGGCGCGACCGGAGGATATCGAACGAGCCTGGGAGGCCTTGAAAGGGGCTCCGAAGGTCCGTATCCATACGTTTCTTTCAACCTCGGATATCCACTTGAAGCACCAGTTCAGAATGACACGTGACGAGGCGAAGAAACGTGCAGTCGAGATGGTGCAGCTGGCGAGAAGCTATGTGGACGATGTGGAGTTTTCACCCATGGATGCCAGTCGCTCTGATCCCACCTATCTCTATGAGGTGATCGAGGCGGTGATTGCCGCAGGGGCCGGGACGATCAATATTCCCGATACGGTCGGTTACGCAATTCCACAGGAATTCGGGAAACTCATCCGTCAAATTCGTGAGCAGGTACCAAACAGTGGGAAGGCCGTGATCTCAGTCCATTGCCACAACGATCTCGGTCTTGCCGTAGGGAACAGCTTGGCGGCGGTGTTCGAAGGGGCCGGCCAAGTCGAATGTACGATCAATGGGATCGGTGAGCGGGCGGGGAATACGGCGCTGGAGGAAATTGTCATGGGGCTTCGGACCAGGAAAGACTTCTATCAGGCCGACACAAAGATTCGCACCGAAGAGATCTCAAAGACCAGCCGATTGGTCAGCAAGATCACCGGCATGGTCGTGCAGCCGAACAAGGCGATCGTCGGGGCGAATGCCTTTGCCCATACGTCCGGGATTCACCAGGATGGGCTGCTGAAGGACAAAACAACCTATGAAATCATACGGCCGGAGACAATTGGGTTGATCGAAAGTAAGATGGTCATGGGGAAGCTTTCAGGTCGGCATGCATTTCGCCAGAGGCTGGTGGAGTTGGGGTATACACTCTCGGATGAGGAAGTGAACCATGCGTTCGAACGGTTTAAGAGATTGGCCGATCAGAAGAAGGAGATCTACGAAGAGGATCTCGAAGTCATTGTCTCAGAAGAGTTAGCCAAGATGGCCGATCGGATCACGCTGAAGTCGTTCCATGTGGCGAGCGGGACGGATCAGGTGCCAACCGCTACGGTCGAGCTTGAGATCGACGGACGCATCGTCACGAAGACCGGGACGGGCGATGGACCGGTCGATGCGGTCTATAGGACGATTGCCGCAATTACGGAGACGAAGAGCACCCTCCTCATGTATGTCGTGAAGGCCATTACAGGTGGGACTGACGCCCAGGGCGAAGTCTCGGTTCGGGTTCAAGAAGAGGGCCGCACCGTCTCAGGTCATGGAGCGGATACGGATATCATCACGGCTTCGGCTCGAGCCTATCTCAACGCATTAAATAAGTTATCGTACCTGGCTGGAAAACAGGCCCAGGGCGAACAGAAAGTGAACTTGATTTAGAGAAAGTGGCCACGGTAGAGTCAGCGGCTCCGGTCTGGGAGGGGGACGGTATTACTGGCTGTGAGGTGGGTTGTGGTTCATGTCACCCTGGCAGCTCGGCCGGAGTTTTTGGCCGGCGATCATACTGTTCTGCGGGAGCTTCTGCATCCGGCGAAACAACCGGTCGCGCTTGGGTATAGTATGGCGCATGGGACATTGGCTCCCGGTGCTCGGTCGAAATGGCATAGGCTGGCGTCCTCAGAGGTCTACTATATAGTCGCCGGCCGGGGACGATTGACCGTAGACGACTCGGTTGTCGCGGTGGAACCAGGCTCCGTCGTCTATGTGCCTCCGGGGGGAAAGCAGTCGTTAGAAAATAGTGGACCCACCGCCATCGAGTTCCTCTGCTTAGTCGATCCCGCGTGGCGACCAGAGGATGAGCAAGTCCTGGAATAGAGGCTTGTGCGGTCCCAACTCAAAGAAGGAGAGTGGTGTGTGAAGGCGAAGATTGCCGTACTAGCCGGTGATGGGGTGGGTCGGGAGATCGTCCCTGAGGCTGTGAAGGTGCTGAAGGCTGTGGCCGAGAAGTTCCAGCATACCTTCGAGTTTCTCTCCGGTGACGTTGGGGGACAGGCCATTGATAAAGTGGGTGTGCCGCTCCCTCAGGAGACGCTGACCCTGGCCAAACAGAGCAATGCCGTGTTGCTTGGCGCAGTAGGCGGTCCTAAATGGGAGGGGCTGGAGTATAGTCTACGTCCGGAACGCGCGCTGTTGGGATTGCGCGAACACCTGGGCCTCTATGCGAATTTGAGGCCGGCGAAGTTATATCCGATGCTGGCCGATGCCTCAACACTGAAACGAGAAGTGATCGAGGGGATCGACATCCTCGTCATTCGAGAACTGACGGGTGGGATCTATTTCGGAAAACCAAAAGGGATCGAGAAGCTGCCGAATGGGAGTGAACGAGGTGTCAACACCGAGGTCTATACCACGGAAGAAATCCAGCGCATTGCGAAAGTGGCATTCGAAGCGGCGAGAAAACGCCGGAAAAAAGTGATGTCCGTCGACAAAGCGAACGTGTTGGAGTCATCCGAACTCTGGCGTCGTGTCGTCACCGAGGTTCACAAGGGTTATCGGGATGTGGAGTTGAGCCATATCTATGTCGACAATGCGGCGATGCAACTGGTGCGCAACCCGCGACAGTTCGATGTGATGCTCTGCAACAACATCTTCGGTGACATTCTGAGCGACGAAGCGGCCATGTTGACCGGATCCATCGGCATGTTACCCTCGGCCAGTATTGGCGCGCAGGTCGGACTGTTCGAACCGATTCACGGCAGCGCGCCGGACATTGCCGGGAAGAATGTGGCGAATCCTATTGCGACGATCGCCTCGGCGGCCATGATGCTGTCCTATGCGTTCAAGCTGGATAAGGAAGCAGCCGCTATCGAGCAGGCGATTGTGAAAACCCTCGATCTCGGCTTTCGCACGAAAGATATTCATAGTCCTGGTACTCGCCTTGTCACGACGACAGAAATGGGTGAGGCCATCCTAAGAAATCTGAACTAGCCAGGATTGTCGAAACGGATGAGGACAGATCTCAAATCTGGATTGATCAAGACCGCTGCCGGTACCGGAGAATCCGGGTGGACCGGTGATGGCGCTGAGGCCCTCGCTGCCTGTCTGAATGAGCCGAAGGCTCTCACTCTTGATACAGAGGGGAACCTGTTCATTGCCGACTCCGAGAACCACATTGTTCGGAGAATTGACAAGAAGACCGGAAGGATCAGGACGGTAGCCGGCCGCATTCAGAAGACTGAATCAGGGACAACACCCGCCTTGCCCGTTCCGGTGGCTCAGCGAGGGGATGACGATCCTTTTGCCGAAAGCGGCACGGTCCATCCGCATGCCTTTAGCCAACAGACTGACCTGAGTGGAACCGTGCGTTATGTTGTGACCGGTACGGCACCGGCCAAACGCTTCAGCGGCGATGGTGGCCCTGCGGATCAAGCGCTGCTGAATTTTCCGACTGCGGTTGTGGTCGATCGGCTAGGGCATCTCTACATTGCAGACACGTTGAACCATCGGGTGCGGCGTGTGGATGCGGTGACAGGGATCATCACGACAGTCGCAGGTCTGGGCCAACCTCGGTGCTCAGGTGATGGGGGGTTGGCCATCGAAGCCGGGTTAAATGAACCGGCTGCCTTGGCGATGAGTGACGAGGGCGTCCTCTATATTGCCGATCAGAACAACCACCGCGTGAGGGCGGTGGATCTGTCCACCGGAGTGATTTCTACAGTCGCAGGGACAGGAACGGCTGCGTATAATGGAGATGGGGTGGCTGCAACGGAAACCGGTCTGGCCGGTCCAAGCGGATTGGCGCTTGCTTCAGACGGCACATTATTTATCGCCGATAGTTTTAATGGAAGGGTTCGTGCTGTTGATCCCGTCACTGGTATCATACGCACCGTAGTGGGCGACGGCGGTGAGTATCGGTACCAAGGGCCGGATGAGCCACCCAGTATCAGCCTCTCGCGGCCATCGGGAATCGCGTTGGATGAAGAGGGGAATCTATACGTTACGGATTCGGACAACCATCTGGTGCGGCGATGGGATCGAATGACCGGGCGTATTGAGCGGGTTGCCGGGGTTGGTGTCGCACGCTACGGAGGCGACGCGGAATCGGCCCTCGACGCAGGGTTGAGCTACCCGTTTGGCATTGTGGTGGACCGTGCGGGGCATGTACTCGTGGCCGATACATTCAATCATCGCATTCGTGAAATTGTACTGTAGGCAGGATCGAGGCTCATGTTGAAAAAGAAATCAGGGTATGTGGTGGCCATCCTCGGTGCCACGGGGGCGGTTGGGAAAGAAACGCTCGAGATACTTGAGGAGCGAAAGTTTCCGTTGGCTTCGCTGCGTCTGTTTGCCTCAAAGCGTTCGGCCGGTGAGGTGATGCCGTGTCAGGGCAAAGAGTGGAAGGTTGAGGAACTGACACCGGAGTCGTCGTTTGCCGGTGTCGACTTTGCATTCATTTCAGCGACCGACGCCATCAGCCGCGAGTATGGTCAACGGCTTGGAGCGGCCGGGGTTGTGGTCATCGACGACAGCGGCGTCTTTCGGATGGAAGCCGATGTTCCGTTGGTTGTGCCGGAAGTCAATGCCCATGCTCTCATGACGATGCCTCGCGGCATTGTGTCGATTCCCAACTGCACAACCACGCCGCTGGTGATGGCGCTCAAGCCGTTGCAGGATGCGGTGGGGGTAAAGCGCGTTGTCGTGACGACGTTTCAATCGGTGTCCGGGACCGGCGCTGCAGCCATGGATGAACTCATGACGCAAACAAAAGATCTGTTGGCATTTCGTGATGCGAAGGTCGAAGTCTACCCCTATCAGATCGCCTTTAATCTCTTGCCGCACATCGGCTCCTTTAATCATGAAGGGGACTGTTCTGAGGAAGTGAAAATTGCCAAGGAGACAAGAAAGATTCTTGAAGCTCCGGCGCTTCGCGTGACGGCGACGACCGTGCGTGTTCCGGTGTTGCGCTGCCATTCCGAAGCCATCAACGTGGAGTTGGGACGGTCGCTCAAGCCCAATGAAGCCCGTGCGGCGCTGGCGGCTATGCCGGGGGTCATTGTGTATGATGATCCAGGCAAGAAGCTCTACCCAATGCCGTTGGATGCGACCGGAAAGGACGAGGTCTATATCGGCCGTATCAGGGAAGATGAATCGATCACGAACGGTCTGAATCTCTGGGTGGTGTCCGATAATCTCCGAAAAGGGGCCGCGCTCAACGCGGTGCAAATTGCAGAACATTTGGCTCAAGGATAATGGCTGAATGGGGAAATCTTGGCAAGGTCTTCATCGGAGTCGGGGTATGCGTGGCGCTGGTCGGTGTGTTGATGCTGCTCGCAGACCGCGTTCCGGGAATAGGGAATCTTCTGGGATGGTTCGGCAAGCTCCCTGGCGACATATCTATTCGACGAGATAACTTCAGCTTCTCGTTTCCTCTTGTAACCAGCCTGCTTCTCAGTGTGATCCTGAGCTTGATACTCTATTTCATCACGTGGATATTTCGCCGGTGAAGCAATTGAGAGCGAACATGTATCGAGCCGTTGTGGCGGGAGTGTGCCTCTTCAGCCTGTCCTCGGGAGCCGAGGCGGCAGAGTCGCTCCGAGTTCTGCTGTCGGCCGACGTACCACGCCTCGATATCCGTACAGGCGGTCCGTTGTGGCTGACGGATGCCAAAGGCCGTGATCAGGCTCTGCGCACTCCGGCCCAGATTTCGGCGTCTGAAACAGGGTTTTTGCTGAATGGTGTCCGCATACAGACCGAGCAGTTGACGCTGCATGGTGGGGAACAAGGCCTCACGCTGACAATTCCACGTCCCGTTCGGAAGTCCAACGGGATGGCGGTGTCATCGGCCGACTCCGGCATGGAGGTCTCAGTGAGCGGCCTGGTCCAATTCGTGCGCAGAGGCAAGGGGTTTTCGGTCATTAATCGGGTGGATCTTGAAGAGTACGTCAAAGGGGTCGTTCCCTCGGAGGTCAGTTCGACCTGGCATCCGGAAATGCTGAAAGCGCAGGCGGTCGCTGCACGGACGTATGCGCTCTACCAGCAGATGTTGAGCGCCACGCGGGAGTACGACGTGGCGGCAACGGTGCAAGACCAGGTCTATCGCGGAAAGCAGGGGATTGATGTGGGGATCCTGCGTGCGGTCGAAGAGACCCGCGGGTTGGTCGTAACCTATCTGGGTGCGCCGATCTACGCAGCCTTTTCATCGACAGCCGCTGGGCTGACGGAAGATGCCATGAATGTGTGGTCGAAAGAGTATCCGTATCTCAAGGGCGTGGAGTGTCCTTTCGACCTTGCGTCGCCCTACTATCAATGGAAATCCTCCTTCAAAATCGACACGCTCGAACAGAATTTGCGGCAACAGGGATTTCCCGTGGGTACGATCGCGACGATCACGCCCCTGGCATTCAGCCGCGGGGGGCGAGTCGCGAAGCTGCGTGTGCTCCACTCTGGCGGAGAATTGGTTCTTCGTGGAGAAGACTTACGGAAAGCGGTCGGCTATACCATCATCCCCAGCACGCAGTTCGCCATCGAATCGATCGGCCGAGATGTGGTGCTATCCGGCTTCGGCGCGGGTCACGCCGTCGGCATGTGCCAGTGGGGGGCGAAAGAACTGGCTGAGTTGGGCTACCCCTTCTCGACGATTCTTCAGTATTATTATCCTGGTACCGAACTGCAAAACTTGACGCTGACCAAACCTCCGACTCCGCCGTCTTCCTGATGCAGCTTTCCGAATTCGATTTTCCGTTCGACCCCTTGCTGATTGCCACTCACCCCTGCCTCCCGCGCGATCATGCCAGACTGCTCGTGCTACAGCCTCTTGATGGTTCGTTGACCCATCGTTGCGTCGACGAGTTGCCTGACCTTCTTCAGCCCGGCGATCTCCTCGTGGTCAACAATACGAAAGTGTTGGCGGCGCGCGTGGTTGGACGGAAGAGTCCTTCTGGTACGGAGGTCGAGATTCTTTTTGTAAAAGATCTTGGCGATGCGGTCTGGGAAGTGCTGATCAAGGGAACGTTTCGGCTCGGACAGAAGATTGAGATGGGGGCAGGCGTATCTGCTCTGGTAGTCGAGCGTGGCGCACGACGCACGACGGTTCGGATTGAGAGTCCAATTCCGTGGTCCGAATGGTTGCGACAACATGGTCGAATGCCGCTTCCTCCCTATGTGAAACGGGCACCGACCGACCAAGATCGCCAATGGTACCAAACCCTGTTTGCAGAACATGAGGGTGCCATTGCGGCGCCGACCGCAGGGCTCCATTTTACACCGGAACTGCTGACGCGACTCCAACAGCGAGAGGTCGGTCTCGCGACCGTAACGCTCCATGTGGGTGTCGGGACCTTTAAGCCGGTGACCGTCGATCACATCGAAGACCATCAGATGGGCGCGGAGTGGATCGAGGTCGGAGCAGAGGCGGTTCATGCCATTGAGCAGGTGCGGGCAAAGGGAGGACGCATTGTCGCTGTTGGGACCACCGTTGTGCGCGCGCTCGAAACTGCGGCTCGCGCAGAGGGCCGGATCCGATCCTATCGGGGAGAGACAGAGATGTTCATGACTCCAGGGTTCCGGTTCAAGGTGGTCGACGCCCTCCTCACGAATTTTCACATGCCACGTACCACGTTGCTGATGCTGGTCGCCGCGTTGGCCGGGACTGAATTTCTTCGACGAGCCTATGCGGAAGCGGTTCGCGAACGTTACCGCTTTTACAGCTATGGTGATGCGATGCTGATTCTCTAGCAGGCTGCTGAAAAAGTCGCCCATCTCACGCACCCAACCCCGGCGCGCCAAGACGCGCCTTTTCCCCAAGCATCGTTCTCGCATCGTTCAGATCCTCAACGTACCCCA
>OELA01000335.1_pt2 | contig 28733 bp, 28 predicted proteins | sample 1503161 | NCBI WGS metagenome assembly OELA01 (sample SAMEA104379559, study PRJEB20068) | metagenome | biome: 1000743; feature: 77; material: 1998 | place: USA | collected 2012 | depth 25 m
CTGCGCACGCTATCGTTGAACCCGACACCCGTCACGAAGACTGGGTCCACCGTCCCATTCGCGTGAAGCCGCACCAGTCGAGTAACCACTGTCCCGTTGTAGCTGGTGAAGTCGCCGCCCACATACACATTCCCGCTCCCATCACCAGCCGGCGCGATACTGCGCACGCTGTCGTTGAACCCGAAACCCGTCGCAAAGGCCGGATCAACCGTTCCATCGGGATTGAGACGGACCACACGACTCACCTCTGTTCCGTTGTAGGTCGTGAAGTCGCCGCCCACATATAGACGCCCGCTGCCATCGCCGACCGGCGCGATGCTCAATACGGTACCATTAAAGCCAGGGGCCTGGGTGAACAGGGTTCCTCCACCAGTACTTCCAGTACTCCCTCCGTCATTGCTACATGCCATGGCCACTACAGCCAATGCCACGACGAGTCCGGCACACCCTGAGGGTGACCTTCGCCACTTGCCGATGGGTGCGGTGCAACGCAAGGTAGGGAAGAACCTCCATTCGAATCACAGTCCGGCTTTGAGCTGATGGGCTACGAAAGTGCTCGAAGGAAGTCTATGTAAGATGTCTGCATCGCGTCTATCCCTCAAAAGGGGGCCATCAGACCGGAGAGAATTGCCCGCGAGACCTTCTCCGAGTTGTATGAGCAACTGCAGGATCGCGACTCTCGAGCGGATAACGTACCGGGTGGCGTGTACGAGGCGCATCCGGTCTACCGGAAGCCCGCCGTGGTGCCGAGGCTTGGTCCGTTGACGGCGACGGCACTGCAGGCGACCGTCGGTCGGCACTTTCCTGCAACATCCACTGCACAAGACAATTAGGTCGAGGATTTTTGATATTCTGGCACCAGGTTGGCACCAAAATCCTGGATACCCACCAGCGGCATAAATACCGGCTTCTTATGGACACATGCCCATAAAGCTACAAGAACCATTGCCAGTACAGCATCCAAAACATAATGGTATCCGAGCATGAACGTGCTCAAACATAGAGTAAGATTTATAGGTAAGAATAACCGGTAGAGTCCCTTATAAGGAGTGAGACATTTTTGAAGGAACAGGGCAATCATCACGTGTAGACTTGGCATTGCAATAAAGTATCCATACCCCGAGAGAGGATCACCATTCCGCGCAGCATGGTAATCATGCAGCATACCGCTCATAAGACTAAGATCTGCTCGCGTGGCATCGATTGAGTCAGGGTAGTACAAGCAAGGACCGATTGCGGGATAGATCAGATAGCACACCACCCCAACGGCATAGAAACCAAACAATGATTTTACGAAATATGCTACCCTGCATGCATCTCCTGTCTGGCACACGAGCAACAAGACAAGGCAAATCTCACCAAATAAAGCCCCATAAGAATTACTGAGTAGTTGGTTTATGAATGAATTGTGAACAATGGGGAAAAGACCTTCGTACGACACCGGCGTGGTAAACAGTGAATAAAACCATTCATCAACTTGCCGGAGAAATGGATCGTGTATGCCTGGCACAAAATGGACAAGAAGATAGTTCACATTCCAAAGTGTCGCATAGCCGAGGAATATACTTGTCAAACCGCCGAAGATCAGCTTCCACTCCCATTGAACGGAACCGCGGTGCAACAAACGCAGGGCACCTAAGGCTAAGAGAGGCCAGATAAAAATGTATTGAAGCAACAACAACACGGAGGCGGAGCCTGGGAAGTCGATTTTGAGATGCGTCCGTTGCGTGGAATACCAAAAGAAGATGACAGCTATAGACATGGAAAAGATGGTCAAAATGGGTAATAAAAGCCATGGAACTGCAGGGGAGAGTCCTGCGGAGGCAAGCCCAGCTATGCTGAGGACATATATGGCAGTTAAGAGGCCTATAAGTTCGCTGATAGGCGCGGACGCCTGTTTTTTCACTGCCGTATTGTATCTAGGACTCATTACCTTGAAGTTCATGACAGATCGTTGCGCGAGGCCGATCGCATCCAAATTCTTAGCGGAGCGTCTCACAATAGCGTTCAAACTGCAGCACACTCGCAAGTAATTCAGCCCCACCCTGGCGTTGATAGTCGTTATCCCGCACCCCCTCTTGCCGGTCCTGCCTGACTCGTTGACACGCTTGAAGCTCGGCCCGCCGTATCTGCGGCTGAAGCCGACTCTGTTCCTCCGGAGAACGTTGCGATAATCGCTCCTGCATCTGCTGCATCCCCACAAAGTGATCGCGGAGTGTCGGTTCTCCGGCTGACATCTTCGGTGGTTCAGTCTCCGCTGAATAGCCGGCAGCAGGGCACATCAAGAGCACAAGCAACACAAGCTGTTTCACGGACACCTCCTATATGAGTCGAATGCCTTGTTGAGCCGGAATCGTATCGATGAGGTTAAAATTCGTTCGCACGGTGGCAATCGCTTCACCACGCTGCTCGATCGCTCCCTCGGTGATTGGCCCCAGCCAATTGTCGGCCCTTTCCAAATACGAAATCTTATTGGGATCGATTCCCATAATTCGACAACAGGTCGCATCGACCGCGACAAGATTACGCCCCATCACCACCACTCCGGCCTTCTTGGGATCGCCCATAATTGGACCATCGCCTTCCATTCCCACAATTCCATCGACAATGGCAAACTGCGGTTTCAATGTTGCATTAATGTCCAAAATAGAATTTTCGATCCCGACATGGTGCAGCACGTTCTTCGGCCAGCCATAGTAAATACCCGGCATCACTCCGAATAAGTTCTTCATTGAGAGCGTGGCCCCTGTCCAATGATGTGTCTTCAGCTTTGCTACGGACACGATCCAATCTACTTCTTTGAAAAGAGCAGGGAATGTCAGCGTCCGTAATGAGGACTGACGACCGGCGTTCGGCAGTTCATACCCCGTGATGTAATTCAGATCGTGAAACCGGATACGGTCTTCCGTCAGTACATCCGCTAAACCGGATTCTTCATAGACTGCAAGTGTGTCACGACGATGACCAGGCCCCTCGGCAACCATGACCCTAGCCGCGCCAAGTCGTAGAAAAGCTTCGATCGCACCACGCAGAACCAGGGGGTGCGTATTGATATGCGGTGCTCCCCTTGATGTTTCAACAAGATTGGGCTTCAGCAATATCCGTTTGCCACGAATCTCTTCTGGAATGACTCCCAATTCGCGGAACCCCTCCACCATAAGCCCGGAGAGATTCCCTCCATATTCGTTCATTTTCGCGACAAATGTTTCAGATTGAAGTCTGGGTCGAAAATACCACTGACCGGCCGAGACCCCTGACGCTAACAAGATCCCTCCAGCGAGAGCATAGAGAAATTCTCGTCTGGTCCATCCGTCATTCCCCTGATCTGTCATCCTGTCTACGTTCGCCATTTAAAAGCCTATAAACCTAGTCCATCACATTGCTGAGTGTTGATTGTAAGCCTCAAGGATGCCCCTTGAAGCCACTAACGGCAATAACAGGAGGGCCAAAGAAGATGTGTCGTAGGGGCCATAGCGTTCCTGCCGCCCAAGCGTCTGATGAATCAAGTCATTAGACCCCTTAGGGGCTTCACCCCAGGCCCCCAGGCCTAGCAAGCCCCATCCAAGACCAATGGGGGTACGGACTCGATCCACTTCGCCCCTCAGATAGTCTATGCTCATCTTAATTTCGTTATAGGGGACAAGACCCGCCAATGCCTGAAGCGCAGCGCCGGTACTTTCTGGAGCAGGATGTAGTTCAGTCCCGAAAACCCTTGTGTTGCCATAATTCCAGCCACCGCTGGGAAGTTGACGGTCCATCAATAGGCGAACTCCATCGGAAACCCGATGGTGCTGGGCTAAGCCGCTGCTTCTCAATGCGCACATCGCCAATACCGTAGGCTCCACCCACGAATGCGTGTCTGCAATCCATGACCATCCGGGAATACTCGGATCGTGCTGAGTTGGAGCATCAGGTTCCTTTTTCCAATGTCTCCCCGCCGCCCCTAGAAGGAACTGAACGCCTCGATGCGAGTGAGACGCGTGTACTGGCGAATGGCTCCAAGCAAGTACGCTGAGTGCCGTAGGCCAGTATGCTTTGGTGTGGTCCCTCGCAATACTGACAGATCCATCCCCTGCTTGAGCCTCTGCTAAACGAGCCCCGGCTGAGCCAAGAAGGGAATGATGGGGATTGAAAAACAGGAGCGGGAGCATCGCCCATGCCGTGGCGTCACAACGAAATGGTTCGCCGCTCTGGGGCGGGAAACCGCCCTGCGGCAACGCACGCATTTCGAGCAGCTCCATCGCACTGTTTGGTTGAGAATGCTTCAGCAGCAATGCTCCTACTTAGTGACCGCCCAGTGAGGGCAACAAAGTTCTGGCAATCTTTATCGCTGCAGGTCCGACAACGACCACAAACAAACTCGGGAAAATGAAAAAGATCAAGGGGAAGAGTAACTTGACCGGCAACTTGGCCGCGAGCTCCTCTGCACGGAGTTGCCGATTAACTCGCATCGAATCTGAATGGACTCGCAACGCTTGAGCTACGCTTGTTCCAAACTTGTCCGTTTGGACCAACAAAGCGACAAGGCTACCGACCTCTTCAAGGTCGATACGCCGGCTCAGATTCTTGAGTGCCTCGGTGCGTGATAAACCGGTGCGCAGTTCGAGTGAAATCAGATTGAACTCTTCCGCCAATTCCCGATGGGCAAACTTGATTTCGCTGCTTACGCGGCCGATCGCAGCATCCAAACCCAACCCAGCCTCAACGCACACCACCATCAGATCCAATGCATCGGGAAATGCTTTTAGAAGCTTATCTTTTCGCGCGCTGATCGCATAGCGAAGCCACAGCATCGGCAGGAAATATCCTGCTGAGGCTGCACCGACATAGAACACAACCTGAGCAAGCACCGATGGAAATCCCAGCATCTTCGCAGGAAGAAATACCACAATCATCAAAACAAGGATACCGGAGAGAAGTTTAGCACCCATGAATAAGATCGGAGCTTGGGCATGTCGGTAGCTGGCGGACACGAGTTTGTCTCGAATAGCTGAAACTTCCGATTCATTGGATGGCTTGTTCGCCTCGCCCAAACGTGTGAGCAAAGAATGGAGTTTGTCTTTGACACTCACGCCAAAGGATTCGTGGTCAGAAACCGTGACGCCAATCTGACCTTCAGCACGGCGCTTGATGACATTCATGGTCGCTCGTGACCCCTGGACGAGGTACAGCCCCATGCTGCACAACAGCACCATCGCGAAGATTAAGAATGCGATAACCCAAGTCATATCCATGTCAATTGTCCTTCGTTAAACCTTGATGTTGATCAGCCGTTTCATCACAATGCCACCAACAATCATCATCGTGATCGCGCCGGCGATCATCGTCTGACCCATGGGGTCAATAAAGAGCGGTTTCAGATACTCAGGATTCATGAGGTAGAAGTACAGCGCCATTCCAAATGGCAAGGACATCAAGACTATGGCGGAAATCCGTCCCTCCGCAGACAGGGCGCTAACCTTTTTCTTTAATTCGAAACGCTTCCTGATCAATCGGCTGAGGGAATCGATAATTTCCGCTAAATTACCGCCAGTTTCGCGTTGAATGTTGACGGAGGTGACAAAGAACTTCACGTCCAGCAATTCAACACGGTTAGCCAGATGGTTCATGGATTCCGGCACAGATACTCCCATGGAGATTTCATCATAGCTGCGCTGAAATTCACCGGCGATGGGATCTCGCATCTCGCTGCCTACCATCTTCATGCCGACAAATAAGGCATGACCTGCACGGAGCGCCCTTCCGGTCAGCTCCAGGGCATCAGGAAGTTGTCGGTGAATTTCGCCAAGCCGACGCCACTTTCGATAGTAGAGATGCCCCCAAGGCAGGAGCATCCCAGATCCGGCGCAACCAAGCATGATGTACGGCTGCCAAATGATCGCTCGGCTTCCAAATAATCCACCAAGGACGGCCAACAAAACTGAGGCCAGCATGTAGGCGGCGAGCGAGTAGGGGACCTTCGCTTGCTCATGGTCTTTTGCGATCCGACCGACATATTCCCGTTCTTTCAGTTTTGCCAACAGCGTGTTGAGCCACGGAATCTCGCTATACGTTTCCTTCATAACGAGGCCTGAAGCCGTGCTCTGTTCCGGCTGTGTAGCCCAACTTTGCAACCGCTCATTCACACGCTGCTGATCTCTGGCACCGCGCGACCTGGAACGAACAAGGTAATAGCACCCTTCGAATACAAGAACGATTGTGATAAAGATGCCAAAGCCGATCAATGGGGTTAGCATTCATACACCTTTGCCGCATCGAACAGATCATTAGGAAGCTGGATTCCCATCGCCTGAAACTTCTCGACGAACTTTGGCCTGATACCGGTCGCTCGAAACCGCCCTTTAACCTTCCCGTTATGATCGACGCCGGTCTGTTCGAAAGTGAAAATTTCCTGCATCGTTACCACGTCGCCTTCCATTCCAGAGATTTCCTGCACGCTCACCACTTTTCGAGAACCATCCGACAGACGCGTAAGCTGAATTATCACGTCCAGAGCGGACGAGATGTAATGCCGAAGGGCCTTGCTCGGCAAATCAAATCCCGCCATGGCTACCATCGTTTCGATCCTGGTTAAGGCGTCGCGGGAAGAATTGGCATGGACGGTTGTGAGCGACCCGTCGTGGCCGGTATTCATGGCCTGAAGCATGTCCACCGTTTCTGCACCGCGAACCTCGCCGACGACGATGCGATCGGGCCTCATACGGAGCGCATTTCTGACGAGTTCACGTTGGGAAAATTCACCCTTACCTTCGATATTCGCCGGTCTGGTCTCCAACCGGACTACGTGATCTTGCCGCAATTGCAGTTCCGCGGCATCCTCGATCGTGACGATGCGTTCCGTCGCCGGAATAAATCCGGACAGGATATTGAGAATCGTGGTTTTCCCGCAACCGGTGCCTCCCGAAATCAACACATTGAGTCTGGCCCGGACAATCCCACGTAGCAACTCGGCGATTTCCGGGGTGAACGACCGTTTCTCAACCAGATCGGATACTTGCAGAGGATCTTTGCTGAACTTGCGAATCGAGACACAGGAGCCATCGAGCGCCAGCGGAGGAATAATGGCATTTACACGTGACCCATCCGCCAGCCTGGCATCCACCATAGGAGACGATTCATCGACCCGGCGTCCCATCGGCGCTATAATGCGTTCGATGATTCTTCGAAGATGTTTCTCGTCCCGAAACCGGACAGCCGTTCGTTCGAGCTTCCCGTATCGCTCGACATAGACTCGTGCATGGGTGTTCACCAGGATGTCGTTGATCGTAGGATCTTTCAGCAAGGGCTCCAAAGGACCAAGTCCTGTGACCTCATCCAGAATATCCTGCACCATTTGCCCGCGCTCTCGCTGATTGAGCGCAACTTTTTCCTCCTGCAAGATTTGTTCGACCAAGCGCGAGAGCTCCTGCACGAGTTGCTCCTGCTTCATCGCACTGGCCACCGTCAGGTCGAGCAGTTCGATGACGCGATTATGCACCTTGGCCTTAAGATTCTCGTAATAGATCTGCTGTCCGGACTGATCAATCGGTTGGGTGCTTAACACAATCGGTCTCCCTTCGTACGTGGTCCACTCATCCGCGATAAAGATTAACTTCTGACCTTTGACGAGAAGGTTAATCCTCCCCAGTAACGTGAAAGAAATGAATCCTTACGCTCAGCTGCGAATTCAGCTCCGACACCTTTAAGCTGATCCCCTGTCAATTTCGCCGCTTGTGTCACATACCATTGCGTCAGAGCAGCGCGCGGGGCATGCACAGTCAGCGGCACGCCTTTGTTCAGCGAGCTGCTGGCCATCGGATAGTCGTTTGGTACCAACCAGCCAACTTTTTGTTCAAAGAGACCTTCGGCATGCTGGAGCAATTCGGAATCCGACGACTGATATCGATTCACCACGATCGTCACTTTGTCACGATCGAACCCCGCGTCCCGCATTACTTGAAGATATTGTTTGGTCCGGCGGATAGCAGGGAGACTGAGGGTGGTCACCAAGAACACCATCGAGGCAAAATCAAGCGCTTCACGGGTTTCAGCGTTCAGTGTGTGCCCGCAATCGACGAATACATGGTCATACATCGACTGCATGACTTCCAAAGTATGTACAGCGGACCCTCCGGGAATCGTCTCACCCGATTCTCCTTGTACCCCCGTCAACCCGGATTGGAGAAGATGAAGATTGGATTCGTGTTTGCTTATAAGACTCTGCACAAATGTTGCATCCAGTCTGGAAAGGTCCGCGGCAAGGTCTCGGAAGCCCTTGGCCGGTTGGAGGTCAAGAAACAGAGGCAGGTCGCTGTCATCGAGGTTGAAGTCGACCAGCGCGACCTGCTTCTCTTGATTGAGCTGTCGCAGACTCATCGCCAAATTCACTGCCAGAGTACTGGTCCCACTTCCTCCCTTGGCGCCCAGAAATGCGACGATCTTTCCGCCCTTGGTATTGTTCTGTTGCCCCCTTAACTTAAGGCGTTCTTTCAACCGGCTCACCGCTGCGTCGAATTCCTTCCGATGAATCGGCTGGGGAAGAAACTCTTTAATCCCCATACGGAACGCTTCCAGCATCACTTGCGTATCCGTCGTGGCAGAAGTCAAAAAGACTTCTATCGCGGGATTCTTCTCCAAGAGTCCTTTCGTCAAGCCGAGGGTCCGTTCTGGATTGTGTTCATCCAGCTCCACACAGACCACGTCGACGGACGTAGGGCCGCCGGATTCCTTAATGAGACACGATCGGTGGGAAGTCAGCAATTCAACAAACGTGCGACGAACTGACTCACTCCGACATTCCAGCCATACGGTGATAAATCCCGACATCTGATCAGATCCTCCTCTTACGAATTACTCGACGAGTCCTGGGATACTGCCTAGCGTACCGAAGCTTCCACCGCCGCCTTGCCCACCAGTGACTTCACCGCAGGTCACCGTGGCATTAATTTGCTGACTTGGAGCCCCCTGCACATTCCACACGCAGGCCGTTGCAAAGCCTACGGTCATATAACTACCATTGGGGTTACTACAAGAACTCGTATTGCCCGTTGCATACACTGGCACCGTTATATTCCAACAGGACCCGCTCGGACTATTGGCATCCGGCACTTTTTTGGCATTGAAGAGATTGATCAAGCTCGGGAACACCGAGGCCATGTTTCCTCCGGTATAGTTCAGAGACGTTTGCCCACTGTCTATTTCCGGAGTGGGGTACGTGGGTGGATTGGGGGTCAGACCCTGAACAATCGTTCTCTCGGTATTGGCATTGGGGGGGGTTTCAAGAAACGTCTGCCACCCGGCGCAACTGGTGGTGGTCGGATAGAATTGGATCGGGGCATTACAAAAAGCCGGATTGTTGAAAAACACTTGGTCAAACCCAAAGGGCGCATTGGCCTCTCCCGGCAGGAGAACTCCGGTGCCTGTCAGCGCGGCTGTCGCCGTCGCCGTGACGTTCATGCTGCTGATGCCCATGATACCGGCCAGCCAGGTCGCGACCGCGCCATTCGCACTCGCATCTCTATGAGCCGTGACCCGTACCCCCGTCACACCGATGTTCCCAGGAGTCAAGGTACGAGGACCAACGTTCCACACCCCGATCACAATATCGGCCGGATTGATGGCAATCGACACCTGCCGCGCTTGATTTGCAAAGGCGGCCGCGGTGACAGCAGTCTCCACCAAGCCTGGGCTGCTGTATGTGTAGGTGGTGTAGGGCGTGCCTGGCGGCAGGGCCTGATAGATTACGCCCAGCTGCCTGGCCCCAGCCAAAGCCGAAGCGTCCGCCACATTCTGCAACTCATTTCGCGCGATCATGGCGTTACTGATATCCAGCGCCAGGGCCCCAAAGGACAACAACACCACGAGCACAACTGCGACCATGACCGCCACGGCGCCCTTCGTATCTTGCATCACCGTCGCTCGACAAATGGCCCGCCCTATTTTTTTTGCCGGCAGAACCTCATTCATGTCGCATCACCGTTTGGGCTACGAGGTTAATCGTCGGAGTAACCGACGTGAGTCCTGGCAGTACAACAAACGTATAGGGGAGAGTCAGCGTGACAGTCACAGGCGAGCCTGTGCCACCTGTGAGTACTGGCGGCGGGGTGCGTGTCACATTCCCCGGGGTGATCCCGGCCGCCGTCAAATAGGTATCGATTTTGGCATCGACTGCAGCATTCGTAATCGGAGGCACGGACTGGACGATCCCAAGCCGCGCCCCTTCGCGACTGGCATTCGTGAGAATCGCCTGCTGATAGAGAGCAAAGCCAAACTCGATAATCCCGAACACAATCATCATGAGCAGCGGCAGTAATATGGCAAACTCAACAGCCGAAGCTCCCGATTCTGATCGAAATATCTTTTGCACTCTCATCATCTCCTACCTTGTTTGAATGCCTTGAGTGACTATCGAAGGAGACTTGATCGTTGTTCGATAGTCTTCCGGCTTCTCAAACGACGATCGATAACGCTCCATGGTGTGTTTCGAAGCGTTCCCATCTTCCATTCCATAAACAGGATGAACAGTTTCTTCTGCTTCCGGGTTGAGTATTTGCTGGTCACGCGCCATGGTATAGGCCAGTCCGGCATCAGGCCCTAGCGTCATGGGCCTCGTTGTGCAACCTGTCACGGAGACAACCACGAGGATCGAGAGTCCAATTCCTGTAAGCAGCAATCCCTTCATAACATGCTCCTTCATCATTAATGCTCGAATGATTGACAATTCTTCTCTCTGATATGCTTCCTACTGAACCAGGTGGCCAAAGCTGCCGTCCAGTCTCTGGGACACCATTGCTTCAGCGAGTCGTCCATCACGGCTGGCCTTCGGCGCATACCCGAGGCCATCTGTCCAACCCATCAAGTAAAACTCCCAATCGTTGGGCTCAACAAACGTATCGCTCGGCAAAGCCTGCTGAGCCATATCGATCGGCTTGACGAAGTGGGGCGTGACGATGATCACCAGCTCCGTCTGATTCTTCAGAAAACGTGAGCTTCTGAATAATGCCCCCAGTACCGGGATGTCGCCAAGAACCGGGAACTTCTGGACCGATTCACGTACGTTGTCGCGCAGCAAGCCGGCGATGGCAAAACTCTGCCCATCAGCTAACTCGACCACGGTCGTGGCTCGCCTGGTGGAAATCGTGGGGATCGTAAATCCTTGGATCGAGAGGGCATTAGCGAAATTCAACTCGGACACTTCCGGAGAGACCGCCATGCTGATACGATCATTACTGAGCACGGTAGGGGTAAAAGCTAACCCGACCCCGAATTTCTTATATTGGATGGTAATGACTCCGAATGCCTGCGGGACAGGAAATGGAAATTCTCCACCTGAAAGAAACTGGGCCTCCTGGCCGCTGACTGCCACCAATGTCGGTTTCGCCAACACTTTCAGCACATCTTCCTCTTTCAATGCGTCGATAAACGTGGTCCAGGTAATGTCCCCAGTCTGAAACCGGACAAGCGCATTGACCGCACCTGTCACAAGTTGGTTCAGAGGACTACTCAAACCGGCTGGGCCTTGCAGTGTGGTGATAGAGTTAAGTGCGGTCACACCGAAGTTGTTCCCTCCTCCCACTCCGTTCATATTGACGCCGATACGGCGAATGAGGTCTCGGTTCATCTCAGCGACACGAACCTCGAGCATGACCTGCTGTGCGCCGCCCACTTGGAGCATGTTCACAACTTTCTTCGGCGCATAGGGTTCGGCAATTTCGAGTGCCCGTGACTGCCGAGCCAAATTGCTGACGGTCCCGGAAAGAGTGATATGATCATGCGTTGCTATCACCTGCACGTCCTGCTCATCAGGCAGCATCTTGTGCAACTGTTCCCGGAGTTGACTCAAATCCGGGGTGACTCTGATGTCGAAGACAGAAAACAAATCCCCATTTTCTTTCCACAGGGTCAAGGTCGTGACGCCAGTCGCCTTGCCAGTTAGATAGATCTGCTTCGGCGAGAGCACGACGGTATCGGCCACCTCTGGATTGGCCAGAGACGCCCTCTTGATCGCCACCGTGAGATCGACCACCTTGGACTTTCCAACGCCAAGTTCCAAACGTTGCGCCTCGCTGGCTACGGCCTTGGAGTCGGCAAGTTCCTGCGCGCCGACTCCAGGGGCCAAGAGGGCGACACAGAGTGTTACGAGACAACTGAAGGTACTCGATCTCTTCATCACATCGCTCCTTTTTCTACAGTTTCTTAAGAGAGCTGTTCGATATTCGCTGTCCAGCCAATTCAGAACTTCACGGCGTTGACTGTGGTCCCACGGATCACTTCGACGGACACCTGTTCACGATCGTTTGTCTTTGCGTCGCTCGGAAGCTCGGGATAGATTTTCAAGAGATTGATCACCTTCTTGGGGGAATAGGCTTCTGCGACCGCCAACGCTTGAGACAACTTGGCAGGGCTGGAAACGGTTCCCGAGAGAGTGAGATGGTCATTACTGCTGATGAGCTGGATACTGGTTTCCTCCGGCAACAATCGCCTAAATTGCTCCTTCAATCGAGCCAGATCGAGGGCCACCTCCACGTCGAAAATGGCGAGAATCTGATCGTCCTTTCCCCACAAGGTGAGGTTGGTCGATCCATATCCTTTTCCAGTCACATAGATCTGTTTGGGAGAGAGTACAATCGCATCGGCGATCGTCGGATCCGCCAGAGAGGCCCGCTTGATCGCGGTCGGCATATCGACCACCGTCGACTTCCCAAGCACAAGATCTAGCGCCTGGACATTGTTGCCGGCCTGAGCCGAGACCATTGGGACGGCACTGCCAGCCAATATGGGCTGCCCCAACAACGACCCAGCTACAACTAGAGTCCCCACGAGCACACTGGCAAAGTTCAATTTCTGTACTTTCGATCTAGCGATGGATTTCATGATGCTCTCCCCTTAGAATTTCACTTCTTTGCGATCACTGCCCTTGATTATTTCGACGGCATACGCCTCGCGCTCAGTCTCGACTTTCTTGGGACGGAAGGAGGCCAGAAGCGACGCCACATTGGCGCCCTTCGTCAGCACCTTTTCGACATTGAGTGGATTGCGAAGTGCAAGGCGAAGCTTTCCTTGAGTGGATGCAAGCGCCAATTTCTCCGCTTCTTCGATGTCAACTTCGAGTGTCATCACTTGAACCGGCTTTGGATCCTTCTCGTTCCCGTTCTTCTCGAATTGCATGCCGGCCGCCAGAACTTTGACATTTCCCAAAATCATCTTGGCAATCGGATTCTGCGACTTAGAGTCAGGCTCGATGGTCACCATCACATCGACATGGTCACCCGGCTTGATGAACCCGGACACCCCGATCACTTCATCGACCTTCACCGACATCGCTCGTTTCGCTGGATCAGTCACGGCCGCCACACCTACGCCAACATCCTTTCCCGATACCAGCTTGGATCGAAGAATGGGTTCGTTCGTCGTCATATTATGGAGCAGCACAGAATCTTTAAGATCGTCGACATTCTTGTAGTACCCTTCCGGCAGGGAGCCGGCCGGGTAGCTCACAACCTGCAGCATCTCGGGGGTCAGTTTCGTGCCCCAGGCGAGGTCTGCTTTGGCCACCACCACTTCCCCAGTAGTGACCATCGGAATTGCAGCCTCTGCCACTTGCCGCAAGTTTGCGTCACGCAGCCATCCCATGACCAAGAGGCTGGTTATCAATCCGATTACAATTGCTGCCCCGAAGAAGAGATGGGGACGATACTTTTTCATTATCATGCCTCCTAAACCTAGCCGCCAAGGTGATTCCTGTCATAATCCATTATGTGTACCGCCGGAGTCCCAATTCATCGCTTCCGACACTCTTACCCGAGCGGGTACCACCAAAATGACCCGATCGTTCCGAGACAAATCGCAACCGCATAGGGCACCTTTGGGGCCGTACCTTGCACTGGGGCCAAGCTCTGCGCTGATCGCGTCAAACCAATCCCTCGAACATACGACCAGAGCCATAAACTCGTTTTTCGCCAGCCTTGATGGAATCCAAGAACCAATAGGGCCAACAGTCCCCCCACAAGCGCGATAGCCACGGCAGCAGAAAGCGTCTGTGCGGGTCCCAAGAAACTCCCAACCGCCGCGAACAACTTCACATCGCCAGCACCCATCCACCCCACTACATACAGAATGAGAAACACTCCTAGTCCCAAAGCGACACCCTCTAAGCTGATTACAAATCCAGCTAATTGGTCCGAAAACGCGTGCAGACTTAATCCAACAAGAATAGCCGGCCCCGTCAGCCAATTGGGGATCGTATAGGTGCGGAGATCGATCACCGCAGCCATGCCCAATACGATCAGCAGTATGTACTGCCCTAACATTAGTTCCATCGACTTCCCAATACCTTTCTTCGGATTAAGGGAACATTGCTGTAGCCGTAGTAAACAAGGTGCGTACCTGACCGCCAAGGGCAAACACAGTTAGGGCGATTACTCCGGTAATCAGCGCCGCGATTAGAGCGTATTCGATAGAAGTTGCCCCATCTTCTTGTCTCCATAACCGGTATTGATTCCTGTTCATGTGCTTCCCGTTCTCTGAAGATTGCGGCTGCCGACTCAAACTGCTGTCGGCAGCCACCATACTTTGGAACTTGATTAGCTGCCCGCGGCGATAGAATTAGACACGGTCGTGAAAGCCGTGTTGACCTGGCCCCCTAAAGTAAACACGATGGTGACGATCACAGCGGCGATGGCCGCCACCATCAGGCCGTATTCCACCGCCGTGGCTCCTTCCTCTTCCCGCATGAACCGAACAATATGATTGACCATGAACCACTCCTTTGTATGAGGTTATTAATGACTGACTCCGTCGAACACTGATGAACCCCGTCCATCCAAGTGTCGCGTCGTCTTGGTGCGTTTATCTCACAAGACTACTGTGCTGCCTAGGACCACAGAGGGGGGATCACCACCCTCTTCGGAAGGGCCTACAGAAGTACGGCAGTGCATCACACTAGCTACATTTATGTATGCAGTCTCGATTATCGTGGCAGATCCATCCGTTAGTGGATCGCAAAGAGTTGGCTCGTCCAAACGATGAAATGGCTTTACAGAATGCTGATTCTCTTTCAGTATGGCTGACAGAAGAGAGGCGCCGCAGCAACAGCTCCGACTAAGTAACTTAGGTTGTATATATTAAGGAGATACACAAATGTCTATCAAGGGACTCCGATTATCGTTGAGGACAGACCGGATCGCTAGTACGGCCGACGCTTTCGGCATGAGTCTTCTTGTCCTCTTCTTTTCGATCGGAGGCTGTGCGGGCCCAAAAAAAGAAGTGCCCTACAACCCGGGAGAATACCAGCAATTCCTTGACCTCCAGAAAGCTGGTCTTGCTCCATCCGAAGACCAGATCAACAACAGCTCTAAAGAGATGTCCGCAGAAGAACTCCATCGACTTGGGGATCAGTACCTGCAACAAGGCAATCCGGCTCTGGCTATCGTGCAATATCAAAAAGCCGTCGATGCGGACCCCACCCTCTTTCGCATTCACTACAAAATCGGAGACATGTTTCTGAAGAAGGGACTAACTCAGGATGCGCTCCAACATTTTCAAGAAGTCCTCAAACACGACGATCATCATGCCCTCGCGCTCGAAGGAATCGGTGAAGCGTATTTCCGGATGGGCAAAGAGGAGGATGCGGATGCGTCTTTTCGGAAAGCGATCATGTTGCAACCAGATCGCTGGCAAACCCACAATCTTCTTGGAATGCTGCTTGACCGACAAAAACGGCATCAGGATGCTATTGCCGAATACGAGCAAGGCCTCCGAGTTAAGCCCGATGAAGCGACGTTACTCAACAATGTCGGCCTTTCCTACTATCTCCTCGGACTCTATAAGGATGCCGCCAAGTCCTTTCAGCAAGCCTTGCGTACCGGTTCAGGCCAGCCGAAGATTCATAATAACCTTGGACTCGCATTGGCCAAACTAAACCGGGATCATGACGCACTGGAATCTTTCAGACGTGGGAGCAGTGAAGAGGAAGCCTATAACAACCTTGGAGTCTTCTACTTGAGCAGCGGTAAGCCGGAACAGGCCGTCGCCTGCTTCAAGAAAGCGATAGAGCTCTCCCCGCGCTACTACGACAAAGCCAATGACAACCTGACGACGGCAATGCGCGCACTTGAGAAACACCAGAACACCAAAGAGAAGGCCTCTACAGCCAAACCTGCCGCCTGCCCGTCATAGCGAGAAAGTCTTCATTGAATCGCTGCCGTTCATGGACGGTCATGCCGCTGGGCATTCGGCGAAGAAAAAATCAATCAGGGTTGTCGCAGGTTCTGTAAGGCTTGTCTGTTTTAAAACGGAAAGTAGACTTCGACTCCGCCGTAGACACCGTTCTGGAATACTTTCGTATATTGATAGCCGCCTTTGACGGTCAGGTAGAATTGGTCGATCGCCACTTGTGCCAGCGGGCCGGTTTGGACTGCATAGAAATCTTTGTTCCCCATGCCGGCGAGGTCCCACCCAAGGTAGTTTGAACAGCACGCCTGTTCGCTCTTATGGACCAGCCTTGTGCCTCTGAGTCGGCTCCAGAAAAAACTGTCTAAATCCGCGTAGGAGGCAATGGCCTGAAACGTTCCTTGCTCATGCCAGTAAAAGGCCTCTCCCTGGACATATGCGCCGACATCATTCTCGTTCGTCCTACCCCCGGTTGCACGGCCCTGTTGTTTCCATCGAAACTGTGGACCAGCGAACCCGATGAAGTTCCACGCTCCTTGAATATACTTGAGTCCTAAGGATGGGGTTGCAAACTGAATCTCGGCATCGCGCTTGACTCCGTTGTCGTTGAATTTATAGCCGAGCCCGGCTCCCAGGACTTGAATGAACGGTTGGACGGTGGAGCCGCTGGAGGGCAACGGAGTCCGTACACCCAAGTACGTGAAGTACTGGCTGTGGTTATCGATTTGATAGCCGGTAAAGACATCCCCGGCTGCCACGACACCAGGCCATAACAGGGCCACACACAACGCTATGCCGCAAGAGAGGTGAGTTCTCGCCATTGATCTGCTCCCTTGCCCACCTGATCGATTGTAAAACCAACCAGCACAGATCCTTCACACTGCATTGTCCATCTCCGCCGGACCTTCAATGCAAAGGCTGCCACATGAATGGTACCATTCTCGCCGACAAGATCAATCGTTCCAGGAATGTTTACCGAGAGACCGGTCGTTGAAATCTCCGTTACTGTGCCTTCCAGAGTACGGTCTGGCAATACCAGGAGACAGTGCTCCCGATAGGGGAGGCGATGGTCGCTCCGATTTGATGTTCTCGACGTCGTAACGATTTTTCTGAATACACGGAAGAGAGACCATAAGCTGCGAAATATTCCCGGTTCGATTTCGGGCTGATTCCAGGCACGGGAGTCGGAAAACGCGGCAACGATCAACGAATCGGCGGTCTTCTCGTCCACATCGATAAATTTCAGCCCAATCTCGACCGCGTTGGATGAAACCTCCTCCTGACGACAGATTCGGCCTTTGACGGTAAGCCGGTCGCCCACGCGGTTCTTGACGCTGCATAGTATTTGCCCGTCTCCTTTCAAGAATCGCTTGTTCACTCGAATGAGTGCGCCAGTCTCATTGATATCTTTCACGACACCGTTGAGCCGTTCCTCTCCCTTGACCAATTGACAAGACAGACGATGCCTGACGCGAAATCTTCTTCGCCACTCTGGCAGCTCTGCGGCAGCTAGAATTGCCACACCGACCAGGATGAGATTGACCGATCCCCAGAAAAGACTGACCTCTAGTCCCGGCAGGGGGATCTGCGCAATCCAAAGTCGTATTCCCGTCACCAATCCCACAATGAGCAGCCCCATGATGATCAGGTGGGGCAAGATGTGGGAGAAACGTGATAACCCGCGCCGTTCTTGAGCCACTCCTTTGGAGGTGATGACGAATGGACGTTTCTTCCAGGGTCTTATCGCGGTTTTGAGCGTGGCCCAACTCAGGGCGATGCTGCCTGCCGTTTCATAAATGTCCGACCAGAACGCATTTCGCGTGCCCCGGCTGACGGTTCTGAGCATCACGAGCGTCGCAAGGTAATAGGATCCGAAGAAATTGATGAGGGACGGGACATCAGCCGTCACGGGGATAACGCCGAACAGCAGGGCAAACAATGGAGCGACGAGGCATATGATCCGAGGCGCTCCGTGCAGGAAGTAAAAAATGGACGCGAAGTAACCGATCCGCTGCGGGAGGGTGAGACCACGCATGGTGAAGGGATTCGTCTGAAAGAGAATCTGTACGTGGCCCATCGCCCACCGTACCCGCTGCTTGATGGACCTCTCGAATGATTCCGGCATGAGTCCGACTGCCAGCACCTTGTTGAGGTAGCATGAGCGATAGCCCTTGGCATGGATCATCATGCTCGTGTGAATGTCTTCGGTCAGGGTTTCGGTGCGAAACCCGCCGATTTCCAGCAACACTCGGCGGCGGAACACCCCGCAGCTTCCGGCAAAAAAGGCACTATTGTGGCGATCACGACCAGCTTGAAGCACACGATAGAACAGTGCTTGCTCGTTCTTGAGCGATCCCTCAAGTTGCAGGTTTCTCTGAAATACATCTGGGTTATAGAAATGATGCGGCGTTTGGACAAATGCAACTTGCTCGTCCTGGAAAAAACCCAACGTGTCTTTCAAGAAACTGCTGGTGGAAACATGATCGACGTCAAAGATCGCAATGAATTCTCCTGACGTTTCCTGTAAGGCATGATTCAGATTTCCAGCTTTCGCGTGTTGTCGATCCGCCCGGCGAATGTATCCACAGTTCAACGACGCGGCTAGGGTCTTAATCTCATTTCGCTGGCCATCGTCCAGCACATACACCCGGTAGCGGTCTTTGGGATAGTCTTGGTTGACACAGCCGATCAGCGTGCGGCGAAGAATGCACAGAGGCTCATCGACGACCGTGACAAAGATATCGACGTTAGGGTAGCAGCGGAGTGGCACTGATTGGCGTTCGAGAGGTGACCAAGCGTGATAGGCGAACAATAGGATCTGCACAAAGGCGTAGGCTTCTGCCGTATAGACCGTCCAACTCACCAGGAGGCTCGCCCAATCGTCGGTGTTCAGCGTATAGAGGCCTCGCCACAACAAGTACCGTGCATAAAGGAACAGCGTCAGCGCCAAGATGACCTGATGCCCTCTCTTCCTCCAACTCAGCACAGTAATCACTCCCAGAATCAAGAGCGATAATGCTGTGGCCACCGGGGAAGCATAAAATTGATTGAGCCATGTCATTAGGTGTTTCCTTTATTAGTCTCTCCCTTACGAATCCTGTCGCTCACTCGCCGGCTTCCGAGCGGATCCCCACCGCAACAACCGAGAGCTATAATTGCCAGCCTTGTCAAAAGTGTCGCACCATGGATCGGTGATTCTCTGTCTTGCCCTAACCCGGCTTTCTGCGGTTGTTTCTTCCATCAGCCGCGTGCATGACGCAGCCTAGAATGGATCGCCTCTTCTGCCTATACCGAAGATGGAGGGGACTCGCATACGGGGGGAGTAATTCTTTGGAGGGGCAGAAATGCTGCACGCGTTTTATGGAGTTGTTCCTTGCTGCGAACAATCTGGAAGCTGCAAGGAAATCGCGGATTATTAACAAATCATGGATTTCTGAGGATGTCCTGGCTATGGTTCAGGGAGAATATCCAGACCAGCTAACCTGAAAAGGCTCTCGATCTGATGCCATCCAAGTTACCCGTCCGAGCCCTGATCGCTCTCAGCTTTCTGGTCCTCCTTGCCGCGATCTTGAGCGCTCGCTGGCAATTCCCACAGCATGAGCAGGATCCACCCAAGTCTAGGAATGGGGTTGTGGCGAGCATAGGCACACGTTCGATTACCTTGCATGAGGTTGAGCAGACCGTGGCCCTTTCCCTCTATCAAGCAGACCAACAACGCAGCCAACTGCTGCACCAAGCACTCCAGCAACTGATCGATGAAGAACTACTCAAGACCGAGGCGTTCAGAAAGGGCGTCACCGTTTCGCAATTGTTGGCGGATGCGTCTGAATCGGAAGCGATCGCCCGGCTCGCGGACCTCCCAGGCCCTGTTAAACAATTGAGCCTAGGTAAGGCGCGGAGCAGCGTCGCACTTGAAGCACCGCGCGATCCTCAGCAACAGGCAAGACTTCGCCAGGCATTGCTGGTGGCCCTTCGTCGCCAAGTGAACATCCAAATCAACCTTCCTGAGCCAGAGCCACCTATTCTCTCGGTCAGTACCGATGACGATCCATCGATGGGACCAGCCAACGCGCCTGTCACCATCGTGGAGTTTTCAGATTTTCAATGTCCGTACTGCAAGCGCAGCGTGCCGCTCATCAAGGAAATCCTTGCCAAGTATCCTGGCAAGGTCAAGGTGGTGTATCGAGATTATCCTGGTCCTAATCATCCATATGCGCCACAAGCCGCCGAAGCCGCCCAGTGTGCAGGAGACCAAGGAAAGTTTTGGGAATACCACGACGGTTTGTTTGACCACCAGGCAGCAGGGTCAGGATGGGACTTCATTGAACTTGCCAAAGCAATCGGGCTTAATCATGACGTCTTTGCCACATGCCTGAACACCAGACGCTATCAGGAGGAAGTGGCCAAAGATCTGCACGATGCCATCACGCTCGGCGTTACCAGCACGCCAACTTTTTTCATCAATGGCCGCCCTTTGGTCGGCGCTAAACCGTTTGCCGAATTTCAAACTGTGATCGACAGGCTTCTAAAAGAACAACCCCTTTCTTAGCTCTACTCTTACTGCTTGTAAAATCTTCGTCTCCTGTTCTCCTCTGCAGGAGACGGTGGACTTCCCAGGCTTTTGCGGACACCTTTGGGGTGATCGTTAGAACAAGGGGAGGGCCCGTGGGCAAGCGACACCGAGTACGGAGTATCCGAATCAAGTAGGCTTTCATCAAGGCACATCGTCGTGAGTTTGAGACGGCAGTCATGTGCCGTCTCCTCGACGTTTCGCGCAGCGGGTTCTATGAATGGTTGCCTAACCTCCTCTCCGATCGAGCGTTCGAGGATCAGCGGTTGCTCAGCCTGATCCGCGCGGATTATGCGGGCCAATCACCTGAACGCCCTTACGGCTAGCGAACCCCCCGGTACGCGAGCGGCCCCACGTCACTCCTTACGCCCAATACGCTGCAACGAGGCTTTACCGTCCAACGACCGAACACAGCCTGGGGCACCGACATCACATACGTGCGCACGTGGGAGGGCCGGCTCTATCTTGCCGGCGTGATGGATCTCTACTCACGCCGAATTGTCGGCTGGTCAACAACACCCACGATGGCCTGAGAACTCGTGCTGGACGCGCTCCTCATAGCCGTGCGGCGACGCAAGCCAAAGCACGCCCTGATTCATTCAGATTAAGGATCGCAATTTGGCAGCGAGGCGTGGCAACGCTTCTGCCATGCGCATCATCTTGAGCCCCGTATGAGCCGACGTGGCAACTGTTGGGATAACGCAGTGGCCGAATCGTTTTTTAGCAGCTTGAAGAAGGAGCGGATCAAGAAGCGAATCTACAAGACTCGTGATATTGCCACTGCCGAGATCAACGATTACATAGAGCCGTTCTACAATCGCACCCGTCGACACAGTCATCTGAGCGGGGTCAGTCCAGAGACGTTTGAAGCAGTCTCGACACGGGCGTAAAGGTGTCCGTTAAAGCCTGGGAAGTCCAGACCAAGCAGGCGGAATTATCAAGCACGGCAACCAGCAGCGTTGGCAGATGTTATTACAGTGTTAGGAAGAGCGAAGAAATGGCCGGATTAGCGACAAGTCGAACTGAAGAGAACTGAATGGTGGAATTGCGAATCGCCAACAATGACAAGGGGATTGCCCATGTCTTCAAAGACTTTGGCAACCCCCCTCATATTCATCCCAAAGCAGGCACGCTACCGGGCTGCGCTACGCCCCGACTCGAGCATCTCGAATTCCATCTCGTGTAACAGATCCTTCGCCTGAGTGAAGGCTTTGGCACGATGGCTGATCGTGTTCTTCTGATCCGCCGAGAGCTGGGCCAAGGTCTGGCCTAACTCTGGAACAAAGAATACAGGATCATACCCAAATCCTAAGGTCCCACTCGCCTCCTCTGCAATCATTCCATCCAATACTCCCTGTGCCACCCGTACCCTGCCCGAAGGCAGCGCGATTGCTGCGACGGTCAGAAAGCGAGCGGTTCGTTGTGCAGGAGACACGCCCGATAATTCCCGCAGCAACTTTCGGCAGTTGTCTTCGTAGGTCGCATGTTCGCCGGCATACCGGGCCGCATGGACACCGGGTCGGCCGCCAAGCGCATCCACTTCCAGCCCTGTATCGTCGGCGACAGCCGGCAGGCCCGTGTACTCGGCAATGGCACGCGCCTTCTTTACAGCGTTGGCTTCACAGGTATCTCCGTCTTCGACCACGTCCGGGGCACCCGGGAATTCATCGAGTGTGCGAATCGTCATGCGTGGATCGCCTAAGAGCAACAGGAGTTCTGCTCCTTTATGCCGATTGCGGGTGGCAAGCACCAATTCATGAATCATGATCGTTTCTCTATCCTAGGTCCCCGATCAGATCCCTCTGCAGCGCGGTGAGGGTCTGAATCCCACTCCAACCCATCGCCATGAATTCATCCATTTCCTGTTTGGCAAAAGGGGTCCGTTCCGCTGTACCCTGGACCTCAACGTAGCGTCCTTGTCCGGTCATGACCACATTCATGTCGACATCGGCCATTGAGTCTTCTGTATAGGCCAAGTCGACAAGAATCTCTCCACCCACCTTCCCCACGCTAATGGCCGCAAGATAATCCTTTAAAGGACGTTTCTTTATCAGCCCCCGCTTCTTGAGGACGGTACAGGCATCGGCCAGGGCGATGAACGCTCCTGTAATAGATGCGGTTCTGGTCCCTCCATCGGCCTGGATGACGTCGCAATCGAGCCAGATCGACCGCTCTCCCATCTGGCTCATGTCCGTCACTGCACGGAGGGCTCGCCCCACAAGGCGTTGAATTTCCAACGTTCTGCCACCCTGTTTTCCTTTGACTGCTTCACGCGGGGATCGCTCGTGCGTCGAACGCGGGAGCATCGAGTATTCTGCGGTTACCCATCCTTGCCCCTTCCCCTTGAGAAACGGAGGCACCTTTTCCTCAATCGAAGCCGTGCAGATCACTTTGGTGTCGCCCATTTCGATCAGGACAGACCCCTCGGCGTGCTTGATGAAATCCCGCGTCACCTTCACCGGACGAAGCTGGTCCCGTCGTCGCCCATCGACACGCAATAGTCCCGCGGCACTGCTCATAGCTGACTCCTATTTATGATGCCGCGCATTATAGTGAAGGCCCTTCAAAAGCGCAATGAAACCGGCCTGGAGCCACAAATCGGCGTGTGGAACCGAATGATAATAAAATCGTGTGTGCCTCTGAAGGAAGCATTTCCGCCGATCGTTTTGTACAAAAGTACGCAGCGCGAACGGCTAAATCTGTACAGGTTCGCTCACACTTCAGATGCATATCCCGCTTCAATCTTATACGGTGGTGCAACCTCCGCTTATGAAAATCCAATCACAGGGCTGCATCCCACTGCTTCGCGGCAAAGAAGATGTAATCGACCGAGATGCCCACAAAGATGTGGGATTTTTAGAATATTGTGGCACAAAAGGTGCACATGACCGTACAGTTCTCCTGAGGTATCTAAACATCGTGACACAACGAGCATCCACCGACCCTAGACAACTCCCTTCTTCATATATTTAGACAGACACGAGCCTCACGAATCATGACGTTGCTTCTCGACCGATCTGCCCATCAAGCCCTCCTCGAACTCAAGCGCGTCCTGATCATCGATGACGAAGAACCGATTCGCAGACTGCTGGGATACATGCTGCAAACCCATGGGTATGAGACGGTTCTCGCCTGCGATGCGCGAGAGGCACGGGCCCGGCTTGAGGAACAACCCTTTGCCTTGATGATGTGCGATGTGAACATGCCCGGTGAGTCGGGGATGGATCTCGTCCGCAACATCCTGAGTAAACATCCCCACACTGCGGTCATCATGGTAACCGGTCTCGACAGCTCGGTGCTGGCGAACGCGGCACTGGACATGGGAGCCTTTGGATACATTGTCAAGCCTTTCGAGTCGAATGAAGTCATGATCGATGTCGCCAATGCACTCCGCCGCCGCCGACTTGAGCTGGAGAATCGCCTGCACCGGGAAAACCTGGAAGACGTCGTCAGAACGAGAACGATGGCGCTCCAGCAAGCGCTCGATTGGCTCGAGGTCCGCGAAAAGGAACTGCGTCTCTCGCGAGAGGAGACGATTCAACGGCTTGCCATTGCCGCCGAATACCGTGACAGTGCCACGGCACAGCACATTCAGCGCATGAGTCATTACTGTGAATTACTCGCCAGAAAGTATGGACTGTCCTCCGAGCGGTGTGATTTGATCCGCACGGCAAGTCCGATGCACGACATCGGAAAAATCGGTACGCCGGATCACGTGCTCCTCAAGCCCGGCAAGTTCACACCGGAAGAATTTACCGTCATCTCTCAACATGCGGAAATCGGCTATCGTATCCTCAGCGGATCGGACGCGGAGATCCTCAAAGTGGCGGCATCGATTGCCTGGACCCATCATGAACGTTGGGACGGCAACGGATATCCGCGCAAATTGAAAGGCGAAGCGATCCCCGTGGAAGGACGGATTGCCGCGATCGCCGATGCCTTCGATGCACTCACCACACAACGGGTCTACAAGCCGGCGTTCACCCTCGATCACGCCGTCGACCTCATGACCAAACATCGTGGCGAACACTTCGATCCCGAGCTCCTCGACGTCTTCTTTGCCTCGATGAAGGATATTACGCATATCCACGACCAGTATGCCGACCAATCCCCGCACACACTGATTCCCAAACCCTAGGAGTCCATCCGAGGCAGGCCCTTCTCCTTCGACCAATACTCCGCAGGCATCTGCTTCATTCTGAGCTCGAACACTTCCTCGACGAATTCCAGCAAATACGCCTCCGGTTTTTTCGAGCCTGCGCCTCCCATCCGCCGGCGTCTCTTTCACCCCGCAACGAAGGATGACTCGGACAGACTCATGGTCTCCTTTTCGTCATTTCATTGACCGGTTTTCCGCCCATCGATATACTTTCCTCATCTCGTCAGGTACAGACTCACGCACAGATTCTCAAACCCTGTACCCACACATCGCCCGCCGGCAAAAGGGTTGCCGCCTATGGCAAAGAAATCGACTGCGGCCCGGAAACAGAGAACCACCCGCAATTGGATCGCCTATCTCTGCGAATCCTTGGTCGCGTCCGGAGTCATGCCGACCTGGGAGGCTGCCACCTATCTCACAGAGAACCTGTTTGGAGAGAAACCCAATCCCCGTCTCTTAAGTGCCGCCAACGCCTATGAAGTGACGTCCCAATTTCTTCAGCGTCTATATCATCCCCTCGTGGAGGCCGCCTCTCGCGACATCGCCTTGCCGAATGGCGCCAGTCTACACGTGTTTACGGATATCAGCCTTACCGGACAATCTGCCGTACTCGTCGTCTATATGTCCGGAAAAACTCACGCACATCAATTGCTGATGCTGGACGCAGCCAAAGCCTGGGAACTGGTTTTCACTGATTCAGAGGACGTGAATCGCTGGGCGGAAGAACGCTATCGTTGGGTGAAGTCGGCGCTGACTGCGGCGATTGGAAAGCCTGCCAGACCGGCTATCTTGGCAGAAGTCTCTTAACCGGCCTCGTTATCTACACACTCGCTCATCCTGTTCCCTCACCTCTTATTCTCCACTGGGCTCATAGTTCAGATTGGGCGAGAGCCAGCGCTCGATCGTGCGAAGGTCCATCCCCTTGCGGCGGGCATAGTCTTCCACTTGATCTTTTCCAATCTTCCCCACAGCAAAGTACTTGGCTTCCGGATGGGCAAAATAGAACCCGCTGACCGCCGCAGCAGGCCACATCGCGAAGCTCTCGGTCAGCGTGATGCCGGTATTCTGCTCGGCTTGTAGCAGATTGAACAGGGGCCGTTTCTCCGTATGGTCCGGGCAGGCCGGATAGCCAGGGGCCGGTCGAATACCCCGGTACCTTTCGCGGATCAGGTCTTCACCCGTCAGCGTCTCGTTCTTGCCGTATCCCCAAGCTTCTCGCGCTTGCTTATGCAGCCATTCCGCAAAGGCTTCGGCCAGACGATCGGCCAAGGCTTTGGTCATGATGGAATTGTAGTCGTCATGATCACGCTCGAACTCCCGACATAGGAGATCGACTCCGATTCCCGTCGTGACGGCAAAGGCTCCGACATAGTCAGCGCGGCCGGACTCTTTCGGTGCGACAAAATCCGCCAGTGCAAAACTATATTGCCCCTGCGGTTTTTCCGATTGCTGGCGCAAGGTACAGAAGGTCGTCAAGACCTCCGTGCGACGGTCGTCGGTATACAGTTCGATATCATCGCCCAGACTGTTGGCGGGGAAAAACCCGTAGACCCCATTGGCGGTGAACAGCCGTTGATCCACGATCTTCCGAAGCAAAGCCAATGCATCGTCATAGAGTTCCTTGGCTTTCGAGCCGACGACAGGATCTTCTAGAATGGTCGGGTAGCGTCCCCGCAGTTCCCACGTGTGAAAGAACGGCGACCAGTCGATATAGGGAATCAGCTGATCCAACGCTTGCTGCGGCACCACCTTTACCCCGGTGAAAGCCGGTGTGGGTATGTTGACCTCAGCCCACTCGGACGGGAATCGGTTGGCCCGTGCCCGCGCCAAAGGCCAGAGAGACTTGGCTCCCTTGTCCTGATGGGTTTGGCGTATCTGATCGTAGTCGGCGCGAACCTTGGTGGCGAAGTCGGCCCGCAAGTCGGCATTTACCAGACTACCGACGACCCCTACGGCTCTCGATGCGTCCAGCACATGTACCACGGAGTGGTCATAGGCCGGGGCGATCTTCACAGCAGTATGGGCCTTACTCGTGGTGGCACCACCAATGAGTAACGGCAGGTCAAAGCCCTCACGCTTCAGCTCACGTGCCACGTGTGCCATTTCGTCGAGCGAGGGGGTAATGAGTCCGCTCAGCCCGATCATCGCGACGCCATGTTCGCGCGCAGCAGCCAAGATCTGTTCACAGGGCACCATGACCCCAAGATCAATCACCTCATAGTTATTACATCCCAGGACCACCCCGACGATGTTCTTCCCGATGTCATGCACATCGCCCTTGACGGTGGCGAGAAGGATCTTTCCATTCGAACTCGATGCCCCTGATTTTTGCTTCTCAGCCTCCATGAAGGGCATCAAGTAGGCCACGGCTTTCTTCATGACCCTGGCGCTCTTCACCACTTGGGGCAGAAACATTTTGCCGGACCCGAACAGGTCGCCCACGATGTTCATCCCAGCCATCAAGGGCCCCTCGATCACATGCAGCGGCTTGGCATACTGCTGTCGAGCTTCCTCGATGTCCTGCTCGATGTAGTCGGTCACGCCTTTGACCAGGGCATGGGAGAGGCGCTCTTCGACCGTGCCCGAACGCCACTCATCGTCTTTCACCGCCACTTTGCCCTGCTGCTTGACGGTGTCGGCAAAGGTCACCAACCGTTCTGTCGAATCTGGACGGCGGTTCAGCAGCACATCTTCGACCAGTTCCAGGAGATCCTTGGGAATCTCCTCGTACACCGCCAACTGTCCGGCATTGACGATCCCCATATCGAGCCCGGCTTTAATGGCGTGATAGAGAAACGCCGCATGCATCGCTTCGCGCACCAGATTGTTCCCACGGAATGAGAAGGAAATGTTGCTGACGCCGCCACTGACCTTGGCCAGCGGAAGATGCTGTTTGATCCATCGAGTCGCTTCGAAGAAGTTCACCGCATAGTTGTTATGTTCCTCTATGCCGGTCGCTACAGTGAGAATGTTCGGGTCAAAGATAATGTCTTGGGCCGGAAAGCCAATGCGCTCCGTGAGGAGACGATAGGCCCGAGCACAGACCTCAATCTTGCGCTCATAGGTATCGGCCTGGCCACGTTCGTCGAAGGCCATCACCACCACGGCAGCTCCATAGCGATGAACGAGTTTCGCCTGCTGGAGAAACTTGGGCTCACCTTCTTTGAGACTGATGCTGTTGACCACGGGTTTGCCCTGGATGTCCTTCAAACCCGTCTCGAGGATGTCCCATTTCGAGCTGTCCACCATGATCGGTACGCGAGAGATATCAGGTTCCGACGCAACCAATCGTAAAAACTTCTGCATGGCAGCCTGGGAGTCGAGCATGCCTTCATCCATATTGATGTCGATAATCTGGGCACCCCCCTCGACCTGTTGCCGCGCCACCGAGAGCGCGGCTTCATAGTCGCCGGCCAAAATCAGTTTGGAAAAAGCCGGTGACCCTGTGACGTTGGTCCGTTCACCGATATTCACAAAGTTCGATTCCGGCCGTATCGTCACCGCTTCCAGCCCGCTGATCCTGGTATGAGGCTCGACAGAAGGCGGAACACGTGGAGGAAGACCTCGTACGGCTTCGGCAATCAGCTTGATGTGCCCAGGTGTCGTCCCGCAACAGCCACCGACGATATTCAGCCAGCCATTCTGCGCCCATTCTTTCAATTGGGGCGCCAGGGTATCGGGTGTCTCAGGGAACCCCGTCGGCAGCAGCGGATTCGGCAGTCCGGCATTCGGATGGCAACTCACAGAAATCGGAGCCAGCTGCGAGAGCTCTTCAATCAACGGGCGCATTTCTTTGGGACCTAACGCACAGTTAATGCCGACACTGAGCAAGGCCACATGGGATATGGAGTTCCA
>OELA01000584.1_pt2 | contig 28177 bp, 32 predicted proteins | sample 1503161 | NCBI WGS metagenome assembly OELA01 (sample SAMEA104379559, study PRJEB20068) | metagenome | biome: 1000743; feature: 77; material: 1998 | place: USA | collected 2012 | depth 25 m
CCGTTGGTGGGAAGCAGTCCCGCCATGCTGGAAGTCTATAAGCTGGTGGCGCGGGTGGCCGACAGCAAGAGCACAGTGCTCCTGCAAGGGGAAAGCGGGACCGGCAAGGAACTCGTGGCGCGGGCGATCCATTCGAATGGACCTCGTCGGGACAAGCCATTCATTCCGGTGAATTGTGGGGCATTGCCGGACACCCTGCTGGAATCGGAAATGTTTGGGTACGAGAAGGGAGCCTTTACCGGCGCAGTGGGGCACAAAGTCGGTCTCTTTGAATCTGCGAATGGGGGCACGTTGTTTCTTGACGAGATCGGCGAGTTGGGGCAGGCCGTGCAAGTCAAGCTCTTGCGGGTCATGCAAGATCATGAAGTCCGCCGTGTCGGCAGCACGACATCGACGAAGGTCGATGTCCGTATCATTGCCGCGACAAATCGAGACCTCGAGCAGCTCGTCAAAGAAGGGAAATACCGTGACGACTTATTTTATCGGCTCAATGTCGTGCGCATCACCTTGCCGGCGCTCGTGGACCGGCGGGAGGATATTCCGATGTTGGTGCATCACTTCTTTGAAAAATACGCGGTGGGGGCGGCGCATGCGGTGCGCGGAGTGCTGCCGGAAACGATGACATTGTTGTTGCAGTACCGATGGCCCGGCAATGTGCGTGAGTTAGAAAATGCCATTGAACGGGCTGTCTCGTTGAGTCATGGTCCCCTCCTCACGCCTGATGATTTGCCGGCATCACTGCACCAGACAGAACTGCCATTGAAGGAGACGACCGGAGTGACCGGCCACATGGATGAAGGGTGTTTGTCGCTTGAGGAAGTCGAGAAGCGTCACCTCGCCCGGGTGCTGAAGGAAACCAAGGGGAATAAGGTCAAAGCGGCGAAGATTCTCGGGATTGATCGGCGCACGCTCTATCGGATGGCTGAACGGTTTGGATTGGATCTTGGTGACGATGCCGACAGCGGAGAGTTCACGTAAAAGACTGTACATGGGGTTTGTTGGAAGCTCGTAACCCCTCGCCCTCGATTCTTGGCGCACTGGGACAGCAGTCCGGAGAATGCTCCCACCGAAGCAGGTTTATGCTCAGATACTAAGGAGGGTGCGGGTCACTTGGCGTGACTGACCTTCAATCGATAGACGAGATGCGTATCAGTCTGCATGACGCCCTCGATCTCATGAATCCTGCTCAACACCAACCGGGTCAGAGCATCTTGGTCGGCCACTTCCACCACCACGATTATGTCCGGCTTGCCCCAGCAGGGATCGATGGTCTTGATCTGCTTGATTTCGGACAGGGCCCGGACCACATCACTGGTACGTCCTGGTAATACATTGATAAGCACGTAGGCCCGATCCGACATGATTCTCCCACCATCGACCGGAGCGTGAATCGTACAAGGCACCGCAGAAATCTCGTTACGGCCAACGTAGCGGATGCCTGTTGTCTGTGTCAATGCGGAAGAGTCGACGGACGATGTGGGACGCGTGACAGCGGCAAGTTTGGGCTTTCTCATTCATCACCTCATTTCGGAGCGACAAGGACATCGATCATAAATGACTCATTCACACTCGTGAGACTCGCTTCGAGACCTCGAGGGTTCCCAATACGACCTTCGGGATCATACATAAAACAAAAGAGCGTGGTGGCGCGATCACGGGACCGGTACCGTTCCGCATCGACCCGGAGTTGGTCGCCGAGGTCTTTGGCGTTGAGACCAGGACGGGTTTTCTTGACGATCACCGCCAGTCGACCGTCATCCAGCAAGAGCGTCGTGCGCGGGGCCCCATCTGCATAACTCGGCATCCATTCATCCGTACCGATGTCGTCGAATTGAATTCGTAGGAGTGCATGCAGGAGATCTTGCGCATCGAACTCATCCTCCACACTGAGCGTGGCTCGATACTCCCCACGGAGTCGTAACTGCCGAGCAACGGCGTGAAACCGACCACAGAGTGTCTTCACAAGATTGACCGGGCTCGATCCGCTCTGAAGAGACGGAGGTACTGACTCCTGATGCAAGGATGCCCCGACCAACTTGGAGGGACTCGGCTGCGACTGCGGAGGCATGGGAAGCGATTCTTCCATCTGGGGCGCTGGTTTGGCACAGGGAATTGCATGCATGATGGGCTCCGGTTCATGACGTAGTGGCTGCGACGGCCTCATGGTCTGGGCCGAAGCCGTCTGTGCTGGTTCTGGAGTCTGTGGTGGCCGATGCAGCGGCGCCGGGGCAGGTTGAGCCACCGGCTGCGGTGGGGGAGCGGGCATCGCCTGGGCAGGTGGCGCCGGTACAATCGCTGATGGCTCGGGCTGAGACATGGATGGGCTCAGAGGCTCCGGCTTCCCCAGAGATCCAGGGGGTACCGGAGCGAGTGGAGGTGGAGGCGGCGTGGCGGTGGCTGAGGACAGATCGAGATTCGTTGTCATGGCGACGGACATGATGACTGGCGGTGGCGTAATCGGTGCCGTTCGCATCATGGTCATCTGGACCGTCGGAATTGATGGCGGCACAACCGACATCTGTGGCCGCATGGCTGTTGGTGAATCCGGCAGTGTTGGTGGAGCTTGGGCAAGAGGCGGCCCTCCTTGTAGCTCTCGTTTTTTCTGCTCAAGCGTCGCAATAAGGGTCTTGATGAGTGCGAGGCTCTGCTGCGTCTCCTCAGGGCTACCCATGAGGAGTTTCTGGTGCCGGTGCTCTTGGAATTCAGTGGATTTTTCGCCAAAGGTGCGACGGATGCACTCACGAAATTGCAACTCCGTTCTGGCCCTGCTCGCATCGAGATAGGGGAAGCCTTCTCGGCCAAGGTCTTCCACCTTCGCGAGGAATTCCTGGAGGTTTCCAATTCCACGAGTGAGCTCTTCTATCGTGGCAGCTTTGGACCGCACGCGGGACTGTTCAGATGTCTTTGCTCGTGCCATGGAGTGTGGGAAAAGTCTAGCCCAGGCTTCGCAACGTGGCAAGAAAACATGGGAAAGCGAGCAGCGCTGCCTGACATCTCTGGAGGATGAGATAGGGATAATCCGGCTGCAACAGGAACGATTTAGGAGAATCCGCCAAGCGCGTTCCGCTCGGCAAAGAAGGAACCCACAGGTTGTGGTAGTGGACGCAACCAATGTGCCTCCCCTACCCGTACTGTCTCTGGGTCACCCCCTACCTCAGGAAACGACGTCGCACCGCTCCAACGAACATTAGGTGAGCGCCCGTGAGCAGGTCGAGCTAGAGAAGAGGCCATTTCATAATTTTCGTCGAACGGCTGCTCGAAGATTGGCAACAAGGAGTCCCAAGACACATCTCCGCGCACCAGTGGAAGATCTCCAAATATTAGAGGTCCGAACAGCCTGAAAGATTGGTGCCCCCGATACGAATTGAACGTACGACAAACGGTTTAGGAAACCGCTGCTCTATCCAACTGAGCTACGGGGGCGTGCAAGGAACTTAGCGCACTTGCCTTGGCGGTAGCAAGCGCGAGACATAGAGGTGTTCGACACATCATAAACGAAACAGCTGGTAACCGTGCGATGGCGATCAGCAAGCATCAAATGAACGCGCATAGAAAAGCTGGTCCAAGGGAAGGAATATCTGTGGAAGAGGTTTAGAGTTATGAGTGAACCCGTGCGGTTCAGGCTATGTACACGTACGAGTGAGGCGAAAAGCTCGGACGCGATTCAGCGGTTAATCATATGCGTCAGACGCACCAAGATCCAGGTAGCATTCTTGCCAGCGCATCGACTCTCGCCGAATTTGCCACGCCCTGAGCACGGTGGAAATTTCACGTTGTCTGGCAGCGAGTGCTCGACGCCGCAGCACGAAGAACGATGCAGGCCATAGACATGGTTAATATCACCGGGTTTATGCATAGCAACCCTCCTGGTAGACAGGGTTACTTCTGCTTGGCCACACGCGGATACAGGATCTTCTCGTATGCGGCTCGTGGCAGAATATCCTTCTGAACCAATTCAGCTTTCCGCTGGTCTGGTCGGCTCGTAATGATCTCCCCTGTAGAAGCTCCGCCAATGCCAGGAAGTGGCTTGAGTTGTTCGACTGAGGCATTCTCGGCAGTGTAGAGGACAAAAGCCCAACCAAGTGGGACGAACACCACGAATCCGATAACAACACCCAGAAAGCCTGCTCCGACAAGCGCGCGTAGAGTAGTCATAACGACACCTCCTTGCCATTCAGCTTGTGAATGTCCGCCTTATGACTAGGATATCGGTGCGGAGCGTGGGGCGAAAGACCCGAAGGAACTACTTCGGAGGGGTCATAGTCTAGGGGTGCTGCTTCTGCTCTTCATTCGACTTCCTGTATTTGATCTGCTCGTTGTAGGATCATACGGAGAAGACGCTTCCGCATGGCGGCCGCAGGCTCGAAAAAACCGGAGGCGGATGCGCTGGAATACGTTGAGGATTTTTCCGACCGGGAACGAAGCAGATGTCAGCGGATCATGTGCCGCAGTTAAATAGCATAACTCAGACAGGCTCTTACGGGGTTGTTTTGTTCCTAAGCATTTCTGCCCCCTCAGTATTACGCCATTCCTTCCCACTCACCTCCGTCCATATTTCATGAACGATCCGTTGCTCGAAGCCATACCATGATGGCTTGCCAAGCAGTTCCTTGAGGTATTTGATATCTGCGTCCGTCAGGGTCTTTGGGCGCGGTCTGATCGCAAGCACTTCGCTTATCGCCGCAAGCTCTTTTGGCGAAGGTCGCACACGCAGTGAGCCTTGAAGTGGCTCCCCTTGCCGTGACGACTGGCTTGTCTGCGTCTTATAAATCTGGATGCCTGTCTCCGTTTCAGCACTCGAAGTGGGTTGTGCTGATAACACATACATCGTTGTGACCAAGAGCATAAACCCCGACAATATGGACAGCTTCATCTGCCCCATCTCTCTTCTCTTCTGCGAGGAATATTCAAGACCATCGAGTACTTTGGCGACAACTCTATTCTGATCAGCAGATAGAATATAACAAGGTGTATCGAGGCAGGCAACGGGACGAGATGTCATGGTCGTCAGCGACTTTTGGTTCGGCGTAGATCAGCCGGAACAGCCCGGCAAAGAAGTCAAGAGCCTCACCTCTGAGGCGGGCTCTTCACAGGCAGGTTGGGATGTCGTGATGTGTGGAACGTCACACGTGAGATTAGCCATACCATCGAACGTCTTGTTTGACGCTCGACTTGCTGGAAGTGTCGTGGCAAGAGAGCGGAGCCGCCTCGAGCACCGCATGGACCAGCTGCATCATGGTCTCAACGGAGAATGGCTTCTGCAGAAACGGGACATGATCAATGCCGATTCGATAGGCCTTGCGGTCCTGTTCCGACAGGCTCGACATCAGGATCACGCGGAATGTCTTCTTCATGGCCAACGTACGTTGAATGACTTCATGACCATGAACCCGGGGATACGGATTCTGGGTGGCGGTCATTTGAAAGCCAGGCGGAGGCAGCATGAGATCGGTCAACAGCAGGTCGATCGGCTCTTGGCAGGTGGCCAAGATCTTCAAGCATTCTGAACTGCCTTCTGCCTCGAAGACGGTAAATCCTTCCGCGCGGAGTGTCTTGACACAGATCAACCGCATGGACGGATCGTCGTCGACGACCAGAATGGTTCTTGCCAAGGATGGGGGCATCGGTGGCTGTGTGTCCATGAGGAATTTCGAGCTCGGTCAGATACCGGACTGGCTGCGCCCATCATTATGTCTAGCTATTCAACACGCTACATCTGTATCGGGTTGAGTCTTGGAAACTTGAATGAAGAGATGGAGCAGGCTTGTGGCACCGCTTCATCGGCAGGTGGGATGGTGAGATGTTCTTCAGCCTCCCGGCTCTGGATAATATACCCCGCGATCATGGGTCGGAGTAGTCGCAGAGAGGCAAGAGATAAGACCGATACGCATCTAGCGTGAGACGGACGACTGATCCGTCTTGACAGCCAGAAGATCGTTCTTTGTTGGAATCTGGGTGAGCAGGTCGGCGCGAATCTGGAATATACCTGGAATCCGTTGCCCCATGGCGTAGGCCAGTCCCTCGGCATGGCTCCCAATTGAAAGTTTCCCTGCGATCTTTCCGTCCCTTCCCGTCGCGACAAACTCGGCAGCCGGTGTGACGAGGCCATACGGCGCCAATGGCCCGGCTTGTTTGGTCACGCGTTCTTCGGCAGGGACATTGGCGACACGGCTGACCAACAAGTCGATGGCTTGTTGGTCCAATTTCTCAGTCGGCTGATCTTCGAGGACCCACTCGTTCTGTTGATTAATCAGGACATACTGTTCGGTCATTGTTTTAATGGAGAGCATCGCGATGTCGGTGGAGTCGATACCGAGCAGTCGCTTGTCTTGGAACATAAATAATTCTTTGGTCAGATCTTTGATTGTTGTGGACGGGATGCGATAGAGCGGGCCATCGGCGCTCGTTTCCGCAATGGCCGTGCCGCTGGTCTCGTCCGGTTGGTACAGTTTGACGGTCTGATCACCGTCGGTTGTATGGATCACAATTTTTACTTTCGGGCTGGTCAGTGTTTTGGCCAAGGAGTCTCGTTCGGGCCCCGGATCGACAATACCCTGCGCTTTGAGATCTTCGAGCCTGAAGAGAAGAGCTCTCACCACCGTTTGATCGGCCTCGCCTTCGATCGGGTAGCGAAGTTTCCACTTGCTTTTGGGTTTTTCCGCTCCCTGATAGAGCACAATTTCGGTGGTCGGATAGGTGAGACGGATCCGTTCGACGTCGCCTTGTGCCATATGCAAGATGTCCTTGCGTCGAAAGGTCATTACGGTCTTATTCACGAAGTCTTTCGGGGCCAAATTGGTGAGCAAGACCTTGCGGTCTGATTCGCGAAGGACATACAGAGTGGAAGAGAGGGGACCGCTATCACCGATAGAGAATGTTTCCCGCGCGGTGCCGGCCAGGACGCTGATGGTCGTCACTGGGTTCTCGAGTCCAAAGGGGGTCAGATTGGTTGGATGGTCCTCGACGACGCGGGCAACGGTCCCAGTAACCAAGGCCCTGATCAGATTCTGTACTTCCCGCTGGTCGGCCTCCGTACTGAGAGGCGCCGTCAACACCCAGCCCTTTTCGGGAACCCGAGCGAAGACGAGCTCGTGCCGGTCGGTCTTAATGGTGAGCCCTGAGAGGGTGTCCTGGTGGAAGAGCAACACCTTTTTGTCGGTCGTGTCCTGTTGCTCCTGCGATGCTTTCTGTGGAAGTTCGACGGTATAGAGGTAGAGGCCGAGTCCGGCCAGTACAAGCACCATGACGAGTGTGGGCCAGTAACGCATTGATTTACAGGCGTCGGCGTTTGCGCCAAACCACGATACCGGAGAACAGCATGGTGGCCGGCAGAAGGATGACTTGGAGATAGAGGAGTGCTCGGTCCTGTAAGGGGTTGGGAGTAAACAGGCGCAGCGCGGAATCCCTGGGAACGATCGCCATCATGTCCCGTTCTTCAGCCAGCCAGGCAGCCGTGTGGAGAAAAAAGTCGCTGTTGCCGGGAAAGTTCACAAAGGCATTGGTCGCAAATGTCGAATTGCCGATGACCACAATCGCAGGCCGAGGCTTGCCTTCCTCCGGTGCGACCTTCGGTGTGAGGGCCGCGGCCATCGGCAGGGGCCCCTTGATGTCTTCCTGCTCATTCAGGTTCACGACGCGGCCTTTCAGATCGGTTTCCGCCCAGCTATTCGGCGACGTTCTGGCGAGCGGGACATAGTCCCATGCATTGCCGACCTGTTCATCGAAGGTGATATGTCGCGCAAGGGGAAACAGGACGGCGGCGGAGAGGTCCTGCGTAATTTCATGTTCTGTGAAGGTACGGACGAGCAGGGACGTCAGATCCCCTTGGGCTAACCGATCTTGCAAATCGACCAAGGCTCCGGGGCCGACTCCCAGGCCCCACTGGTTGAGCAGAGGATTCAGGTCAGCCTGCGTATCCGGATCGATGAGCAGCAGGAGATGGCCGCCCTTTTCCACATAGTGGTGAATTCGTTCTTGTTCGTCGGGAGTCACCGGACGACGGGGCCCAGCCACGACGAGGATGGCGGTGCGATCCGGTACGGCTTCCTCTTTGAGCAAACTGAGGGTACCGACGTCGTAGCCCTGTTTAATCAAGATATCTTTTGCAGCAGACAATCCGGTTCGCTCTCGATCCTCGAGACTTGGTTCACCATGTCCTTCGAGAAAGAGCACACGTTTCTTGCTGTCCTGAGACACGCGGATCAATGCCCCTGTCAGTTCCACCTCAGAAGGAGCGGTCACCCGAACCGTATGGCCTGAGCTTTCGAACACGGCCGTATCGGTTCTGGAAATGCCATAGTTTTGGGCGATCTTCGGCTGGCGTTCCGGGTCGACGAACTCCACGGAAATCTTCGGACTGGCTTGCCGATAGCTATCGAGGCGTTCTTTGTAGGCTTGATAACCTGGATCTTTTTCCCTGGTGAACACGGTGATAAGCACCTCGCGCGAAAGACTCCGCAGTACACGGTGGGTCTGCGGAGCGAGGGAGAAATTCTGGTTCTCCGACAGATCCCAACGAATGGAGTGGCTGGCGGCGAGAAAGTTGATGATCGCAAGAATGCCGACGAAGAGAAGGATCATCAGCAAACTGTTGGCACCCATGCGCGTAGAGCGCCTGGCGGAGAAGGCCTTCAGACTGATGAAATGCACGACGACAAAGAGTATGAGGCAGAAGAGTGCCAATCCTTCCAGGATGGTGACCAGCCAGAGCTTCTCCGGAGCGAGGCTATAGCCGATCGCTCCGGCCACGGCCAGAACCACTCCGATTACGCCAAGTGGAATTGTCTTGAAGTTCATTTCCACCGTGTCGAGTCCACGACTCGGTGCGTCAAAAAGAGCATCAACACCAGACCGCTGAAAAAATACACGAGGTCCTTTGTGTCGACCAGCCCGCGCACCAGATGGTCGTAGTGCTCCATAAATGACAGATACGAGACAGCCTGTCCGATAGCCGTATCGCCGAGCAGTGAGCCTAAGCCGGCGAGGAGCCACAGGACCAGTAACAGACCAATGCTGACAAAGGCCGCGACGATCTGGTTTTCGGTCAGTGCCGAGGCCAGCACGCCGACGGACAGGAAGAGGGCGCCAAGCAAGACGAGCCCAAGGTAGCCGGTCAGCACGGGATACCACTCGAAATCACTGAAGAGGGCAAGGATGAGCGGCATGAAACCGGTCAGTCCCAGTAAGCCAAGAAACACGATAAATACGCTCATGAACTTGCCGACGACGATTTCGTTGATGCGGATTGGAGAGGTCAGCAAGAATTCAAAGGTGCGGAGTTTGCGCTCTTCGGCGAACAATCGCATTGTCAGGATCGGCAGGATAATCAGGAGAATGAATCGTGTGCTGTTAAACAGACCCCGGAAGACAAGATCGTTCAGATTAAGTTGGGCGCTTCCCTGGATTTGCGTCAGTTGAATTGCTTGGGCTCCGGCGAAGACCACATGGAGATAGGCGAGCAGTCCCACGATCAGAAGAAACACGGATCCCACGGCATACACCACGGGTGAGACAAAGTAGGAACGAAGCTCTTTTGCAATGATCGCTTGAACGGGTGTCATACTGGCTGGCCTGCCGATTCTGCTGAGGCAACCACTCCGTCCGACGCAAGGCCTTCCTCATGTCTGGTTAATTGGAGGAATACATCTTCCAACGTCATAGAGATGGCCTTCAGTTCGAGTAACCCCCATCCGCTGGCAACTGCCAGGCGAGCCACTTCCTCCCGTACGTCACGGCCAAGTTCGCATTCCAGGAGAAAGGTCCCTGACGTCTCGCTCGTGAAGACATTCTGGACCCCCTCCAGTCCCTTCAAACGACTCTCCGTGTCTACCGCAGGAGATTTGAGAGTGAGTGAAATTTTTTCGGACTGGCGGAGGCGTGCCGAGAGTCGTTCGGGCGTATCTTCGGCCACGATGCGCCCTCCGCTGATTATCACCACGCGCTGGCACACAGCAGTCGCTTCGGGAAGAATATGGGTGCTCAGAATGACAGAATGGGACCCGGCCAGATTCTTGATCAACTCCCGGATCTCGATAATCTGTTTCGGATCAAGCCCGACGGTCGGTTCATCCAGGATCAAGACCTGTGGATCGTGCAGCAGCGCTTGGGCCAGCCCCACGCGTTGGCGATATCCTCGCGACAGGTTCCCGATGAGCCGGTCTTGTACTGTACCAAGACCAAGCCGTTCGATTTCGCGCTGCATGGATGAGATGAGAGTTTTTCCGCTCAACCCTCGGAGGCGGCCTACGAACTGAAGATACTCCGTTACTGTCAATTCCAGATAGACCGGCGGAGTCTCGGGCAAATAGCCGATCCGGCGTTTCACCTCCATCGGCTGGTCCGCACAATCGAACCCTGCGACCCGTGCAATACCTTCACTCGCCGGCATAAAGCAGGTCAGGATGCGCATGGTGGTGGTTTTCCCGGCCCCATTGGGACCGAGGAATGCCAGCACCTCGCCCTTGGCGACGGAGAAGCTGACACGATCAAGAGCGGTATGTTGTCCATACCGCTTCGTAATCTGTTGAACTTCAATCATATGTGGTGATTGGATCGCGTGAGTTGGGGAGTACTGCCTGCGGGTGGTCGTTGAACCCCACCAGGCAACACGTCGGCATCTTACTCAGTCGGATTGGGCCAGTCAACAATATCGTGCTCCGACCACCTGCAACTTTACACGTTTTCGCCATCCTGCTAGAGTCCGCTCACGCATGGGCAAGCCTGCCAGAGAGGATCACTCGATGACCAGGGTGCATCGAGCGTGGAGAGCAGCAATGGCAATCTCTGCATTGATGATGCTGCCCTTTATTCCGACGAATAGTGAGGCAGCCGACGGACGGACCTATCGGGTTCATGGCCAGGTCATCGCAGTGAACCTCGCCCAAACTCCCCCTATGATTGTGATTAAAACCCCCTTGAGCAAGCATGACGATATGACTGTGGGGGCTAAAGTGACAGCCCAAACCAAAATTGTACGAAAGGGGAAGCGAATTATGCTTCAGACCATCAGCGTGGGTGCGACGGTGTGGCTGACCTACATTAAAAAGAAGGACGGGCTGTTTGCTCGGGTCATTCAGGTTCAATAGCGCTTCTGCCTCATAACACCAAACTTAAATGTGCGGGGGAGCTTATGGGGTCCGGGGATAATCTTTAAGACAGAAGGTTGCCCACCATTCCCACCTATCGTAAGTACCATGGGTTGACTGGCACAAGTATTTTCTTCTATACATAGATAGAGTCCTCTAGGTTACCAGCGAAGATTGCTGGTTCATTGTTGAACAGTTCCTTATCGATCCCTCCTTTTCCCTTCACCCAAAGGTAGGGGTGAGGGCTACGCACTGGGGATTGTTGGACTATCGGTCGGGCCGTACTGTGAGGGGACACAGGCCAGGACCCTGTGTGACCGTTGGTTCAACCAGGAACAAGATCAAGGGGTATTTGGTGATCAATCAAGCGCGTGGAAGCAGTCGGCAGCTGTTATGGACAATGGGTCTCAGTCTGGGGATGCTCCTGGGTGGCTGTTCGTGGGTTCCTAAGGGGGCGTCTCAATTGGACGTCGGGATTGAGGATCGTGGGGTGGCATCCTGGTATGGCAAGTCATTTCATGGGAAGCAAACGGCCAACGGCGAACTGTTCGACATGGAAGCATTGACTGCGGCCCATCGGACACTCCCACTCGGCACCGTGGTTCGGGTAGTGAATTTGGCGAACGGGAAGTATCTCCATGTACGGATCACCGACCGGGGTCCCTATGTCAACAGTCGGATCCTCGATCTATCCCGCGGCGCAGCGGCTCGATTGGGAATGATGGAGGGTGGCCTATCCGTTGTACGAATTCAGGTAGTCGGGGAACACCGGCCTGCGGCGCTTCTTTCTTCTGAAGCCACGGAAACCACGTCCGCCGCCCTCACTCTCGTTCCCGCGGATGCCCCTTCAGGGGGCACCGAGTCTCTCCCTTCAGCTTGGGGAAAGTCGGATCGTCTCCTGGTCTATTCCCCTCGGCTGTCTCCTGGCGATATCTGGATCCGGCAACGGGCGCGCCGTTTGACGGGGATGCAGGCGGCAGATCATACCGACCGTACTGAAATTGCGACCGTCGTTTCTACCTGGCCATAATGCATACGTCCGGTCGCCAAAAGTACATGTTTCGAACGATTGTGTGGATTGCGCGACTGGATTGCCGGAGCAGAGAATAGTGTGATCGTCGTTCCCCTCCCGCATGAGGGCTGACGCCTCTCTCGATTCAAAATAGGTCTCACCCTGTTTGAGCCCACTACAGCCAATCAGTAGGTTCTCGAGTCGGTTGTTCAGTGGTCCGCCCAGCCAGCGCCTCACGAATCGTTCGACTCACCCGATCGATCTCTCCCATCTCCGATGCGGGAACGATCCAGGCATCTTCAGAGTCCAGCACGATGCGATAGTGATTCTTCCTCGCTGAGAACCATTCGATATACGGATGAGGAGCAAGATTGGGATGAGGGTCGAACGAGATTAAGTTCACATCCCCGAGCTGTGGGTTTTCCATGTCGCCAATCACCTGCCCGGCAAGATCCTCGTCCTCAAATCGACGATTCCGAAACTGAATGACCTGCCCCACGATATCAGCCTTAAAGTTTCCCCGTAAATACACGTCAACAGGACCGATCACTGCAAACACAATCCGGCCCACGATCGTGCCGTCAACACGATTATCCAGGAACCCTTCCTGCACCCAGCGTCCATTTCCAAATTTTTGCGCCATTCTAACCCCCTAATTTAAGCCGGCTGAACCCTGCCGACCGCCGGTGTTGACGGTTGTGGGCCGCTCCCGAACGCGCCCACCAACACCGCCACCAAAATGAGTCCGCTTCCCACCCATCCTTGAAGATCCAACATTTCCCCGAGAAAGTACCAGGAAAGCCCCGCGGCATAAACCGGTTCCGATGCAAAAATCAACGCCACCTGTTGCGCAGGTACAATGCGTTGCACCCACATTTGAACGGCAAAGGCTCCGGTCGCAAGCCCTCCGGTCACTCCCAATCCAACAAGCAATACCGCCGACGGCGCATACGCCTGAGCCGGCGCCTGTTCAACCAGAAGAGTGGGAAGCAACAGGACGACCATCCCCATCATTTGCCAGGCAAACAGAGACGGCGCATCGACCTCGCGGGTAAACCGCTCGAGACAGGCAATATGCGCGGCAAACGCGATCGCACAAAAGAGCGTCAGGAGATCGCCAACGTTCACAGAGGCACTGGGCTTCACCAGCAGCCAAAGTCCAACCAGGGCAATCCCGGTGGCCATCCACACGCGCCGGTCAAATCGTCGCAGAATCAACGGCACGATGACGACATACAGCGCTGTAATGAATGCCGAGTTGGAGGCTGTCGTATAGTGGAGACCGACCGTTTGGAGGACATAGCCAAGAAACAGCCAGCAGGTGGCAATCGCACCGGCCCGCAAAACCGACGGCTCACGCCGCAAGCGCAATCTCCACAGGAGAAACCCGCCCCCGACCAGCAGTGCTCCCAGGAGAAATCGGAGGAACAGAAACGACAGGGGTGGAAGTTGCTCCAACACCGCTTTGGTGGCAGGGAACGTCGCGCCCCAGATAAACGTTGTCAGCAGGAGTGCGAATCGTGGCATGGAGTCACGGGATGAAGGCGCAGCGCCAAAAGATGTGTCACCAGGATTCGGTCATCTAACCAATCCATTATCGCCGAGCCTTCGCCGCTCGTCACTGCTAGGCTTTGCACAACGGACAACGGCGCTGTTCATTCGTCCCGGCCTGCTCCATCGCCGCTAATGCCCGCTCCTTGGTCGGATAATCAAACCACCCGCCTTCCCAAAAATCAGTTGACGAACCGATCGACGTAGACGGTACTTCAGAGCAACGATCCTTGTGGAGCGTGACGCGGTCGATCGACCGTGCGATGTGAACCCAATAGGTCATAAAACAACTCCTCGGAGACAGACCACCACATAGCCCCCCGCTCGCGATTCCGGGCCTAAACACACTCATAACCAGCGATCGGGTTCTGATTCGATCTACGATGGAGTCTCGTCTACGACCGGGATGTGCGACACAACGTTAGGGCAGGAGTTGCCACTCATCCTTCTCTATGAAGACCTTGACGCCCGTCTCAAGCTTCTTAAGATCGTCCTTTTCGAAGAGTCTCATATACCGCTCGATCCGATCCGGATCGTCGATCCGCTCTTCCTGCATCATTCCACTCACACTCTTATACTTCCGAATCAACAGGGACATCGAAATCCTCCTCTTTGCCACTAGAAGTCATCTCAGCTCAGTGTGTAGAATAAGGCAAAGCTTAACGACCGGTCAAGAGCGCGTGCTTGGTTCAGCCGTCATCCCGCTTGAGGATATGAAATATGCCGATCTACGAATATCGTTGTGGCACATGCGAGAAGCAGTTTGACGTCACACAATCCGTCCATGCCAGAGCGGAAGATACCGTGTGCCCTCACTGTCAGGCCCAAAACGCCACGCGGCTCCTGTCCGCCAGCACGGCACAAATCAAAGGAACCCGCAAACCTGGCTTCGCCGAAATCAAGGCGTACAACATGCTGGACGAGCGGATGGAAAAATTTGCCAAACTTCCGCCGCTGATGGGCAAACGCGCCGCCCCTGACGCAGCTCGATCTTCCGATCCCTCTTCCGGGGGCACAACGGAGAACTGACCAAACCGTAGCCTGTAGGTGAACACGCAGCGCCCTCTTCTTAACATCCACCCCTGCCCCTTGGAGACTGCATGACTGCGAGACTCGTGTTCTCCCTGGCTCTCAGCCTTCTGCTCAGCTGGGGAACGGCCCTCGTCGCCCTTGCCGAGGTTTCAGGAAGTCTCACTATTGCCGGCAACGGACCGGAGCTGACGACGATCGAGCCTCTCGCCCGCGCTTTTGAAAAAGCCAACCCGCGAGCCTATCTTGATATCATCTGGGATGGCAATTCAAAACCCGTTGAGATGGTGAAATCCGGCCAGGCCCACATCGCGGTGACCGGAACCGAGGAGCCAGGCCTCTCGGCGACATCCATCGCGTGGGATGGAATCGGCGTCCTCGTACACCTCTCCAATTTCACGAAAGACGTCACAAAGCAACAAGTGGCCGACATTTTCTCCGGAAAAGTCACCATGTGGTCAGACCTCGGCGGTCCTGAGACGAAAATATTGGTCATCGACCGGCCTCGAAACCAAAACATCCGCGATGCGTTTGAATCACAACTCGGCATGAGCGGTAAGATGACAGGTGCCGCCAAGGTGATCGGCTCAGATGACCAGGTCATCAAGACCGTCGTAGGCACACTGCCCCCTCTGTCTGCAGTCACCTACCTGTCCCTGAGCCAGGGGTTGTCCGTCGTTTCAGGCGGCGTTGCCGTAAGACTTTTACCCATCGACAAGGTTGAACCGGAAGTCCCCACCGTGAAAGACGGCCGCTATCCGCTCCGGCGCCCTATTCTATTGTTGACCAAAAGTGCGCCGCACCCCCTGGCTGAGGCCTTCACTCAGTTCGCCTTGTCTCCGGCCGGTCAACAGCTCATTGCAGAAACGTATATTCCGATCAAAGAGAAATAATCATGTCAATTGTTCTTGAAGGAGGGGCCAATGCAGAACGGGCGATCGTGGATTTTCATAGTATTGGGACTGGGACTCTTCGGGTTCATGGCTTCATCCATCGCCGTATCCTACGCGGAAGAGTCAGGCGCGATCGTTGACGGCGCAGGATTCACCCTCTACGATACTGAGTCGATTAAGGGATTCGATGCCGCAAAGGTCGAACGGGATCCGATCTGCGACCGGAACAAGCGCCCGCGGATCACCAAAGTCGAGCCGGACGAAGCCAAACCAGGCGACAAAGTCGTCATCACCGGCGAGAATTTTGGCACGAAAGAATGTTTTCATACGGTGACCTTCAGCGCGGCTTCAAATACGCCCGTTCTGTTCAAATTCATGAGCGAGACGGCGATTGAAGTCACCGTACCGGATGCCAAAGCGGGGATGTCGTTTGTCATCATCGTCGCTGGAGGCGGAAGCGCCCAGTCAAAACCTGTCTTGATTAAGTCCAAGTAGGCTTGCTCCATTGAGAAAGCCAGCCGGCGCGGTTCTGTTGGTTATCTTGGCACCTCGCCCATCCCGCCTTTCCCGCTCGCCGCACGTCGCTCGAAAGTCTCGTGTAGCACAGGGCAGTACCAGCGGAAAACCGCATCAACATTCCCCTAAGATCCAGTCTGTTCGCCTCCGACATCCCTCGACAGGACTCCTGACCCTATGCTAGTTTACGCGCTCATTTTCGCCTGATTACTCCCGCAGAATCACGAGCGATCTGAGGAGATAAGGACCGGTATGTTCAAGAAAATTCTGGTCGCCAATCGCGGTGAAATCGCCATGCGAATTATCCGCGCCTGCCGTGAATTGAACATCGCCACCGCAGCCATCTATTCCGAAGCCGACTCGACCGGGATCTACGTCAAGAAGGCCGACGAAGCCTACATGGTTGGGCCTGGACCGGTGAAAGGCTTCCTGGATAGCCTACAAATCGTCAACCTGGCACTACGGATCGGCGCCGACGCCATTCATCCAGGCTACGGATTTCTCTCGGAAAACTCGCAATTTGCGCAGCTGTGCCATACCTCCGGTATCACCTTTATCGGCCCGTCACCACAGGCCATCGACTTGATGGGAAGCAAGATCAAAGCCCGCGAATTGGCCAAGCGAGTCGGGGTCCCAATCGTCCCCGGTACCGACGGCGGCGTCACCGACATTAAGAACGCCCTGTCGTTTGCAAAAGATACAGGCTATCCCATCATCATTAAAGCCAGCGCAGGCGGAGGAGGACGCGGCCTTCGGGTGGTACGGTCGGATACCGAACTTCGCGAGAACATGGCCGTCGCATCTCGGGAAGCCCAGGCTGCCTTCGGTGACGGAATCGTTTTCCTTGAAAAGTATATCGAGCGACCGCATCACATCGAATTCCAGATCCTGGCTGATCGGCACGGCAACATCATCCACCTGGGCGAGCGTGATTGTTCGATTCAGCGCCGGCATCAAAAGCTCATCGAGATCGCGCCCTCCTTGATTCTCACGCCCAGTCTTCGTGCTGAAATGGGTGAGGCGGCCATCGCCATCGCCAAGGCGGTCGATTATGACAATGCCGGCACCGTCGAGTTTCTTCTCGATCAGGACAGCCGCTATTACTTCATGGAGATGAACCCGCGCCTCCAAGTCGAACATACCGTGACTGAACAGATCACGGCGATCGACATCGTGCGCAATCAGATCGCAATTGCAGCCGGCCTCCCACTTGAGATCACACAGCAGGAGGTCACCCTCCAAGGCCATGCCATTCAATGCCGCATCAACGCGGAAGACCCGAAGAACAATTTCCGGCCTTCCACCGGAACCGTCACAGCCTATCTCTCGCCGGGTGGAATCGGGGTGCGCATCGATGGAGCCGTCTATAAAGACTACGCGGTGCCGCCCTACTACGACGCCCTCTTGGCCAAGCTCACAGTGCGCGGCCGTACGTGGGAAGAAACAGTCAGCCGCATGAGACGATCGCTCGAAGAATACGTCTTGCGCGGGGTAAAAACGACGATCCCCTTTATGATGGAGATCATGCAGGACCAGGACTTCATGGCAGGACGTTTCGACACGTCCTATCTGGAGACGCATCCTGAGCTGTTCAACTACCACGACTTTGAGCAGCCGGAGGATCTGGTGCTGGCACTCTCTGCCGCTATCGCCGCCTACGAAGGACTGTAGCCGAATCACTGCCTATCAACCCAGTGATCCGATGATGAGATAAGGCATAGGTCAGGACATTATGGCAACACGACGACCCTCACGAACACAGGGTTCCAAGAAACGGCCAGCCGGGCCAGCCGTCCGGACGTCGAAGACACGTGCCCACAGCGGCCAAGAACTGATGATTCAACCGGCGACGGGCAAACCCGTCCTAATCACCGATGTCGCCTTGCGCGACGGCCACCAGTCGCTCTTGGCCACGCGCATGCGAACGGAGGACATGCTGCCCATCGCCCAAAAGCTCGACGCCGTCGGCTATTGGTCGCTCGAGGTCTGGGGTGGCGCGACCTTCGACACGTGCCTCCGCTTCCTCAAAGAGGATCCCTGGGAACGGCTCCGGGCGCTCCGTGCTGCCATGCCCAATACCAAGCTCCAAATGCTGCTCCGCGGGCAAAACTTGGTCGGATATCGGCACTATGCCGACGACGTGCTGGAGCGGTTTATCGAACGGTCTGCCGCGAACGGCATCGACGTCTTTCGCATCTTCGACGCACTGAACGATATCCGGAACGTCGAACGAGCCATGCGGGAAGTAAAAGCCTGCGGCAAACATGTCGAAGCCGCCATCAGCTATACGGTGAGTCCCGTCCACAGCGTGGACCGTTTTGTCGATATGGCCAAAACGCTGGAGGATTTGGGAACCGACACGCTCTGCATCAAAGACATGGCCGGGCTCTTGGCTCCGCTCGACGCCTATCACCTCGTACGCCGGATCAAAGCGGCAGTCAAGGTCCCCATCCATCTGCATTCACACTACACCTCGGGGATGGCCTCGATGACCTCCCTCATGGCGATCCTCGGGGGGCTGGACATGCTGGATACGTCCATCTCGCCGTTGGCCGGCGGCACTTCGCATCCGTCGACGGAGACGCTGGTGGCCTCGCTGCGCAACACCCCATACGACACGGGGCTGGACCTTGCGTCGTTCCTCCCGATCACCGAATACTTCCGCACCGTACGACGAAAGTATCGGCAGTTCGAAAGCGAGTTCACCGGGGTGGATGCCGAGATCCTCACCTCCCAGATTCCCGGTGGCATGCTCTCGAATCTCGCCGCTCAACTGACTGAACAGAATGCGCTCGATCGGATGAAAGAAGTTCTGGATGAAGTGCCGCGCGTCCGAAAGGAACTGGGCTATCCCCCGCTGGTCACCCCAACCAGTCAGATCGTGGGGACCCAAGCCACACTCAATGTCCTGACAGGCGAGCGATATAAAGTCATTACCACGGAAACCAAGAACTACTTCCTCGGACTCTACGGACGGGCGCCAGGGCCTCTCGATCGCGACATCATGGCCCGCGCAATCGGGGACGACCAGCCGATCAAGACGCGGCCCGCCGATCGCTTGGAGCCTGAGCTCGAGGCCATCAGAAAGGATCTGCCCCCCTCGGCCACCACGCTGGAAGATCAGCTGTCGTTCACCCTCTTCCCTGCGATCGCGCGAGACTTCTTTGAGGCACGCGAGAAAGGAGACTTGACACTGGAGCCCCTTGAAGGCTTCTCGTCGAGTGGATCCGCCGCGGCCACCGAACTCCATTTGGCTCCGGCAGAATTCAACGTCACGGTTCACGGTGAAACCTACCATATAGAGGTATCCGGTTCCGGACGGAAGGTCGACGGCCGTAAACCCTATTACATCCGAGTCAACGACAAACTCGAAGAAGTCTCGTTGGAACCGATCCAGGAAATCCTGGCCGGCGTGCCGGAAGCTCCCGATGCCGGAACCGGTGCCAAACCCAAACGGCCCAGACCGTCCAAACCAGGGGACGTAGCCCCCCCAATGCCTGGTCGTGTCGTCAAAGTGCTCGTCAAGATCAATGCCGTGGTCAAGGCCGGTGCCCCTCTTCTGATCATCGAAGCCATGAAGATGGAAAGTCAGGTCCCGTCGCCGATCGACGGAAGAGTCACCGCCATCCTGGTCGCCGAGGGCGACAACGTGAAGACGGATGAAACGGTCATCCAGTTGGAGTAGTCAGACAGCCCCGCATACCTCCGGTCGTGCATGCGGGCAGCGATATATGACACTGTGTCTTGTGAGTGTGTTGTGTCACATCATGACCGCCTGCTCCTCTCCATCGTCGATTCCAGCGCAGTTTGACGCCATTGAGCGCATGCCCATTCACACCGTCCTGGTCCACGACCAGCGGATTGCGTATCTGGATGTCGGCACAGGCCCGCCGGTCATCCTGATCCATGGTTTCGGGGGATCAATGTGGCAATGGGAATATCAGCAGCATGCGCTGGCGCAGCATTTCCGCGTCCTCACGCTCGATTTGCCCGGCGCAGGACTGTCCGATAAGCCTGAGATCGACTACCTGCCGGATCAGATGTTGGACTACTTTGTCGGATTCATGGACGCCGTGAAGGTTCCGCAAGCCACGTTAGTCGGGAATTCCATGGGCGCCGGATTAGCCATCGGCATGGCTCTGACACATCCCGCAAGGGTCGCCAAGCTCGTGCTGATCGACGGCTTACCGCAACACGTCATGGAGAAACTCACCAGTCCGTCTGTCAGACGGGCCTTAGAAACCAGTGCGCCGTCTTGGCTCGTCTCATTCGGCAACATGCTGTTCGGCGGACTGATGACCGAGTCCATCCTGAAAGAAATCGTCTATGACCCGGCCCTGCTCACGCCAGCCGTTATCGAACGATCCAATCGAAACCGTCAACGCCCCGGACTCATCAAACCCATCCTCGCCGTCAGAGAAAACCTTCCGTTATGGGAATCCGGATTTGCGGCACGCCTCGGTGAAATTACCCACCCAACGCTGGTAGTCTGGGGGCAAGAGGATCGGGTGTTCCCAATTGCCGTAGGCGAAGAACTCCACCGGACCATCAAGGGGTCACGATTCATCAGCATAGCCACGGCAGGACATATCCCACAGTGGGAACGGCCGGATGTGGTCAACCAGGAACTCATTACCTATATTCGTCCCAAGGAGCCCGTCCGACATTGACCATGACGCGAGATCGGCGAGAAAGATGCGACGAGGACAAATTGAGGTCCTATCTCGTTTGCCCTGTTTCACTCAACCGGCCTGTCTCGCGCGGGGATCCAGCATATCAGCAAAGTTGGGCTGTACCGTAATCGCTTCTTGCCCACGACACGAGCACAAACCGGCCTGTTCTTGATAGAATAGGCACCGTTACTTCACCAAGGAGGGTAGTATGAGGGCAGCACATCAAATGATCATTGGAGCGGCACTGTGCGGAGCGCTTGGGCTCACAGGATGCGGAACGACCGGCGGAACCGGCTTTAGCTACAAGAACATCACTGTCGCTGACGGCAGCACCATGGCAGGGGAAGGCAATAGGGTCCTCTTCAAGGGAAAACCCCTGGACCTTTCAGGAACCAGCATTAAAGTCGGCGACCCCCTCCGGGAGGTGAACCTGACTCAGACCGACCTGTCGCAGATCTCCATTACCGACACAAAGGGGAAAGGCAAGGTCCGGATCATCAGCGTCGTTCCGTCGCTCGACACCCCGGTGTGTGAACAACAGACTCATTATCTGAGCGAGAAGAACAAAGGCCTCGATAAGATGGTCGAACTGGTCACCGTGAGCCTTGACACCCCTTTTGCACAAAAACGATTCGCGGGGGATGCCCGTATCACCAACGTGACTTTCCTCTCGGACCATCGAGGTGCTGAATTCGGAATGACCTATGGACTGTACCTCAAGGGTCCCCACGTTCTGGCACGTACCGTCATGGTGATCGACGCCCAGAACACTGTGCGGTATCTGCAGGTCACTCCCGAACTGACCCAGCTGCCGAACCTGGATGAGGCCTTCGCCGTGGCCAAGTCATTGGTCACCGGAAGCTAGACAGAAGAAAGGCTGAGGTCGAGGTTGAGGACAAGTTCCCTCCGACCGCTCAACCTTAACCTCCGCCTCAACCTTTATCGGCAGGACGCCTGATGGGCCAGTACGATCTCCTCGTCATAGGGACTGGGCCGGCCGGCCAGAAGGCTGCGGTCCAGGCCGCCAAGCTCGGCAAAAAAGTCGGCATCATCGAGCGCAAAGAAGTCGTCGGCGGCGTCTGTACCAACACCGGCACCATCCCCAGCAAATCTCTCCGCGAAGCGGTCCTGTATCTTGCGGGGTTCCGTCAACGCACCATCTATGGAGCCACCTATCGCCTGAAAAAGACCATCACGATCGAAGATCTCGCCTTTCGCGCCAACCACATCATTAAAAACGAAGTTGAGATCGTACAGGACCAGATGGCGCGCAACGGCATCGATCTGATCTATGGGGAGGCCCGGTTCCTCGATCCCCACTGGCTCCTCGTTCAACAAGCCGGTGGATCGATTGAGCATCATGCGCATGTCATCGTCATCGCTGTCGGGACCGAACCGGCTCGGCCAGCCGACATTCCCTTTGACGAAGACACCATCATCGATACCGACGGTTTTCTCAGGCTCAAACATCTCCCGTCATCGATGGTCATCGTCGGCGGCGGCGTGATCGGCACAGAGTATGCTTCGATCCTCGCCATGATGGGCGTGCCGGTTATTTTGATCGACAAGCGGCCGCGCTTGCTGGAATTTATCGACGCCCAGATCATCGACGCCCTACAACAACACATGACGGACATCGGCGTCACGCTCTACCATGAAGAAGGAGTGGTGGCGATCCGAAAAGAGCCCGGCGGACAGATCACGGTCTCGTTGACACATCGGCCACCGATCAGCACGACGACACTCATGTATGCCATCGGGCGCGTCGGCGCAACGAAGCCCTTGAACCTGGAAGCCATCGGCATCACACCGGATCCACGCGGCCGCATTACCGTCAACGAACACTTCCAAACATCAGTCCCCCATATTTATGCCGTCGGCGACGTCATCGGCTTTCCCGCCTTGGCCTCCACTTCCATGCAGCAAGGACGCCACGCCTCCTGCCACGCTTTTAACCATCCCGACAGCACCGACACAGACCTCCTGCCCTACGGCATCTATGCAATTCCGGAAATTTCCACCGTGGGGCGCAACGAGGAAGAACTGGCCAAGGCAGGAATCCCCTATGGGGTCGGCGTCGCACACTATCGGGAAATCGCCCGCGGACAGCTCATCGGCGATGAAACCGGTATGGTGAAACTGCTCTTTCATCGCCACACCCGCGCGCTCATGGGCGTCCATGCCATCGGAGAAGGGGCCACGGAGCTCATTCACATCGGCCAGGCGGTCATGGCGTTCCAGGGAAAGATCGACTACTTCATCGATACCATCTTCAACTACCCAACCTTAGCAGAATGTTATCGAGTCGCCGCGCTGGACGGCATCAATCGTTTGCCGAGACCTTGGGCGCCGCACGAATGAAATCCATGACGCGAATCTCGTATCGCATCTAGGAGCGTGCGACACGCACTTCACGCCAGACGTGTATCTGAAAAGAGGTAGGCACATGTCATTTTCCGATCATTTGCGTAAGGTGGCCCAACCGATATGGGACGCGCAGCTCACCCATCCGTTCGTCATGGCGTTGGGCAAGGGGACTTTGCCGGAACGCAAATTCAAGTACTACATCCTGCAAGACGCGCGATTTCTCGGTGACCTCGCCCGCGTGTTTTCTGCGGCAGCGATGAGGGCGCCGGATTCGGAATCGGCCCTGCGTCTGACGAAGCTGGCTGAGGAAACCATCGTCGTCGAACGCAGCCTCCACGAAGGGTACGGGGCACGGTGGAAGATGAGCGCCAAACAAATGACGGCCGTACCCATGGCGCCGACGAACTACGCCTACACGCGGCACATGCTCACCGTCGCCCATACAGGCTCGGCAGCCGAGATCACCGTCGTCGCACTCCCCTGCGCCTGGATCTACTGTGTCGTCGGGCAGCATCTCTTGAAACAGGGCCCGCCAAAACAGAATCATCCCTATCGGGACTGGCTCATGCTCTACGCCTCACCAGAGTTTGCCGAGGTGCAACGCTGGATGAGGAGCAAAGTGGATCGGTGGGCCAAGACGGCTGGCAAAGAAGAAAAGCGGCGCATGGAAGAGTCGTTCGTCGCCAGTTCGCGATATGAGTGGATGTTTTGGGAGATGGCGTGGAAGGAAGAAGAGTGGCCGGTGTGAAGAGAGGGAGGGCCAGGGCTGGCAGGTTCTCTCCGCTCGCAGCCACAGAGCGCCGTTGACCGCTCTAGCAGGATGCTGAAAAAGTCCGCCAGCGGCGTTCTCGCATCGCTCAGAGGCTCAACGTACCGAAGCGTACGCCTCCCCTCTTCGCTCGCTGCGGCCTTGCTGGACGGAATTTTGAGCATCCTGCTAAGCTTCGCCTCCACTTGGCGACGAAAACTTGCCACACCAGCGCTCCGCGAAGGTGTGGCTTCGAACATTCGGCGCCACTGCCTAGGGCAGCGGTTGCAGCTCAGCAAGAGCGGTAACCCAACGGCGCTCTGATTATGCTTCGAGAGCCTCCCAGCCCCGGCCCTAAACTAGGACACCGGCCAAGAGGGAGAGAAGGGGGGAAAGAAATGAACGGGTCCTGTCATGAATCTGGGTGACCGTCCGTCCTCGCACCCCGCCCGGTGTAGGGACCCCGCTGCGGGCGGACGATCACCCAGGTTCGCTCCACCCGTCAAGTCACGACGGGCCAGATTGGGGGGACAAAAAGATGGGAACGGATAGAGGGGCAGGACCGTCTCGTGTGCTTGCAGAGCCCTCACGACGAAACAGTGGTCGCTCTGGTCACGCTCCGAGAGCTTCCCAGCCCCGGCCTTTTTGTGATGCGGGACACACCGGCTAAGAAGTGCGAGAGGGAAAGGAAAAGGAGCAGGAAATGAGGAAGACCTTTTTAGGCATATAGCTTGACCATGTGAACTCCCTTGCTGGACAGGCCCAGCTCGCTGAGTATAATGTGCGCTAGTGTTGAACTTTCCCCCTATCTCAAAGGATTGCTCCCCGAGAATGAATCGTCTTCTGATCACGGCCTTACTTGCCTTCGCTGTTCTCTGGACACTTCCAGCTTATGCGGGGTTGTCGTATGAGGAGAGTCTGAAGCAACTGGCGGAGGCCGTGATCGCTGATGCGGTGAAAGCGAAGAGGGGGCGGCTGGCGCTGGTGGACTTTACGGACGCCAAGGGCACCGTCACACCGATTGGGAAATTTCTGGCGGAGGAATTGGGCACACAGATTCTGGTCGCCGGCGAATTCAAAGTCGCCGACCGCACCCTGGTGGGCTCGACGTTGAAAAAACTCCATGTTACGCAGTTCGAACCGGCTCAGGCGAACGCGGTCAAGCAAGCCGCCAAGGCCGTGCATGCCGATACATTTCTGACCGGTTCGTATCTGGAATCACCGGACAGTTTGCGAGTGACGGTGAAGCTGCTGAACCCCAGCACCGTACAGTCAATAGGGGCCACACGCGGCACTCTTCCTAAAACCGGTCCGCTGGCGGAACTGATTAAGGAGACAAACAAGCCGCCTGTCGTTAAGGTGGATCTTTCCGCCAAGCCGGCGCCACCGCCTGGTCTCGGGTTCCACAGTAATGAACAGTATCAGCTGGTCGTGACCGCCCTGCACAAGCGAAATACACAGCTCTCAGCCGATCTCACAATCGAGAATAAATCTTCGCGCAACATCAAAGTCCTGTGCCTGCTGCAAGACACCGTGCTCGAAGATGATCACGGTACGCAGTGGAAGTTGGCGGTGGAGAACAATCGCGAAGGGCTCTGCATGCGCGGCATCGAACTCTCTCCACGAGGAAAAGCCCTGACGGTTCTGACATTCTCCGCTCCGACCGATGCGACCGAGAGCCGACTGACCCTTCATTATCACGAGAAGGCCCCACGGCGGGATGCCCGATTCTCCATTAACGGTCTCACGGCTGAATCAGTTGGGCCCCCTCCAGCAACAATCGACGCAGTGCCACCACCTTCTAATTGACAAGCACATGAACACACAGGCCATCAAACAAGTCTTGACTATCGCCGGCTCTGATTCCGGTGGAGGCGCGGGAATTCAGGCGGACATCAAGGCCATGTCGGCCAACGGTGTGTTTGCCATGTCCGTGATCACCGCCATCACGGCGCAGAATACGGAAGAAGTGACCGACGTCTTCGAGTTACCAACCTCAATCATCGCGGCGCAAATCGATGCCGTGTTCGACGATTTCGACGTGGCGGCGGTGAAGACCGGCATGTTGTCCTCGGCTGCGGTTGTCGAGGTCGTCGCCCGATTGCTGAGACCTCAGCATGTCGCAAATCTCGTCGTAGACCCGGTCATGGTCTCGAAGACCGGCCATGCGCTGCTCAAGCCTGAGGCCATCGACGCCGTGAAGACCCAGCTCTTTCCCTTGGCATTGCTCGTCACCCCGAACATCCATGAAGCCCAACAACTATCCGGCATTGAAATCAACACCCTCGCGGACGCACGCCGCGCCGCAAAAATCATTCATGGATTTGGCTGTAAGCATGTCTTGATCAAGGGCGGTCACTTACTGACGGAACGAGCCACCGATCTGCTCTATGACGGCCGGTTCTTCAATGTGTTCAAGGGAGAATTTATCGATACTCCCCATACGCATGGCACCGGATGCACGTTCGCCTCGGCCATCGCAGCTCATCTCGCACGAGGCAAATCCGTGAACGATGCCGTACAGACAGCCAAGACCTATCTTACCGAGGCCATTCGTCACAGCTTGGCAATCGGTCATGGAACCGGGCCCACGAATCATTTCTATTTTCTCCAGAGATAGCAGGATGCTGAAAAAGTCCGCCAGCGTAAGAAGACTGTTATTGGGTTTGTTTGGTTTGTCTCGTTTATTTGGTTGAACCAGACCAGCCGGATAAACCAAAGAACTGAGGCCCCAGGCACCCCACACACCAAAAAGGCAGACTTTTCAGCATCCTGACTAAAAAACCATCTTATGGAAGAAGCTCTGACCTTTCGTGATCGCCATGGTCACGGCATCGCCGCGATATTGAGCGCGCCCGACGGACCAACGACCCGTCTCGCCGTGCTGTGCCACGGATTTCTCTCCAGCAAGAACAGTACAACCAACAAGACCTTGACCCGTCTCCTCAATGACCGGGGCCTGGCAACCTTTCGGTTCGACTTTTCTGGCCATGGAGAGAGTGACGGACCATTCGAGGAACTCACGACAACCCTGGCCGTGCATCAAACCGAAACCGTTTTGGATTTGATAACCGCCAGGGGATATGACCGAATCGGACTTGTCGGCTCAAGCTTTGGGGGGCTCGTCGCCATTCTCACGGCAGCTCAGCGTCGAGACATTGCCTGTTTGGCCCTCAAGTGTCCTGTGGTGGACTTTGCGGAAGAACTTCGCTTAACATTCCGGCTCGAAGAATTGGCCCAATGGAAAGCGACGGACACGATTCCGAACATCTTGGGAGGACCGGAGCGGGTCCGACTGCGGCATGGCTTTTACGAAGACTGCCTCAGACAGATCGCATATAAGCCGGCTGAACAAATCACCGTGCCCACATTGATTGTCCAGGGCGAGAGGGATGAATGTGTCCCCCTCCATCAAAGTTTGCGATTGCGAGACGCGTTGGCAGGTCCAAAGAAGCTGGTTCTTCTTCCGGAGGCCGATCACCAATTCACTCGGAGAGAGGATTTTCACCAGATGACCACCTCCATCAGCGATTGGCTTGTCACCCATCTCACAGCAGAGGCCTAACAACATGATTACTGAAAGCGTCCAGCATACCTTGACCGTTCTGTATCCCCTCTACAAAGAGGAGGTCTACCGGCGACGCGAACAAATGATGCGGCTCACGGCCTTCGGTTCACTCGGCCTCATCGCAATGCTCTTTGCATTCCTCTTGAGCCCACAGAATGATCGACTGACGTCTTTCGACACCCTGTTCATCGGGCTTGCGAGTCTGGTCTGGTGCGGACTGTTTTGCGCGCTGATCCTCCAGCAGCAGTACCGTCACCGGCTGGCCAAACAAGTCCTGGTTCAACTTGAGCAAGCGCTGGGATTTTATGAGGAGGGTCTGGTTGCAGAACATCAGGCACTCTATCCCGAAGGGTGGAAGACCGCCTGGCTGAGTGATCGAACCGGCACACTCTACTTCACCGCGCTCTGTTCGTTGACGAGCTTATTCCTGTTCGCTCTCCTCTTCTCTTAGTCCCAATCAGCTGCGGCTCGTTCACATTCGTTGTCCCTCACATGCAGCTATCCTTTCTACCCATCGTCCCATGTTTTCATGATTGATTCGTGAGGGATGATGGACACACCCTCCGGTATACATTGATATTTTTCTGGCGCATCACGCACATTCACGACACAATACAGCAGTGTTACAAACAGATGTCCCGACACACTCATAGCTCAGTCAGCGCCATCGTCGCGAGTTGCCTACTAGCCTGCCGAGAATGATGCCACTGAACGATACCGCAAGACTTCGCTTCCA
>OELA01000163.1_pt1 | contig 27554 bp, 48 predicted proteins | sample 1503161 | NCBI WGS metagenome assembly OELA01 (sample SAMEA104379559, study PRJEB20068) | metagenome | biome: 1000743; feature: 77; material: 1998 | place: USA | collected 2012 | depth 25 m
GCGGCGTAGGCGGCGTCGGCGGCGGCGTCGGCGGCGGCGGCGGCGTAGGCGGCGTCGGCGTAGGCGGCGTCGTCGGCGGTGCTTCGCGCCCCCTGGATTACCGCCTTGGCCTTATCCGCACTCGCCTTATCGACAAGCGGCGGAAGCGCCCGCAATTGCACCGCCCACGTCGCGAGTTTCGGCACACGCTCCAGCCACATCGGCAACCGCTCGCGCACCGCCCAGTCCGCGCACAGCCACGCCCGCGTCTTGTCGTCGTCGAGTCCCGTGGCCGTATGCAGAACGAGCGGAATCAGCGGCTTGAGGCGCTGGCGCTCCGCATCGGGGAGCCGGTCATTCCAGCGCCGCATAAACGCCGCGATGACAGGCGACACGCACACTGGGGAATCGGAATGCGGCTCACTCGCCAAGTACGCGGCAGCTTCCATCGCACACATCCCCGCGCCCCGCGTGTGCGCGCCCTTCTTGAGGGTCAATGGTCCGAGAAACGTTACGTCAGTCATGTGGGTTACAGTCCTTTCGTTGGGCCCCGATTAGGGCCGATACGTTCCGTCGCCAGAGTTCAGCGCCTCTTGAATCGACGCGGGGAGTTCGCATCGACTCCTGAGACCGCAACGGAGCGAGTCCGAGGCTCTTGCGGATACGCTGCTTGAGAACGGCGATTGTACGCGGCGCGCCCCAGCCTCTCCGGTTGAGCAATTGCACGACGTAGTCGCCGCCCACGTCCCAGCCAAGCCGATCATGCCTCATCAAGAAGGTGGCGAGCTTGTTGGCGCCATTTTTCAGGAGCACATAGGTACCCACCATGCAACCACGCGGGCATGGCTCCGGGCCGAGGAACTCCCCAAGGTCATTCCACGGACGCGCCATCACCTGTCGCATGATGTCCGGCTCCGTGCGGCACTTCTCGTCAATCCATCGGCCAATCATTCCCATGTGGGTTACAGTCCTTTCGTTGGCCCCGACTACGCCACTTTCCGGGTACGCTTCGTTTTCCCTACCGCGATCATCCGGTCCAGCAATTCCAGGGCGCTCTTTTGGAGCTGGCGCACCGTGGGGCGCAACCGCTTTTCCGCAGCGTCCCTCGCAGCGGCCCACGCAGCGGCCCACGCAGCGGCCCTCGCAGCGGCCCACGCAGCGGCCCACGCAGCGTCCCACGCAGCGGGGGACGCAGCGGAAGCGCGCTGACGCGCGCCGTCAATCACCGACTGCACGGCGACCGCGATTTCGCTCGACGTGAGCGGCTGGAGATTCCGCAAAGCCTTCGCGTCGTCTTTCAGCCCCGCAAGGTCCAGCCACTTCGGCGTATGGACGCGCACCAGCCAATCGGTCGCCAGCCACGCGCGGGTTTCCTCATCGGCGGCATTCGTTGCCGTCCCAAGGACTTTCTTCGCGTAGGGCTTGAGCATCTGCCGATCGCGGTCGTTGAGCACGTCGTTCCAAGAGCGCAGGAATTGGCCGATCACCCCGGAGACGCAGGGTGGATGGTCTGAGTGGGGACGCCCCGCGAGATACGCCGCGAGCTCCATGACACACATTCCCGCGTCGGGTGACGGATGCGCCCCGGTCGATAGCTTGAAGGTGCGGAGATTGATCTTCTTGGGCTTCATTCGGGTCACGTCCCTTTCCTGTGTGTGTGGGCCTAAAAGGGAAAATCCGAACTGTGGCCGGGCTTAAATCGACCAGTTTCCGGATCGCGGGACTGTTGTTGCTGCTTCGCATGAAGCCGAGCGTGCCGTGAGTGCGAGTCAAGAATCTCTAGATTCTCGGGACGGTTATCGGCCCGATTGCAATTCTTGTGATGCACAACTTCTCCACGTCGGAGCGGACGACCTAGCATCCGCGCTGCCACCACCCGGTGTTCATATCGGTTTCCGCGCAGCCGGACATAGCCATTCTCATCAGCAGTAAAGCGAGGCCTCACATAATGCGCTCCTCGCATCACCACATTTCGGTTCCGTAGTCGCCGTCGCACGGTTTCCAAACCACATCCATAGCCTTGGGCGATTGAACCAAGACTATAGCCGTCAGCATACCACGCTTCCATGAAGGAAAGATCAATCTCGGAAAATGCCAACTTGGTCATGTTGTTCCCTAGAAAGGGAAGTCACTGGAATGGCCGGGCTTATAGTTACGATCCCATGCATGATCGACTTCCGGCTCGGGACGACAGTTTGGGCAAATGCGTGACGCCTCCGTCTCGCCATCCCAATCCCACGGCTCCTGACAACGGGGGCAATGCGTATCCCGGTAGTCGGAGCAGCGCGGGCACTCGCACTCCTCGTCATACTCCCACTCGCCACCCGCCCAATAGCGGGGAGAATCTTTATGGAGTGTGGTCATGGACCTACGATAACATCCCCTCTTGACAGTTGTCAACCCCTACGCTAACGTTGTTCGCATGGAATGTAAACGGTGCCGGGGGACCGGCAAAGAACCCGACTGGCGTGCCCTTGGAAACGTTGTGCGCCAACGCCGGGAAGCCAAGGGACTCGGCTTGCGTGAGGTCGCCCGCGCGGTCCAAGTGTCAGCCTCTTTCCTTTCTGATCTTGAATTGGGGCGCCGGTCGTGGCAAGGCAATAAGGCGCGCGCCGTATTAACCCTTCTCGGAGTGAGGGCCGCATGAACTGGCTTACGTTCTTTGCTGGAATTGCCGCGACCCTCTTGGCGGAACTCCTGTTCCTGTTCGGCTGGTCGCTCTATGAAAGCCGCCCATGGCAACGCTAGCCACCTGTACCCGCATTCTCGAAGATTTTACCGACCGCGACGGGTCCAGCAAGTCGTGGCGCTGCGGCGCAGAACTAAAACTACACATCACGCGCTCCCCGATCGCGCAGTACGAATGGCTGGTCGTGCTCCGCTGCGTCGAGCATATCGAGGACGCGCGGGGCGTCGTTCCTGAATCCATCCCCGTGGAAGACGATTGGAACGGGGGCTGCTGATGAGCGGCAAAGCCGTATCCCAAGAGGCCGGGCATTTCGTGACGTGGAAGCAGGGCAGTCGCTGGGGCAAATGGCATCGGTGTGTAGACGCGGGGGTCACAATCTGCGGCAGGGCAATCCCCGCTGAGACCATGTGGCACGGCCCGCTCAATGCGCCGTTCGGGAATCATACGCGGGTTAAACTGGAGGATGAATGCCGCACGTGTCGCCAACGATTCTTTCATGAAAGGCCATTGTGAGCAACGTCTTTAGTCCTGCGACTCGGAAAGCGGTCAAACTCAAAATCGCTATCCAGGGACCAAGCGGGTCCGGCAAGACACTCGGGGCGCTCGCGCTCGCGCAGGGCCTCGCGAGTGGTGGGAAGATCGCCGTCATTGATACCGAGAACGGCTCGGCCTCGCTCTACGCGGATCGCTACAGTTTCGATACGCTCGACCTGCGCCCGCCTTACACGTCCGCGCGGTACCTCGACGCGATCACCGCTGCCGCTGAAGCAGGCTACACGGTCGTCGTCATCGACTCGCTTTCCCATGAATGGGTGGGAGAAGGCTCTATTCTCTCGCGTAAGGAAGGGGATGACGCACGACCGGGGGCGAACAGCTACACGAATTGGGCCAAGTACACCAAAGAGCACGAAGGCTTCAAGGCGGGGATTCTCGCCGCGCCCATCCATGTCATCGCGACGATGCGCGCCAAGCAAGACTATATCCTCGAAACGAACGAGAAGGGCAAGCAACAGCCCCGGAAGATCGGCCTCGCTCCGATTCAACGCGAAGGCATGGAGTACGAGTTCACCACCGTCTGGGAAGTGCAGATGACCCACCGGGCGACTACGTCCAAGGATCGCACGGGGTTGTTCGGTGACGAACCCGTGGACCTGTTGAGTCCGGCGTTGCCCAAACGGTTACTCGAATGGCTCGGCAGCGCAGTGATGGAGCGTGGGGGCGCTGAATCCCCTTCACATGCGGGGGTGGCCTCCAAGGGTACACCGGCCCCCACGCTTCGCATTACCGAAGAAGATGTGTTTCCTACCCGAGACACGCCATGGCCAGGCAGTGGTCCTGTGCAGGGGAAAACCGTTCGGGAGTGGGCCAAGAACCAGCTCTTGGCGGTGGACGATGGGACGGTGAAGGTTCCTGACGAATGGCTCAGTATCGTGCGGCTGGAACTGAAGGCGCGAGCCGCGAAGGCGGCGGCAGGGTGAGCGAGTCTATGAATACGGTTACGACCATCCGCGCGATCGCGGCGGTGCTCAAAAAGCGCTTCCCGAACCTTACGGTAGACGAGACACTCCAGATCGCCGGAGACATTATCACCGCCTTGGCGGAGACCAAGCTATGAGCATCATACTGAATCCGCGCCTATGGATGGGTTTCGCAAGCGGAGCATTAATCTCAGCGGGCATCACAGGACATGCGGGTGGATACGAAATCTTCGCGGGGCTGCTCGTAGCCGTCGCAGCCATCTCCGGGATACCGTTTTTCGTATACCGGAGACTCCGTGGCTGAGGATCTGAGCGAATATCCCGACTTCGGTCCCCCGGATGTCATGCCGTGGGATAAAGCGCCCCCGTCCGAAGCCGCTCAGGTACTCTGGATTACCGGGGAACCGCTGGGAGATTTCCCCAGCTCGGTGCTCTTGTCGCATCGAAAACTACTGGTTCGCAAGAACGGCGAGCGGGGTCACTATTGGGACAACTTGATTTCCGCCATCGACCAAGTGCTTACCGAACGCGGAGGCCTCTAGTGGATATCGGCGAAATCGTAAAAGTGGTGAAGGTCATCCCTAACCTGCTACCCGAGGAAACCGAGCATGTCGCCCAGCCTAGACGAGAAACTCCGGCGCCTCTTGGGGTACCCGAACGAGTCCCCGCCGAACCCGTCCCCGTCTAAGTTGCCGGTAGAAACGAAGACGGTGCGCGGCTGGCGCTACTGGATTCTCGACGAGCGCGGGTTACTGAAATCCGCCCACAACGATATGACGTGGGCGGGGCCGACCGTTCACGCGGATCGCATCCCGACACGGGACAACTCGCACGGGATCTATGCGGTCGCCACGAAAGAGCAAATCCCCCCGATGCCAAGCTATGGGGGGTATGCTTTCGGGGAGGTCGAGTTGTCCGGGGTGGTAGTCGTTGGGGAGCACGGGTACCGGGCCGAGACGGCCACAGTACGGTCAATTCATCTCCAAAAGCGTCAGGACGAGATGCCGCTCGATGGCATCACGCCCCCGCAAACCTATTGCGACTGGCCTAGCGAGGCGTTGGTTAACACGCTAGAGCAGTTGTACGCGGTGGAGGTCACGATTCTGCCGCCCATCGTGCATACGTCCAGCGAACACGACTATTGGGCAGAGTTGAAACGGGCGTACGCGGCGCAGTTTGGCACCGGTATGGCATTGGGACAAATATATCCCAGTCAGGTGGTTGGCGGAGGAATCGGCCAAGCACTAATGGGATACTATCAAGTACCGTCGGCTACGACAGTCGTCGTCCCTGGCAAGATCTGGTAATGCGGCGTCACATTCACTTTACCCCCTCGACGGATACCACCCCCGTGATGGATCTGTTTACGCCACACCACGAACCGGGGCGATTCCATCCAGAAACCCTGACTTGGGACCCCGCATTTCCTCAAGAACCGCCTAGCGTTCCCCGAGACACGAGCGAGGATGCCGCTCAGCGGATCGCTCCGCGCGCCGCGACGATTCGGATGCGGGTTTACGAGTTCATCAAACTCCGGGGTATTCGGGGGGCGACCATGCGGGAGATCTGCACCGCGCTGGGGATCTCGGAGAACTGCGGTCGCCCGAGAGTCTGGGAGCTGGAAGGCCACGTCCCGGCAGGTCGGATGCCCCGCCCAGCCTTGATTGAGATGACCAAGGAACGCCGCCATGGAATGCGCGTGTATCGGGTACTTCGTGGCTGAGGGTCTGGCCACCCGGGCCTCTTGACAGATTCCAGAAATAGGTGAGTGTTAGATGTGCGCGCGTCGCCTCGAACGACGATCGCACGCGACCATCTGTGGGGACATTAGAGGCCCTTGTCATTGTCTCAGCCTGTCCCGGCGTCCCACAGCGCCGCGCCAGGATTCGAGGAGGCGATGACGGGGCCTTTCTCTTTCCTGTCCGATGCTCGCTTAATCAGCGTTCACCGAGGGACCAAAGGCCCAGCCTAGGGCCAGTTGACCAGCGCGTGGGCAACGCTGGCCGCCACACCGATGCGTTTTGCGGTGGTGCTTGCGAATAGGGGTTTTCGAACCCGCTTCGTCATCAACAGCGCGTCTCCGTGGGTGGGCATATGACATCTCTTGTTCGTAAGGCTGTCTGGCTCAGAGCAAAGGGGAAGTGTGAAGTCTGCGGCAAGAAGGTAAACCGCCAAAATTGGGAAGCGCACGTCCACCACAAGCTCTACCGAGGCCGCGATAAGGAATTGCCCGAGGATTTGGAGCTGCGGTGTTTGGCTTGCCATACAGAGCGCCATCCGCAGCATGAGTTCCTGACACGGGGCGAGCAACGGAAGCGAAGCAGCAAGCAAGCGTATCGGATGGATCGTCCGACCGCTGGGCTGACGAAATACGAGAAGCGCGACTTCGCCTACGGTCGGTCGTGGGCATGGCGTCCCCCCTCAGGGATAAAGGGGTTGGTGTCTCTGTGAAGAAGGCCACGTGGATGACACCGTATTACGATGTGTGGAAGGCCCGCATGGGATTGCCTCCCGTTGGTGAGATGGCGCGGTTCCTCCGGCCTTTGGATAAAGAGTTTGGGCCAGAAGCAGTCGAACGTGCATTAGGAAATTACTTGGACGAAGCGGGAAAATTCGTGAGCCTTGCCCGATTCGCGCATACGTTCAAGATGTGGGCTCCCCACCTCAGCCTCACCGACAACCGCTGTGTCAATCACCCCGCCGAGTTCGCCGTAGCGACCGTCAGTCGCCGCCCTCTCTGTCGTTCTTGTTTCGAGGCTCTATGACCAACATACAAGCAGCCGAAAAGCGCCTCCAAGAGTTCATTCAGAAATGCCCCGTGGAGAACCAGGTCCCGGTGGTTGACCCGAAGATGTTTCACCATCTCGTGCAAGAGATCGTTATCTGTGCCCGCTGTGGCGATCAGGATACGCCGTTTTGATTCCCCTGACACCTTCTCTGGCGGCGTTGATGCTCACGATCGCGGAACGCCGTGCTGTTCAGCGGGGAATGCAGTGGCCCAACTCGGTCTTAGACGAAGCCCTCCGGCTGGAAGCCTTGGAGATCGAGGACCACGACCTCCGGTTTCCCAAGAAGAAAGCCCAGGGTCGTCAGCCGTTGTGCGATGCCCCACCCCGCACCCCGGACACGTCATGGCTCACATGACCCCCCGTCAGCGTCGGCTCGCTCGCTTTGGCCTCACCGAATCTCAATACGAGGCGATGCTCATTTTGCAGGGGGGCAAGTGCGCGATTTGCGGGAAGCCCCCGAAGAAACTGCGGCTGTCCGTGGACCACGACCACACCTCAAAGCGCAAGCCGAGCCGCCTCCACGGAAGGATTCGCGGAGCTCTCTGTCATCGCTGTAACCGCTATTTGGTGGCTGGGAACACGGCAGGGACGGCATGGCTGGTACTCAAGTATTTGGAGTCCGACTTCGACGCCCGGAAACTCTGATTTGTAACAACTTTGATTTGGGTATGGACAAGTTAGGCACAGTAGCCTAACGTAGTGGCTGGTGACGTGGCGTAGTGCAGAGTTACTTCCTTCAGGAGGACGAGGTCGCAGGTTTCGACACCTGCCAGCGGGAAACCGCTGTAGCTCAGCGATAGAGCGCGTACGTTACTCTGTGCGTCTGTTCCCGTCACACTTTGGGGTTGTGGTGAAGTTAGCAAATACTTCGGTTAGCACCGAGCAATCGGTGGCGGGTTCAAACCCCGCAGTTGCTAGCGCCCATTCCCAACCCCGCTCGTTGTGAATCGTTGGTGGTGAAGAATGCGGTTACTTCTCTATGGAAGAAAGACACCGTATTCGCTCGTTCCCCGATGATTCACTTTCCTACAGCCTGAGGAGGCCTGTATGGCGAAGCTCAACACCCTGAAGTCCAGTCCTGCCCGTACTACCATCGTTACCCATGAAGGCGCGCCCGCCAAGCGTATCGACGCCGAAGCCCAGCTCCGGCGCTCCGTCATGGCGTGTCTCTTGTGGGAAGATCAGTTCTACGAGGACGGCCAGAGCATCGCGGATCGTATCGTGGGGCTGGTGGCCGAAGTCGCGCCCGAAAAGGTTGCGGCCATCGCCATCGAAGCCCGTGAGCAGCAGCAGTTGCGGCACGTCCCGCTCTTGCTGGTCGATGCGCTCGCCAAGAATCCCAAGAGCCGGGGTGTGGTCGCTGAGACTCTGGCCCGCGTGATTCAGCGGGCCGACGAACTGGCCGAGTTCTTGGCGATCTACTGGCGCACCAAGCGCCAGCCGCTCGCTGCCCAGGTCAAGCGCGGTCTCGCCAAGGCATTCACGAAGTTCAACGCCTACACGCTGGCGAAATACAATCGCGACGAAGCGGTGAAGCTCCGTGACGTGTTGTTCCTCTGCCACGCGAAGCCCAAGGATGAGGAGCAGGCCGCGACATGGAAGCAACTCATAGATGGGACGCTGCCCGCCCCGGATACATGGGAAGTCGCGCTGTCGGCTGGGAAGGACAAGAAGGCGACGTGGGAACGGCTCATCACCGAGCAGAACCTCGGCGGTCTCGCCTTCCTCCGAAATCTCCGCAACATGCAGGAGGTCGGTGTATCGGACGACCTGATTCGGCAGGGCCTCGCGACCCTCAAGGCCCAGCGTGTCCTGCCCTTCCGCTTCATCGCGGCAGCGAAGTTCGCGGCGCGCTTCGAGTCAGAGATCGAAGCCGCCATGTTTCGCAATACCGCCGAACTCCCGAAGCTGGGAGGCAAGACAGCCCTGTTGGTCGATCACTCAGGATCGATGAATGTCCCGTTGTCGGGGAAGTCCGATCTGTCGCGCTTCGAGGCTGGGGCCGCGCTCGCCATCCTGCTCCGCGAGGTCTGCGAGCAGATCACCGTGATTGCGTTCTCCACCAATTCGACGGTCGTTCCGTCCCGCCGGGGATTCGCGTTGGCCGATGCCTTGCGGGAGGCGCAGGAGTGGGGAGGCACGTTCACGGAGGGGGCGAAGAAGGCTGCCGATCACTACGGCTATGACCGCATCATCATCGTGACGGACGAGCAGTCGCACGAAGCCTTGTCACATCCCAAGGGCAAGGGCTATGTCGTGAACGTCGCGAGCTACAAGAACGGAATTGGGTACGGCGCATGGACGCACATTGACGGCTGGAGTGAGTCCATCGTCCGCTACATTCAGGCCAGTGAAACGCCGCCCAATCTGTCCTAAGGGTCATATGGTGATTGGCTCGAACGTGTCGTGGCATACCACGCGGGGGCGGCGCTATAAACGGTGCCGCCTCTGCTACAATTCCAAACAAAGACGCCTCATGCGCCAGATCCGGAAGGGATAATGCCGAACATCGCCAGCGTCTTGGAACCCAAACTCGCCGCTATCGTCCTGCGGATCGACGCACTCAAAACCCGACTCGGCAAAGACGGGGCGTATCCGGGGATGACAAAAGAACTGGCCGAGATCGCCACCGAGATGTATCGATTAAGTGGGTTCGCAGAACTCTTGGTGGTCGAAGTCCGGGGATTTGCGCCCTAATGCCGGATCGCGAGATAGGCGATCACCGCGATTAAGGGCAACGTCGTCCGGCGACTGTTCCACAATTCCTGGAACACGTTTGGATGGAGGGCCTTCTGCCACGCCTGTCTGGTGGTATCCAGTAATGCCTCCGTTGCGGCTAAACGGATAGAATCTCCGTAAATCCGTGCTGCACAATTAGATACCCGCTGCTCTGCATTGGCGACCACAGCCTGACAGGACGCCAGTTCCGTAGAGTCGGCGGTCAAAACCCCTCGGATAGCCCCCAAAGTCGAATCCGGGAGGCCAGAAAGAAGGCTATCAACGCGCCTACGGGCATCCTGGGCGATTTTTGAGGCATTTCTGAGGCGGAGGGCCAGCACGGCAGAATCTCCCCGCAACGCCTCGTTTTGGCGCTCCAACCCGAGTCTTTCTCGGTGCCAGGCTTTGCGCTCAATCGAGTCCTCCACGAAATGCCGCTGGAGCTGGAGTTCTGCTGAGGAGGCCCGATCCGCCGCACAGCGCCCGTAGAGAAAGAGCGCCACAAACGCAGCCCCGATGGCCAGCCAAGTGGTGAGTTTCAGAACCGCCAGCCTCGACGGCTCAAGGCAGCGACGTGCGCCTTGACCGTATTCGTGGCGATGTTCAACCGCTGGGCGATTTCCTTGTTGCTGAACCCCGCCTGCCGGTAGATGAGGATCTGGGTCATGCGAGGCGTCACTCGCGGCTCGCCACTGCCACAGGAACGCAATTCAGTGGCCGTCCCCCTGCCAGTGCGGTCGTTAGATCCCAAGGACTCCATGGACTCCCCTCATTGCAGGGTTTGCCAGTTGGCTCTACCGCCCATCCCGTAGACCGGACTCCGACGATTGCCACTGCGGTTTGGCCGTTCCAATGCACGGCGACCGTCGTACTCTCCACGGGACTCGGCGTCCGGTCCACCGCCCAGCGTCTCCAGCGGGTGATGTACTTGGGATGCGGCAGGAGCATCCCGCCACTCGGGGCGGCCTTCACGATCATCGTGTCCGCGCTGCTCCATACCTCCGCGATCCGGGCATCCGCTAACGCCTGCTCGGCTTGGGTTACCCGCTGGGCGGAATCCGTGACGCTCTGGCGATACTCCTGCTCACAGCTCGGGCCGTTGCTACTGAGTGCCCGGACGCGATCCTGGGTACGAAGAACGACGTGCTTGTTCGGGAACTGCCAGACGACACAGAGCGCCGTGACCGTCCCCGCAGAGACGACCCGGTGGGTAGGGATGATGCTCAGGGTGATGGAATCGAACGTGACCACCGGAGGACGAGGCGGGCGGCGCCACCGCTTTGAGGCCGTACACCCTGGGGCGGAGACTCCCACCGCGTTGATCGCCTCGACGCAGGCCACGAAGTCTGCTGAGTCCGCTGTCGCGTTGGTCGCTATTACCGCCGCCGCACGGGCAGCGGTGGTGACGTTGACGGGGAGTCCCGCCCAGACCCCGCCTCCCCACGTCGTGAGGGCGCTGACGGTGTAGCGATAGGTCGCTCCCGTCGCGGTCCATGAGAAGTAGATCCTTGCCGAATCCCCAACCGCTACTAACGTCAAAGCGGAACTGACGGGACTAGCGGGTGCTCGGGCTTCCGCCGCTGGGCAGCCCAACAGCGCCAGTAACAGCCATGCGGCCCGCATACTACAGCTCGTGCCGTCTGACAGTCGCCTGCACCTCCGCCTCTGCCTCGACAGGTACCGAGACGGGCTTGGTCGGTCCGAGTTTGCCGATGATGTAATTGGTGATAAAGACCCCGATGGGCGAGAGAATCGCCCAGAGTCCTACCGACACGTCTGACGGCGCGGGACCGGCAAAAAGGTTGAGCAAAGCGTGGATCGCCAAGACGCCTGCGGCACCGACAATCGCGGCCACAGCCTTGATGAGCGTTGGGAAGAACTTCATGTCATTCTCCTGGTTTGGGCTGATACTCCACATGCGCATGGTCGCTTTCGAGTACCACCTGATAGGGACGATTTAAAGTCGCATCCCCATTCAGGCGTTTCCGTAAAGCCAACACCAACTGCTCCGCGATATCCGGGTGCAGATCCCGTGTCCGTAAATCTACGGCGCGGCCCACGTAATGGAGCGACCCGTCCATGTGCCGCCCGTCGTTGGCGCTCGTTACCACACACTCGGCATCCAAACCGAGATCCTCATAGGCGAGGTCGATCAAGGGCAGTCCCTTGGCCATCTCGGGCTGAATGTTGAGATAGACGCCGTTCTTGAAATGCATCAGGGCGCTTTCCCGCGTGCGGCTTCCGTGTCGGGGTCCGGCACGACCCCCGATTGCGCGGCGACGTAGTTTGCGTCCGTCTTGCGCTTGACGAGGAACTGGGTCGCATCAAGTCCGCTCATGACCACAAGGAACGCCAGCCATTCATAGGAGGGTGCCCAGGTCTCGCTGAGGACGTACTTCGCCGCCGTGCCCAAGACGCAGATGAGCGTCACGAGGACCCGCGCTTGGGTCGTGGGCATATCGCCCAAGAATCCCATGAGGCGCGATTGCGTCAGGCGCACGGACCCTGACACCCGGGGGACAGTCATCTATGCACATGCAAAATGCCGTGAATATTCATAATGACCCAGAGGCAGGCGATGCAGATGAGGATCACCCACGCCACCTTCTTCATGGGCTCCGGGATGACGTAGGTGACAATCGCCCACCCGATAACCAAGACGATGATCGCGACTGCGAGTGTCTCGAATGCCATAGGGTCCTCACTTGCTGACGAAGGTCTTGAACAACAACACCAGCACCCCGATAATGCTGCCAATGCCGAGTATCGTGCCCCAGGACAATCCGATTCCCCGATCCCGCCCCGACGTGAGGTTCAAGCGTTGCTCGACGGTGGTCCGCCAGTCGTTCCAGCCCTGCTGCGATTGCTCCCAAACCTCGCGGGGGACGCTTTCCGCTAACACCTTGGCCAAGCGCCCCGCCTCCCCGTTCAGCATTTCCAGCCGACGCTCGACTTCAGCGGATTTTAGCATCAAGGCTTTCTCTTTCGCGTCCAACTGAATCACAACGGCCCGATCAGCGGCATCGAGCCGTGTGGTGATTTCCGTGCGGAGTCCCGCGAGTTCGGTCTGCCGGAGCCGGTCCTGTTCGAGAATCAATCGCTCGAAATAGGACTTAAGCCCAATATAGGACGTATCCGTCGTGCCGATGACATTCGTTGGGTTAGTCATGCGATCTGGAGCCGAGGCTGGGGCGTCCAACATGCCCAACAAAAGAGTCCCAGTGATGTGGCCCGCACGGCCTGGTACAGTCCCCACGTTTCCCAGGTCGTCCAGATCGTAAAGAGCACCCACGGGATGATGTTCACCCCGAACGCCACCAGCAACGCCAGTCGGAGTTTCCCGAGCGGTAAGGGCCACAAGAGCCAGACGATTTCACTCCACCCCACGACATGCAATATCCATTGGGGATGCGTGGTGCCTTCCACTGTGATGGCCATCACGCCCAACACGCACAGTCCGGCGACGAACCAGTATGCGTCCTTCCGTGGCAGGAGAACCATGCCCAGGATGGCGGCTTGGCTCACGGGATACACCGCGCTCACGATCCACGGATGGCCGAAGACATGCGAGATCGTATCGGCGACCCACGAGATTCCGAAGGCCCCGGCGATCCACCACCACTCCGATCCCCGTCGCTCGCCACACCAAGAGAGCAACGCCAGCCACGCGAGTGGCAGCAGTCCCATCTGGTGGGCGAGTTCCGGGGCGATGTGCCTAAGCACTTATCCACAAACCGGTGGACAAGGATGTGCTTCATCCAATGCCGCGAGCCGTTCGACGGTGCCGCGCTTGTCGATCACCTGGAGATGGCAATTCGTATTGCCGTCCGGGTGGACCTCGAAACGAACGTTCTCGGCCCCGATTTCCTGGATGCGTCGGACGAGCTCGGTGACGGTCCCGCCCTCAAACCAGAAATAGACCGGGACTTTGGCGGCGCGAGACTTCCGGGCCTTCGTGGGTTTCTTCGCTTTCATGCGGCTGCCTCCTTCTGGCGTGCCAACTCGGTGAGTTTTCCCAACATCTCCAGATTCGATTTATGAACAATCAGATTTGATTCGTGGGTCAACAGCAGTTGTTTCGTAGACCGTTCATGGGATTCCACAAACGCCCCGAAGCTCTTGACGAAGCGCAAGAGCATCCAGAGGAGCACACCCTGCCCGAGGACATAGGCGGTGGCGACGATACTCGCGAGCGCCATCATCGGGGCCGATCACCCGCACGACGCCCGCCTACGCCTTCCAGATAGCCCACGCGACCGACGATGTCGGTCAATTCGGCGCCAATGCGCTCCAGTCCAGCAGTGAGTTTATCCGTCACGGAGACGAGCGTATCCACGGCCTTACTCATCCGGGCGAGGCCCCAGATGATGCCGCCGAGCATCACCATCTGCGCGATGTCGAGCGTCACCTTGAACTCGGGACTCACGGGGACCCAAAGAGCAACTGGAAAATCTGGGCTTCCGCATTCTGCGGCAACGCGACACCCAGATCCCGGAGTGTCGCTACGCGCTGGGGGATGTCCTGTGGAGTCGCGCCCCGCAAGTAGTCCAGAAACACCGCCGTTTGATCGGGCTGAGCACCCGAGGGAGCCTGCGCGGGGAATGGAGCAACCGCCTGCTGCGCCTGACCACCTCTCGGATACCACGGCAGCGTCTCCCCTTTCCCTGGGGCTTGCGCCATAGAGACCATGCGGTTGCCCGTAAGCGGGAGGACATCCTGCCGCACTTGCCCGCCCCGCCGGGCGAATGTCGAGCGTTCAAGATCAGGCCGTGGCGCACGGGTCACGACCGTCTCGCCTGGTCGCTGGGTCACAGCCACTTCCGGCCCCGGAGCAGTAGGAATGTGGTTCTCTGCTCTCATGGCTTGAATGACCTGCTCGATGACTTCTGGGGATTTGCCCGCTTTTTGCAGGCTGGACCGTACCGTTGTTTCCGCTGCGATTTCTGCGGCAGCCTGTGCTTCTGCTGTCGGAACTCCCTTGCCACGGAAGCGTCGAAGGACGCTTGACCACGTATTGCGGGCAACGGGGGCGTATTTCTTAACCAGCTTCCCGAGTGTTGCTCCTGTGATTGCTCCCGCGACGGCGCCCTCTACTGCCCCCACTGCCGCAGAAGGAAGACGCTCAGAAATTGAGCCTCCGCCTTCCCCGAGACCCTGCACGCCACCAAGGGCCGTCCCGGCAACCGCTCCTCGTTCCATATTCGTGGCTGCGGGGAGTAGACGGGCCAATGGATTCAGAAATGCCCCGGCGATATTCGCCGCCCCGGCGACCCAGGGATGGGCACCTCGCGCCGCGCTCATTTGGTCGCGTACCGCCGCGAGATTCTGGTCACGGCTTTGAACAAAACTCCGGCCGGGGGGATTGAGACGATCCCCATGGAGCGCGACTAAATTGGCGATCAACTCATCAGCGAATCCCGACGTGGCACCCTGTCCGGCCCCGACGAGCGCGGCTTGCGCTGTCGTGGGGACGCTTGGGGCTGGCTTTGCCCCTGGCTGCGCTGAGCGGCGGCGCTCAACGTGGAGGGTCGCTTCCTCCGCTGATAGCCCTCGGGTACGGTAGTGTTCCCATAGGTCCGCGTCAGAAAGTTTCTGAGGGGGGATGGGGACAGTCATTGCGGCACCACAGCGGTACCTGGCTGCGCCAGCTTGGTTGGGTCATAGGGATTGTCCGGACTATAGCCCGGATGGGGGACAAGACTGCTCAGATAGAGCCGCCGCGCACTCGGACTCAGGCGATTTGGATTGAATCCATTCCCCGCCGATTCTGCCGCCGTGAGTCCCTGGGTCAGCCGTCGCTCCTGAATGCTTGCGAGAATATCGTCACCCTGCCCCGAGACTGGCACATAGGGAGCGGTCTCACGGTCAATTTCTTCCATGTTGATCTGCTGTCCCGTCGCCCGCCGCAGAATCGCGTTGCCTAAGTCAATGCGAAGATTCGTGTATTCGCGCTGCGGTTTGCTCATGGTTCTGAGAATGGATGGCAGTAGCCCCACCTCCAGCGGCTTTCCCGCTCCTAACGGAAGCGCCCCTGCGACGCGGAGAGACCGCAACCGATCATCCACGGCCTGCCCAATCCCTGGATGGGCTTGCTCCAGCTCTGTCATGCGCGCATGAGCATTGAGGATACGAGTAGCGAAGTTCCCGAGATCCGCTTGTGCCTTCTCGGGTGGTTTTGGTTGCAGAGGGGCCCCGACGACACCACCAGTACCAGGTTGTTTCGGCACATAGGACGCGGTGCCGTTGGGATTAATCTCCAACTGATAGTCTGGGAGAAATTTCCCGAGTGCGTTCCCAACAGTCTCAGCCTTTTGCGGATTAATAGCGGCGATTCTCGTGACCACCCGGCCCAATGAGCGGGGATTCCAGTCTTTCCCGGACAATGGGGCGAGCACCTCTCGAATCCTCCGGTCCTCATCCATTCCTTGTCGAGCAATAGTGTCGAGGGTCTGGGTATGCTCCGCCTGCGCCTGACTGGCCAGAGTTTGTTGCTGCTGTACCACATCACTGTTATAGCCCTCAATGTGTTTCTGATAATAGACCAAGGCCCCCGGACTCAAGCGCTTGAGGTATTGGGGCAGCGGAATCAGGGTTCCGCTGGTGTTATCTACGCCTTGGTGACTTGGTATGCCATCTTTGCTAGGTGGCTCCGGTTTAATCGTCACCGCATTCCCAGAGACGTGGTCGTAGAATGCCCGTGCTGCATCGGCTTGGTCTTGGAGATCCTGCGCCCGTTGGGCAGCCTCCGCCTTCCGCTGTTCCACGAGACTGTGATAGTTCTCTAGTTGAGCGTTCGCCAGTTTCTGTTGTGTGATAGCTTCAAGAATCGGCGCGATTTGCTGCACGATCCCCGGTCGCTGGACAAATCCAGTTGATCCGATCTGCGGCGCGTTCGGCAGTACGGGCGGTGTCATGGTGGCGTCCACGGCTGGATATTGCCCAAACCGCTCCCATTGAACCCGCTCGTATCGGGAGCAGGCGGAACCCTATTGCCCCGCAGTCCACCAGCAAACGGAACGACACTTCCAACTACCCCAAGGAGTTGCGAGAACAACCCAGGGTCCTGCGTCGTCGGAACGTTGAAGCTGCCCTGCTGCGCGACCCCTAAGAGATTCATGAGGATCTGCAACCGGCGCTGCGTCTCGATATCCGCCTGCCCCGCCTGCTGCTGTCCCGTCTGGAACGCCTGCCCAGCCAACCCACGATTCGCGTTCCCCGCCCCTTGGCTCAACAACCCTAACGTATTGGCTGTTTGATTCCGAAGGTTATAGAGATTGCGTAACGCCTCGCCCCGGAGGATCGCATTGGAGGATCCGAACCGCCCCCCCTGCTGATTAGCGAGTGAGAGGTCCCGCTCAAACTGCGGTCCTGTTCCCGTGAGCATGGCTTGGAGCTGAGGTAGCGAGATGTCGAGCGCCCGCTGTTCAGGCGTGGGCTGGCCGAGCATGGTGCCGATCGCATCAGCACCTTGTCGTTGGAGACCGCTTTGGGGAACCCCGAGTTGTCCGAAGAAGGATTGGAGTCGGTCGAGCGGATTGCCGGAGGCGGTGCCGCCGATGAAGGCGTTCTGTCCCGCTCCCCCGCCGAACTGCCGTTGGAGCAACCCGCCTAAGCCCTGGCGGGAATCAGCCCCGGCACTCCCCGGCGGTCCCCCGAACCCCAACAGGTATTGGAGGAGTTGGATTTGCTGCTGACGCATTCCCGCTAGGTCGGACGGGATCGCGGCTTTCGGTTGGCCTGGGGGCATGTGCCTCCCCTGCTATCTGCTCGTATTCGCTTCGCAGCAATCGCAAGCGAAGCAAATCTATCCATGTTTTGGTCTCGGGATTCCAGTAGGCGCGCTCACGACGGGAGCCCAAACGGGCGACCCAAGTCGGGCCATTGGGAACATACGGATTCAGCTTTTGGGTGATGAGCGGATGCTGTTCCGCCGCCCCCTCACCCTCCAGTCTGAACATAAGCTTTTTGCGGATAAATTTATAGAGGGGGGTCAAATACTCTGGGACTTCGATGGTTAACCGCTGGAGGTCCAACTCCTGGAACACCTTCCCCATCAGGTTCCAGAGGAGGGCCTTGCGGCCAAACAGGACCCGGTCGAAAAAGACGAGATGGCATTGGGCATCCACCTTAGGAGAGATGTGCGTCAACAAAAGCGCCCCAATCAGACTCCCGGCTTGCCAGACGAGCCAGACGCGATTTAGGGGGTCGGAGAGCACGGAGGCGATGAGGATGCGGCGTTCTTCGATCGTACCGGGAGTTGTGAAGATCGCGGGGACGGAGAGCATCCCGTTGAGCAGGGACTCCGCCGTGCGCTCATTGACGTTGAGGGGCTGGAACGGCACGGCGAGTAAGGTCACGACTTCCACTCCTCCCCTTCTTCGACTTCAAACCAAATCTTGCTGGCTTTGACCAAACAGACAGGCCACGCCTGATTGCTAGGCAGTTGTGTATAGGCGGGCCAATCTTCGATATTTCCAGTGGGAGTGGATTTCATCGCCTCATTATAGGCATCACGATCAACTGGTAGGAAAGACCGACCACAATCCAGGAAAAAGCGACTTGGATATTCCTTGATCCAGACACGCTTGGGAGAATGCTGCTTCCATATTTCAATCTCCACCCCGGCAGGAATTGTATCACCACCTAAGGTTGGGAGGTCTTTCGCTAAAATACCCCGCTGCCCAATGGTGACTCTCATCGACACTGGATCACGCCGATTCCGCCCGCCAAGCCCAATCGGGGAAGATCTAACGCATAACCACCGTGCTTCACGAAGATTTCCTGCAAGTCCGTGGACCCCCACACGTCATGTCCGAGCACCAGACCATTGCGCGCCATCTTGGGAATCAATGCCGCGAGTTCGCGATCCACATGCGCTTTCTCGTGGTTGTCATCGACCCACGCCCAGTCGATGCTCTCATCTGGTTGCGCGGCGATCACGTTGAACACGTCGTCATGCCAGACGCGCCACTCTACATCCTTAATCGGTAACTCAGAGAGCCGCTTGTCACAGGCCGCGGCGCGCTCGGCTTCCAGCTCCGCGATATGCAACGTCCCGCCCCCCATTTGCTGAAGGGTCAAGGCCAGCCATGCGGAAGTGCAGCCGAGATACCCTCCGCATTCCAAGACCGTATTCGCATTCGAGGCTTTGAGCAGCGAGGCGAGAATTTCGACGACCCATGGCTCCGTGCTGCCGGATAGGTAATTGCCGAGCCGCCATTCTTCACGGAGTGAGGGGACGGGAAACGCCGCGCGTTCCGCCATGATGTTGAATTCTTCGGGAAGCGGCAAGAGAAACGCCGTATGACCTCCAGGACGTTCATAGGACATGGTGATCTTTACAGCCATGGCTCGCCGTGTGGGTCCACATCCTCTATCCAACACGACGCCGACTGGTAATGGAAGTTGTAACCACGCTCCAATAAGATACGACTGTGCAGGTAGTCCCATTGGGGCGACCACGGGGCGAGGCTCCACGGCACATCTTGAATCGCGGCTCTGGGAAAAATCCCCCCATGGCCTCCGCAATACACATGACCGAGGTATCCGGGCCAGCCCATATTGAGGCCGATCTTCTCCCCCTTCCGCTCGCAGAACCGCGCGGGGACAATCACGTCCTTGGGACCTAAGGGCGTTTCCTGCATGAACTGAAGCAAATCTTTGGAGAAGTCGGGGTGGATGGTATGGTCATCACAGATGTACAGAATCCAGTTGCTCAACGTGGCCAGCGTTCCCACGTCCCTCTTGAATAAGGCGTCGATTGTGCTCCCCGTCAGGGGACGAAAGGGAAGATGGCGATACCCGTCCCCGGAGTGATAATCTCCTACCACGACCGTTTCATCCCAACCCTGTGCAAGCACCGATGGCATGACTAGATCGTCGAGGAGTTGACGGCGTTTCGCGCTGGCGATCACCACGCAGGCGATGCTCATACTCTGCGTTGTAAAATCGCGCACCCCCGATGCAGCGGCAGATAGACACTTGCGAGTTGCCGGGTAAACGCCGCGCCTTCCCATCCCCCCGCGCAGTCGTCCATCACTACAATGCCCCCCGTCTTCATCCGGGGCAGCACTAAACTCAAATACCGGAGCCGAAGATTCTCCTCGTCCTTATCCGAGGCGTCAATGTAGGCAAGGTCAATCTCCCCTGGGACATTGGGTAGCATGTCCTCAAAGACTTCTTTCGAGTACGTGACATAGCTTCCCAGGTCCATGCTCTCCAAGACTTCGTGGACTTCGTAATCCACGGGATCGCAGGTCCAGATATGTCCATCGACGTTATAGGCTTTGAGGGTTTCCGCCATCGTGAAACTCCCCCAGCCGCGATAGGTCCCGGCTTCGACAATGACCTTCGCTTCCATGTGGCGGATGAGCATACACAGCACATCAAGTGTAGCAGGATCAGAAGTCTGGGTATCAATTTTCCCGCACAGCTTGGCGTCCCACTCAGCGGCCCGGAGATTCAGGATAATCGGGGCCTGGGTAATGACCCCGTCCGTAGTGGCTGCGTCGTGATGGCCGCTCCAGCTCACACGAGGGTCCAGCCCGACGTGGACTTCTGCCGCAAGGACCCGGACATGATGTACAACCGGCGATCCGTGTTGCTGCTCGTCAAATTCACCAAGAGGTCTCCGGGATACCCTGGGCGGGTCCCGTCATTGGGGTCGGGTCCCGAATAGGCGGAGAATTGCGGGATGTCGTTCAGCGCCCGCGCAATCTCCCGGAGATAGCTCATCAGGGGTCCCGAGGACAGGGACTCGGGTGGGGACTCGACGCGCCGGAAATCCGACACCTACCGGCCTCCCAGGCGCGCCGTCAGATAGAACCGGAAGGCCCGATACCGTTGCCCTTCGCTCTCAATCTGGAACAGCGGGAATCGCGCATTGACGTACGGGTACGCCACGACTTGGGAGATGGCGGAATTGGGAGGCAGGGATAATCCCACCCCGGCATCAAAGCTCGCGCCCTGATTTTGGCTGAAGCGCACCGTCATGGAGGACGCCGAATCTCCCTGATAGTCGGCGCGCAATTCGGTCACCGTCTTGGAGCGTCCGGGGATTTCTCCCCACAGCGCCGTCGAACGCCAACGACACGGTACGGGGCTGCCATTGTCCGTCGTTGCGTTGGAGTCAAGCAGAAAGACCGTCCCGGCGCTGGAGCCGATATACAGATCCCGGCGATCTGCTGTGACCGTTTGCGTATCGAAGCTCGCCCAGTTCCGATTGGCGTTGTCCCAAGTGAACCCCGCCGCCCCCGCCGAATCCCATGAGGTCGCCCGAGAGCTTTGCGCGAGGCCGGTCACCGTAAATCCCCGCGTGAGCGAGAGACCACCGCCCACGGGATCGTAGCTTTGCTGCGCCCACGACCCTTCCGTCAGGTTGAGATGCACCGCGCGTTGCGGATAGCCCGACCCGCCCATGATCGGATGGTACAGTTGGAATTGGTCCGTGGAGTGGTCGTAAACCGACCACGCCCGTTCGGGGGCGTCGATGTTATTGCGGATCGTCCGATACAATCGCTGGCCAATCGGGACCGCCACCCCACCGCCTTTGGGGAGCAGATAGGTTTGCAGATTCCGGGCGAGGAAGATCAAGCCTTTCGGGGTGTCGGAAATGGTCCAGGAATACGGACAGCCCACTGAGCGATCGAGCGGCTCGAAGCGGAACACGAACGGGAAGTTCGAGGGATACCCTTGCCAGATTTCCGCATCGGAGAACAGGATCACCCGGTTGTCTTGGGCGACGATCCTAGTGCCTTGTCCCCGCATCGCTAAGAGATCCTCAAATCCCGATAATCCGCCGGTCCATGAGGACGCCGATCCCCGGTCGTTCCATTGCACCCGCTGTACGTAATCCGACCCCCCTGAGACATTGAACGCGAGGAGGTAATTGTCGTAGGCGGTGACGAACTTCGCCCGAGGCGCCCCGGTGAGGGTCGAGAAGATGGTGGTGCCGGATTCCCAACAGTAGAGGCTTTGATAAGAGCCATTGGCGAGCACGGCGATGTTCTGATCCCGGAGCGCGTAGTAAATCTGCGTGGCGTCCCAGTAGGAATTGGCGCTTCCGGTAGGGGCGTCGTTGATCCCCGCTGCGGATACGTAGGACATCTGGCTCCACGACCCCGTCGAGAACCACGCCAGCGTCGTGGTGCCGGACACCACGGGGAAACGGTTGTTGACCGTGTCTTGAAATTCCCAGCCTCCCGTCACGGGGACGGCGAGCGGTTGGGGATTATTGTTTCGGAGTTGGAGGACGGGGCGCATCTCTAGTGCGCCTTCCCGCATGATGAAGTTCTCGCTTTGGGGCGTACTGCCGAGCGGGGCATCGACGGATGGTTGGCTCGAATCCAATCCCAGCGTCGGCTCGATCAGGAGAACGCTGGTGAGCGACCGATTGGGGATATTCAGCGGCACCCCGTAGAGCGCCACTTACAACGCTCGTTGCCCGATCGCCATCCAGTGGAACGAAATACTGGAGGCGCTGGCGCCGGTACTCTTGTAGGAAAAGACCGTAAACGTGGTGGAGAGGGCCACGCCCAGATTACAGCGATTGCCTGGCGAAGTCCCGTCCCGAGACGTGACGACCACGTACGGCGCGGTACTGAATCCTGAATTGGGGATGCTGACCGTTATACCGCCACTCACATTGGTAATATCCTCGCCCATTTCCAGCGCCCAGTATTTGCGTTGGGGGACTGTGCCGGGGTAACTGCCAAGGGAGAGTGCGCGGGGGCCACCGACAAACGCCGTCCCGCCTGAGCCGACATGAAAGAAGTTGGAGGTATCAGAGGCCCACATGAGCCGCCCGTCCGTGCCGGTCGAGCTGACGAGACTCTGTGCCCCGACATACGGTCGCCCTGAGCCGAGACGGTGTGTACCCGCGTCGCCCCCGGCTGCGGGCCAGTCGTGCTCTGCGTCCAGACCAATGCGGATGGAAGACTTGAGGCTTTTGATGACCTCATCCCCGAGACCCAGGGAATCGCTCCCATCGGGAACGGATTCGGACCACCCTATGACTGGCATGTTACCACCTCAGGCTTTCACCAGCGCAACGATTCGCGCTCACGGGTCACGAGGTCTGGGAGATCGCGTCGGATTTCCCCTATGGCCTTCCACCCCAACGCCCCAAGCTTTCCGTCCACCATGGAGTATTTTCGATCCAGTCCGGGGCGCTCAAACCCACATTGATACTCACCGCCCCCGAATGCCTGGGTGATCCAGAGTGCTACGTCCAGGATACTGGCCGTCGTCGGGCCGGGGACATTATAGACTTCGCCGTTCGTTCCCCGGTCCAGTACCGTCAATATAGCGGTAGCACAATCCTCCACCCATAGCCAGTTGCGTTCCGCCTTGCCGTCGCCATGGAGCGGAATCGCTTGACCCAGCATGAGTCTCCGAACAGCCTTGGGAATCAGCTTTTCGGGGAACTGACCGAGACCAAACAGGTTCGCGGGACGCACGATGCGGTAGGGCACCTTGAAGGTACGCCCCCAGCCGAGGATCAGGCAGTCCGCCGCTGCCTTGGAAGCCGCATAGGGACTGGACGGATTCAGCGGCGCGTTCTCGTCTGCCGCCCCGTCGAGGATCTCGCCGTATGTCTCGTCCGTGCTCGCCTGAATGAATACCGGCATTCCGTATTGGGATTTTGCGCGGACCATCTCCAAGAGATGCTGGACGCCGAGCACATTCGTATGCACGAACCGGGCGCTATCGGTCAGGCTGAGATCGACATGGGTTTCAGCGGCGAGATTAATAATCGCGTCCACGTCAGGCAGTGTCCCGAGATCGTTGATATCCCGGTTCACGAACTTGAAGCGCTCCCCGTATTGCGAGATCCATTTTGGGGGGAGAGTGGGATCAGCGGCGTAGGTCAACGCATCAACCCCGTAGACCAAATCGCCACGGGCTAAGAGTTTCTCCGTCACATAGTGACCTAAGAATCCACAACAGCCGGTGATCGCGATGCAGCGGTTAGCCATAGAATCTTCCCGTGAATCCATGGGCCTTCGCCTTGGCCTTCAAGTCCGTGGCGTTGTTCCAGCTCAACAGGACTAAGATATCCGGTTCCGACAGATCGTCGGCGCTCGTAATCGGGATATGGCTCCCCGGCATCCGCAATCCCTGCTTCCCCGGTGTGTCATCGACAATCCGCTCTATCGTGGCTTCTGAGAGGCAGGCGGCTTGCAAAAGCACCGCTCCCTTGGCATTCGCCCCATAGCCCCAGATCCGTTTTCCCGCCCGGTGCTCGGTCGTCACGGTCTCCCGGAAAAATTGAATCTTTGCTTGGGCGCGTTCGGCAAACTCCCGGTATGGAGTGATCCCCCGTTGGAAGTGGGCAGTCTCCAACGCCCGAAGTTCCGAGACACTCGCCTTCACATGGGCAGACCCGATCTCGGGAGCGAGGACATACCGCATCGTCCCTCCGTGTAACTCGGAGTACAACCGCACATCAATGACTTGCAATCCCACCGTCTCCGCGAGTCGTTCCAGGGGCCGGAGGCTCCAGTAGCTCAGGTGTTCGTGGTAGACCGTATCAAAGGCGACGTTCTCTAGCAGGGGGAAGATGTGGGGGCATTCGATGATCGCGAGGCCCCGAGGCTTCAGGACTAAGGCAATGCCTTCGAGAAAATCCTTCGCGTCGTCTACATGCCCAAAGACGTTCGTGGCGGTGACGACATCCGCCTGTCCATGCAAGAGACCGATTTTCCGCGCAACCCCCGACGACCACAGCATGGGTAACGAGGGCAACGCCGTCACGGGGGTGGGATCGACTCCCAAGACTTTCCAACCCCGGTCTACGGCTTCTTGGAGTAACGTGCCGTCATTGGACCCGATATCCACCAAGAACTTCCGCCCCGGCGATTCCAGGGAAGTCATCAGCATCGCGCAGTGAGTCTGCCACATCCGGGAAACGCCAGCCCGGAACGGATAGTCGGCGTAGAGTATCGTGGGATCGACGACTTGGTCGAGTTGCGAAAGACCGCAACTTGCACACCACGACACGCTTAAGGGGGCGGTGAATTCTGCTCCCACCACACCATGGTCAGGGGCTTTGACAAGCCCATTCGCGGGGGCTTGCGTGCCGAGGTCGAGATACTGTTGGAGGTCTTGCGCCCCGCAGGCGCGACAGTCAGTACGAGCCGCGTACATATTGTGTTCGGAAGCTCCACACCCGCTCAAGCTCAGTAGAACAGCTCGGGCAGACCATATGGCCTAGCGCATTGAAGGCGGCGTCGTGGTACTTCCACGGGAAACTGTGATCCATCCGACACGTCGTGGTGCTCACGGCACCGCCGTCCGGGCGCCCCGCTCGGCGTGCCGGATCAGTGTCCGCCGTAGCCCTCCATCATCCACGATCACGCTCGGATCTTCTTTTGCATACCACCCGAGGACCATCGCTTTCCCCGTCGCTTGATCGTAAGCATTCGCAATCCGACGCTTCAGCCGCGTGGGTAACGGGGTGGCATCTTCCAGTTCTTCACACAGCGCGATGATACGCTCGAAATCCGCTACCAAGTCCATGGCACCTCATCCAGGCTTTTACGCTCCTCATCTTCTCCTGTGTATTTGCCTGGCCCGTTAAACTGCAAAAGAATCGTATCCTCTACGAGGGCACAATACCCGTGCCAGACATTCGCGGGGATATGCAGGACTTCCCGCGCGCCCCGGGTATTGACCAAGATATGCTCTACGCCATCAATCAGCGGATCGTCAGTCCAGCATCGCACGCGGAGTACGCCTTTGACGAGAAAGAGTCGATCAGCTTGCCGTTGGTGGCGATGCCACGCAATCGGAATATTGGGTTCGAGATAGACGAGGTTCGTATCCCCATCGGGGTTTGCGAAGATATCCCCGTGAAACGTGCGGCGCTCGTCTCGATGGTAGCGCACTAGACGAGTAACCCAGAAGCAAGACGCTGCCACTTCAACGCATCTTCCATTGCTGACTTGTGCTTACGCCAATCGAGGACGACCTGATCCACATGGCCGCATGCGATGTTGGTATTCACGTACAGATTGAAACCGGCAAGTTTGGCCCGATCGGCAAAGCCAGAATCTTCGCCGACTTCGACAGGAACGAAATTGTCGATCACAATTGACGGATCGTCCTGCGCCGCCTTCTCTGCTTTCGCCCAGTAGTCACCATACGCGCGGAACGGATTCTGTCCGTCAAATTTTATTCTGAGCCAGTTATCGAGCTCCGCGATCATGTCAATGGCCCGAGCGGGTACACGCATACGGAACCACGGATCTTTCAGGGCCTCAAAGACGTGGCGTTTCACAAGCAGGAACGCGGCCCCCGTCCGCATGACGGGGATGATTCCTGAACCGGGGTAGTGCGAGTTCCACGTCCCCGTCCCGTCGTCGATGGTGGGCAAGGCCATATCACCACGCAGCGGGCACCACGCGCCCATGGCATCAGCGGACGGCAGTTCCCCATAGGCGGACTGAATGAGTTGGATGACGGCGGCCTGGTCAAACGTCATATCGCCGTCAATGAATAGGAGAAAACCGTGCCCGCCCCTCAGGCATTGTCTTACCGCATCATTTCGTGCCTTCTCAACGAGGGCGCCCGGTAAGGTAATCCACTCCAGATTGTGGAGTCCCTGCTTCTCCGTAAATGAGCGGGCAGCCAACAGACACTGGGTTGTTTGATGTGTAATCATCCCAAACGTCGTTACGCAGATTAAGCCTGATGGCACGCTGATCTGTTGCTGCTGGGGAGCGGTCATACCACCCCCGCCACTTCGGCCATCCCGGCGAGCTGGGCCGCCGAAAGGGTCGTCGTATCTGCTACTCGTCCGCTCTTAGGTCCTACGAATAACTCCGCATCGAGTACAGGGGGCCAACACAGCGGCTTGCAATCGACGAGCGTCAGCCGAATCAACCTGCGACGCCCTCTGAAATACTGAATCGGGTGATGAATAGGAAAGTGCACCGGAACGATCTGCGTCTCCCCCCGCGACAGATTGTACGTCGCTTCCTCAAGTTCGGCCATCAACGCAATCTGCCCGAGGCGTCCCCGGACGTGTTGTCTCGGCATCGCCTGCCAGCCCCCATTGCCGTGGGGGACGGGTTCGAGAGCTTCGAGTTTCAGCGAAACCAAATCCCCGAGCTGCGCTTTCGTGGGATGCGGAGTGCCGAGGCGTTTCGCCATTTCGGGGATCGCTGCCACATCCTCAGGGGCATGGTAAATATGAAATTGGTCCGACCAGGCATCTGCGAACGCTTGGATGTGCATCCGTTCGGCGCGAATGCAGAATTGCCGGTCTTCGCCCGCGAGCAATCCTTGCTGGGGCACATCAGGCAACGGATCAAACGAAATGCCTGTCTCCAAGACGGCGCGACGTACCAGCGTGTCGGCTCCAAATCCCCAGACTTGCGTGAGTTCGCGATTGATAAGCTTCTGGCGGAATTCGGATTCGTCCATCCCGCGCCCGCGTAATTCGTATCCGCTGGGGTAATGCCCGAGCCAGACTTGGGGCGCCGAATGTATCTGCCGGGTTTCCGTTCCCCGCCGACTCCACCTCGTCCAATACACCGCTGTCGTAATCGGTTTTTCCGCAGCGAGCAGCGATTTGAGGACGGTGGTATCCAGAATGATGTCGGCGTCGAGATACCAGACCGCGTCTGCTTTGAGCTCCAGTGCGCGACGAATGATCTTTCCCTTGTTAGCCCCGACACGACGCATACTACTGAGCGCCCACGCATGGCTGTCTAATCCTGGAGCATCGCTGAAGTCGTTGGCGGTAGTCGGAACCCCACGGAGGATTTCCCCGTCACGTTCCTTGACCCACGCACGGAGGAATTCTTCGGCGGGATTCGGTTGCGGCCAATCGGGGACGTAAACGAAGTGGAGGCGGGTGCGTTCGGGGATCTCCTGCCATGCGAGCGAGGCTAGGTG
>OELA01000512.1_pt3 | contig 27538 bp, 30 predicted proteins | sample 1503161 | NCBI WGS metagenome assembly OELA01 (sample SAMEA104379559, study PRJEB20068) | metagenome | biome: 1000743; feature: 77; material: 1998 | place: USA | collected 2012 | depth 25 m
CGATCGCCTCTTTCTTCAAACCAAGTTCACGCCGACGAATGGCCAGGACCATCGGACCCCCTATGATGCCTCGGCGTCTCTCACGACCCAAGTGACTCAGTCCTTCGACAGTTCATTAGCCCATCTGCACACCGACTATCTCGACTCCTACGTGCTGCACGGGCCGTATCAGCGGCAGGGGTTGGGAAATGCGGACTGGGAGGTGTGGGCCGCCATCGAAGGGCTGTATCAGTCAGGGAAAACGAAGATGATCGGCATCAGCAATGTGACGGCTGAGCAACTGACTCAGCTCTGCGCGCGGGCGGCGGTGAAACCCATGATGGTACAAAATCGATGTTATGCCGCACTGGGATGGGACAAAACGGTGCGGGAGATTTGCCGGGCTCACGGCATCATCTACCAAGGCTTTTCGCTGTTGACTGCCAATCGGGACATCTTTGCCGATCCAAGCGTTCGGGCCATTGCCCAACGGTTAGGGGCCGGCCTCGCACAAGTTGTGTTCCGGTTTGCGATGCAAACCGGGATGCTCCCGTTGACCGGCACGACGAATCCGCAACATATGAAAGACGATCTCCTCGCGGAACAGCTCACCCTCACAGCTGAAGATATGCAGGTCATCGAAACAGCCGGGATGTAGGCTATAGTTCTGAAGTATTCCGGGATGAAACTAAACCGGGCTGTGGAACACGGTGGTAATCTGGAAATGCCAAGCAGGATGCTCAAAAAGGCCGTCCAGCAAGGTCGCAGGCGAGTCGAAACCAGAGGCGTACCCTCAGGGGCCCGTTGAGGATTTCGTTGAGCCGAGAACGAAGCTGGCCGACTTTTTGAGCATCCTGCTAGGAGGGGAGTTCGATGAGCCGCAGGGTGTAGAGATACTGGTAGAGCCCTTTACGGTCCATCAGTTCGGCATGGGTACCGGTTTCCACGAGGCGCCCTTTGTTAAGGACGAGGATGCGATCTGCTCGTTGGATGGTCGTCAAGCGGTGGGCGACCACAAAAGTCGTCCGGCCTTTCATGAGTTGTTCCAGCGCTTCCTGAACGAGTCGTTCCGACTCACTGTCGAGGGCGGAAGTGGCTTCATCCAACAATAAGATTCGCGGATTTTTCACGATAGCCCTGGCGATGGCGATGCGCTGACGCTGTCCGCCCGAGACATTGATCCCTTTTTCTCCCACGATCGTCTCATACCGGTCCGGGAAGCTCATGATAAAGTCGTGGGCATGGGCCGCACGGCTCGCCGCGACCACCTTTTCCTCAGTAGCCTCTCTATCTCCATAGCGAATATTGTCAAGAATCGTTCCGCCGAATAGGATCGTCTCTTGCGGGACCAGCGCGATCTGTCGATACCAACTGTCCATGGTGACCTGGCGGAGATCTTGCCCGTCGATGGTGATATGCCCTTCCGTAGGATCGTAGAAGCGATGAAGCAGGTTCATCACGGTGGTCTTTCCAGCGCCGGTGGGCCCGACTATGGCGACCAGTTCACCGGGTTTGGCTTCGAACGACACATCCGTCAAGACCGGTTGGCGCGGATCATAGGCAAAGCTGACATGCTCCACCCGGATGTGTCCCGAGACGGTGGGCAGCGGCATGGCTGTGGGAGAGTCGCTCACTTCTGAGTGGGTGTCAAGAATTTCAAATACCCGTTGGGTGGCACCCTGCGCCTCCCTGATCTGTGCGAACACGCGGGCAGCGGAACTGAAGGGGCCGATCAGAATGCCGGCAAAGAGGACGAATGCAAAAAGATCGCCCGGCGACACGCTTCCTTCGATCACTTGATGCCCCCCATACCACAACACGGCCGCTGCAGCGGAGAAGGTGAGGAGGCTGATGACGGGAATAAACACCGCCATGGTGCCGGCCCGTCGCATCGCCAATGTCAAGGTCTGTTCGACTTGTTCGGCAAACCTGGTCTCCTCACGCCGTGATTGGACGAAGGACTTTACGATACGGATGCCGGAGATCACTTCCTCGATCAGGGTACTCAGGGCGGCGGTTTGATCTTGAATTGATGTCGAGAGAGATTTCAGCCTTCGCCCGAAGAACTTGGCGACGAGGACGAGCAACGGGAGCAGAACCAGGATCAAGAGGCAGAGCCGCCAATTCATCGTCAAGAGAAAAGCGATTCCTCCGACGAAGGTCACGAGCTGTTTTGCACTATCGATCGGCGTTTCGGTAACGACCGACTGAATGACCGTGACGTCGTTCATGAGCCGTGAGAGGAGTTCGCCTGTTCGCCGGCGCGCAAAGAAGCTCACCGAGAGGGTATGCAGATGTGCAAAGAGATGCCGGCGAAAGTCGGCGACGATGCGTTGCGAAATCCATGCAGTCAGGTAGCTATGGCCCATCGAGCAGAACCCCTGCAGGACAACGAGCCCGAGAAAGATGGCGATCAAGTCCGTCATCCTGGACTGGTCGTGCTGCACGGTGATGATGTCCCACAGGGTACCGGCTAACCGCAGCAGGGCCAGATTGATGGCGGCGACCCCCATGACCAGCAGGCCTGCCAGGACCATCCGGGACAGGTAGGGCTTCAGGAACGGAAGAAATCGTGAGAAGGTGGACATGATGAGGAGCGATCTTAGAGGAGGTGATTATGGAAAACCAAGTGAGCGCGGCAGAGGAGGGACTCAAGCCGGAGGTGTTGCGGTAGCTACAGCTGTGCGATGGACTCGATTAGGTTCTTGTTGATGGCCACGAAGTCCGAACGTTCCTTCTCATTGATCAATACGTCGGTAAGGCTGATGAAGAGCCGTTGCTCTTCGTTAATGGCATCGGACACACGATTCCGCATGGGAGGAATGAGGAAGTCGCCAACGTAGACGTAGGTCGCGGTCCGGACGCGGATGCGAACCTTCTTGCCTTCGGGCACGGACTTCTCCTTCCCCTATTCGGGTGAGCCTAGCTTTTCCGACGTTCAAACTTTTGACGCCGACGCAGCTTTTTGTACTTGTGCTTGCGCATTTTTTTTCGGCGTTTTTTCAGCACACTGGACATGCGTGTTCTCTCCTACGAAGCGGCGAGTGTAGAAGTTTTCACCCCAAATTGCAAGGTCAACAAGCGACTAAATTGATCATGATTGGCCCAAGGCCGAGCGGGCGGGCTTTGGCAGGGTTGTGATGTGATCAAGGCCGCACCATGCGCCGCTTGACCTGCCGGGTAGCCATTTCTATACTGCAGCGATGATACTCCCGTACAAATTTTCACTGCTTCCCATTGTGGTTCTGCTCAGCTCGATCTTCTTGATCAGCATCGGTTGCGGCGGCAAGAAGGTTCAATATCCCGACGATCACGAACGGTACCTCCGTATCGATCGGGCGGTGGAATCGCTCCGCCAAGCCTATGTGAAAAAAGATTCGTCGGATCTAGCCTCGCTCATGATATCGAGTGAGCAGCTTGATCGACTGCGGGAAGAAGCCCAGGGCGATTTTGAGACATTTAGTGCCATCACGTTGGATTTTGCAGTCGAGCGCATTATGGTCGAAGGGGACAATATCGATGTGTTCGTACATTGGCTAGGGCTGTGGAAAAAGGATGCAGACGATCCTGGTCTCCGGCAGCGAGGCCATACGCGATTGCAATGGGTTGGAACACAGTCGATTCTGTTGCGCGGGGTTCAGGGCGATTCTCCGTTCGGCATGAAAGCACGACTGGCCACGGTCGACCCCACACGTCCTCCTTCGAAGAAGTAATCCATGCCATCTCGTCGTCCCCATGCTCCGGTGCAGGCCGACTTCCTGGTCATTGGGAGCGGTGTAGCCGGTCTTCGCGCGGCGTTGGAGTTAAGCCGTGCAGGCCGGGTTATGGTGCTGACGAAGGGGCATCCGCTTCAGAGCAGTTCGATCCATGCACAGGGCGGGGTGGCGGTCGCGATGAGTGAGGAAGACGACGTGGCCATCCATCTAACCGACACGCTCAAAGCGGGGCATGGGCTCTGCCGCAAACAAGCGGTGCGGGTCCTCGTTGAAGAAGGGCCCGAGCGGATTCAAGAATTAATCGGATGGGGGGCCAAGTTCGACAAAGTTGGCGGCAAGTTCGCGTTTGCCCGGGAGGCAGCTCACAGTCGAAGCCGCATTTTGCGCGCGCGGGGGGATGCGACGGGGAACGAAATGGTGCGAGTATTGATTGCTGAGGTGAATCGGCAGGAACGTATTCAGCGGATGGATTATCATTTTACTGTTGACCTCGTGGTCGATGCCGGACAGTGCCGAGGGGCCGTTGTGTTGGATGAAGGGTCTGGTCGCCAGTTCGTGCTTCCGGCTCGCGCAGTCGTGCTGACCACCGGTGGGGCCGGGCAGATCTATGCGCGGACGACCAATCCCCCGAACGCCACCGGTGATGGGATGGCCATGGCCCTGCGCGCGGGTGCGGTGCTCCAAGATATGGAGTTCGTTCAATTCCATCCCACGGCATTGTATCTGCCGTCGAGTCCACCGTTCCTGCTTTCGGAAGCGATGCGAGGGGAGGGTGCGCAGTTGCGCAACAATAAAGGTGCGCTGTTCATGCAGCGTTATCACCCCATGGGGGCGTTAGCGCCGAGGGACATCGTGTCGCGTGCGATCTTAGCGGAGATGGCGGCGACGAAAGCCCGTCATGTCTATCTTGACGTCACCCACTTAGGTGCGGAATTTATCAGGCAGCGTTTCCCGACGATTTATGCGACGTGCCTTCGTTATGATATCGATATCACGGAGGAATGGATCCCAGTGTCTCCCAGCGCCCATTATATGATGGGCGGAGTCTGGACCGATCTGAATGGTGCGTCAACGGTTCCGGGGCTCTTTGCCGCCGGGGAGGTGGCCTGCAGCGGTGTGCATGGAGCAAATCGTCTCGCGAGTAATTCCTTACTCGAAGGATTGGTGTTTGGCGTGCGTGCGGCATCGGCAGCCGTCGCGTTTGCCGACCAACAGAAACTCCCCGCACTGTCGTCTCAGGAGACCACGCTCCGAGCGGGCCAATTCGGGACACTGGAAGATGCGGAAAAATTGCGAAGCTCCCTTCGGCGGACGATGTGGGGACAAGTCGGCGTCATTCGTTCGGGCGAGTCTCTCATTCGGGCCTGTGCGCAACTGTCACGGTGGGCCCAATTGGTGACCCAGCCATTCGCAAGCCGATCCGCACTGGAAGTGAAAAATATGGTGCAGGTGGCGCAATGTGTCGCGGAAGCGGCTCTGTGGCGAGAGAACAGCGTCGGGGCCCATTACCGGTCGGATTTCCCAGAAGCCGAACGGGCTGGCTGGCAACAACACAGTCGTCTTTCGAGCGGGGAAGTTGTTAGTGGGAAGAAATCTCAGAAGTCGCGGGGGTTGCTGTTGTCTCCGCGGGAGCATATCGGCCGACCGGACGCTCTGTGATGACGCCATCGCGGACAAGGAATGTGCGGTAGTATCGCAGAACTTTCCGGACATATTGCCTGGTTTCATCGAACGGGGGAAGTGCCTGGTAGCGGTCGACCGCATTCTCTCCGGCATTGTAGGCCGCCAGGGCCAGCGGTAAGTTTCCATGGAAGCGGTCGAGCAGCTGGCGCAAGTATTTGGTCCCCCCGCCCACATTATCATCCGGATCATACATGTCCCGCACGTCCAGGCGCACAGCCGTCTGCGGCATCAGTTGCATCAGACCGATCGCGCCAGCGCGAGACACCGCCCGCGGATCAAAATCTGATTCAGCTTTGATGACGGCTCGGATCAACGCGGGATGAAGCTGGTGTTGCGATGAGTATCGACGAATGACAGGTTCGAGTTCTCGCTCGGACAAGGTGGCGTGGAATCGGCTGGATTCGATCTCGATTTTTCGATAACGCGAGTCTGACGGGACATTGGTCAGGGAGATCGAACCGTCGTGCCCGACGAACTGATAAATGTCCGCCTGGGTTGTTGGCACGGAGAAGGCCAGTAAGCCAATTCCCGCGATGGCGGTCGTGGCGAGGCCGATGGCCGTCTGCCGTCCGAGAGAGGTCAGTATGAGAGAAAAGGTCTTGTGCATGGGTCCAACGATATCAGTCTGCTTCCGGGTGTCAAGAAACTGCAGCTCTTGTGCCAAGAGCCCAGTTATAAATAATGTGGGAAAACAATGGGGTTTGTGAGGGGATGGCACCGCTAGGGTTCTAAAAAACGCGTTTTGTTGGCGATAAAATACGTATGGAGCTGCTGGGTAAGAAGTCCTGGTGTTCCATTCCCAACTGGTTGTCCGTCCACCATGGTGACCGGCATCACTTCCAGACTTGTGTTGGTGATAAAACACTCGTCTGCCTTATGGATTGCTTCGATCCCGAAATGGCCTTCGTCAACCGGGATCTGCTTCTCTTGAGCGAGACCGATGACAATGTCGCGGGTGATTCCGTCCAGCAAGCCGCACGCAAGGGCAGGGGTGCAGAGCCGACCTGCTCGGACGAAAAAGAGATTGCTGACAGTGCATTCTGTCAGATGTGATTCCCAATTGAGCAGAATGCTGTCGAAGGCGCCGGCTGCGATGGCTTCCCGCTTGGCCAGGATATTGTTCAAAAAATTTGTGGCCTTGATCTGAGGCGAGAGCGCGCTGGGCAGGTTCCGTCTGGTTCGGGCGACGATCAGCTTCACGCCGGCACGATATTGTTCGGGTGGGGGGAGGTGAAGCGGTTTGGTCATAATCACCACGGTGGGTGTTGGGCAGAGGGCCGGATCGAGACCGATGTCGCCGGTTCCTCGAGAGATAGTGATGCGAAGGTAGGCGTCGGTGCGTTCGTGCCCGACGTCGTTCCGTGTCATCGCTTCGTGGAGGAGCAGCGGCCACCTGTCCTTGGAAATCGGGATGGTCAGGCCGATCGCGTCTGCAGACCGGTGAAGCCGATCAAGATGCAGATCCCGCATGAAGATCCGGCTCCCGTACGAGCGAATCGTTTCATAGACGCCGTCGCCGTAGAGAAAACCATGATCGAAGACGGAGACGACGGCCTCCTCTTCTTTCACAAACCGATCGTTGAGATAAATCCACATCGTTAGTCCGCAGTATTCATGACGGTTCGTCGCGAAATCGCTGACCCGCGTCGCGAGACCGGCGCGCGGAGCCGGGAGGACCCGATGCGTACTCGGGCAGTACGTTGAGGGTTCGAGGGGCGAGCCCGCCGGCCGGAAGCTCGTCGTAGCAGCGGGTCGGTAATTGTAGCACAAGCGCTCATGAATACTGGCGGCTAGGTTTGTTGGAGTGCGCTGAAGAAAGCTTGGGCTTTCTGGAGTGTTTCCTCGTATTCCTTTGCCGGGTCGGAATCGGCGACAATTCCGGCACCGACTTGCAGATACCCCTTCCCTCCACACCATATCAAGGTTCGAATGACGATATTGAGATCGAGGTCGCCGTTCCAACCGATGTACCCAAATGATCCGGTGTAGGGGCCACGGCGTACCGGCTCCAGCTCCTCAATAATTTCCATGCAACGGATCTTGGGTACGCCGGTGATGGTTCCTCCGGGAAATAGCGCCTGAATCAGATCAAAGGGCGTGGCATCGGGCCTCAAACTACCACTGACATTGGACACGATGTGGCTGACGTGGGAGTACTGTTCAATCGCCATGAATTCATCGACCTGCACGCTGCCGAATTGGCAGACACGGCCCAGGTCGTTCCGTTCGAGATCAACGAGCATCAGGTGTTCCGCCCGTTCCTTTTCATTCGCGAGTAATTCGCCGACGAGGCGTTGATCATCACGGGTGTCGAATCCGCGAGGTCTGGTTCCGGCAATCGGGCGCGTATCTGCCTGTCTGTTGCGGAGACGGACGAGCCGTTCGGGCGATGAGCTGATCAGCGTGACGTCATCGAAGTGGATGAGGCCTGAGAAAGGCGAGGGATTCACGGCTTGCAGACGTCGATAGAGTTCCTGCTCGTAGAGCTGTCGATCCGTGCCCTCATCATAGGAACCAAGAGGTTTCAGGGTGAAACGATGAGACAGATTGGCCTGGTAAATGTCTCCTGCGGCGATATACTCCTGGCAGCGCCGGACTCGTTGAAGGTAGGCAGCGCGTGTTTGATCCGGATGAAAGGCCATCTGATCGAGGGAGGGAAGAGCGTCGATGGGGGATGGCCTTCCGCTCAACCTGATTTCCCACTCGGCCAGCCTGTCCAAGCCCTCGCGATAGAGCTTCTCTCGTGGCTCTCCCAAAAACCGTTCCATGGGAGGACAAAAGAGAATCTTTACAAGGCTGGTCTGGTGATCGACGGCGGTGACGATGTCATAGAGACCGAATTGCAAGTGAGGGAGCAGCAGATCGTCCTTGGCGATGGACGGAAGTGTTTCAAATTCGCGCACGAGATCGTAGCCGAGGTAGCCGACGGCTCCGCCACAAAAATTTGGCAGGCCGGGAGGAGATTCGATTTGCGGGCCGGCGAATAATCGGCAGAGGCTTCCGAAGGGATCTTTCGACATGTACTCGCGTCCGTCGTGGGTCCGAAGCGAAGTCTGCCCTTGTCGCGCCGTCAGCACCGAAAATGGGTTGCTTCCCAGAAATGAATAGCGGGATCCGCCATCTGTTCCCTTTCCGCTGTCAAGCAGGAACGATGGCCGGGAGGAAGACGCAATTAGACGATAGAGTTCAAAGGGTGTCCTCCTTTGGCCATCCATCGTGAGGACCAAGGGCTGTGGGGGGCCGTTCAGGAACGATGGTTGGGAGACACGAGTCATGGGTGAACGTGGATCGCTCTACACATATGACCTACACACTATACCCCACTGTGTCGGCAGTGTCACAGTGCAGAGTCGGCTTGACAAATTCAGGATGATTCTGCTTGAATTGCGCGCCCGCCATCGGCAGAGTCCTTGCGCTATGGGCTGCATTGCACTCTCCTCCGTGGGTACGACATGCCCCCCTCACAAGATCCATTGTACACGGGGCTTGGCCAAGCGGTCCGGATCGCAACCGATCTGCTCGCTGCGCTGATCGTCGGAGGAGCGGTGGGATGGGCATGTGATACCTACCTCTTTGATTCTACCCCCTGGGGGATGGTCGGAGGTTTGGTGTTGGGTATCGTGGCCGGGATCAGGAATGCGTACCGGTCGGCCCAGCGATGGCCGAAGACATAACGCGTTGCACTAGAGAAAGCACAAGAGTGCCATGGAAGAAAGTCCGCTTCATCAATTCGAGCTTCAGAACTGGATCCCGATCTCACTTGGTGGATTGGACATTTCCATCAATAAGGCCGTGGTCTTCATGTGGGTTGTCGTCTCCCTGGCGGCGGTGCTCATGGTGATGGCAGGATCGGCGCGCAAGCTGGTGCCCGGCAAGTTGCAGAGCCTGGCGGAAATGATGGTGGATTTCATTCGCAGCATGATCATGGATACGATGGGCAAAGATGGGATGCGATTTTTCCCTCTCATTGCCACGCTGTTCCTCTTTATCCTCTTCAGTAATCTTATCGGGTTGATCCCCGGCACCTACACCGTGACGAGCCAGATTATTGTGACGGCTGTGTTTTCCTGCATGGTCTACGGGCTCAGCTTGGTTATAGGATTCTGGTTACATGGGATAAAATTTCTGGGCATTCTTATTCCGCCCGGTACGCCCGGATGGCTGCTGCCATTGATGATCCCGATCGAGTTGATCAGTCAGTTGGCACGGCCCATTTCACTGGCTGTTCGGTTATTTGCGAATATGACGGCGGGCCACGTGATGCTCGCGGTTCTGTTCAGCCTGACGATCGGCGGCGGATTGTTGATCGGGTGGTTGCCCTTTGCATTCACGGTAGCGATATACGGATTGGAATTTGGCATCGCGTTCATTCAAGCCTATATTTTCAGCATATTGACCTGTGTCTACTTAGGGGACGCTTTTCATTTGCATGGCCATGATGAGCACGCGCATTAGCGCGTGTGAGTTCAGACAAGGGAGGAGTAAGACATAATGGATTCAGCAGCAGCAGGGTTGATCGGTATGGGATGTGCCGCGGCAGGGTTTGCCGGAGCAGGTGTGGGGATCGGCTACATCTTCGGAAAGATGATTGAAGTGGTGGCACGCCAGCCGGAAGCAGAAGCTCGCGTCACGAAGTATATGTGGATCGGGTTTGCGCTGGTGGAAGCCATCGCGCTGTATGGCCTGGTCATTGCCTTCATTATCATGGGCTTTCGCAAGTAGGAGCAGGCTTAGGTTTGGGGAAAGGCCGGGGGGCGGATCTCCTCTCAGCCTCACCGCAGCCTTTCTGATGTGAACTATGCCACAGTTTGAACCTGATTTTTTTTCTTCCTTGATTTTCTGGGAAGTCATATCGTTTGCCATTCTCTTGTTCGTACTCTACAAGTATGCGTTCCCCGGCATCCTGAGCGCCCTGGAAGAGCGGGAAAAGAGAATTAAGGACAGCCTCGATCAGGCCGAGCAGCACCGGTCGGAGGCGGAACGGAAACTCAAGGAATACGAGGCCAAGCTGAATGCCGCGGCGAAGGATGCGGAAGCAATTCTTGCCGCCGCCAAGGAACGGGCGCAGCGGCTCATGGAGGAAAATGAGCAACGGATGACGACCGAAGCCGAGCGGATCAAGGGCGACGCGACGCGTGAAATCGATCATGAGCGTCGCAAGGCGATTCAGGATATTCGTTCACACACGACTGATTTGGCCCTGTTGGTTGCGGAGAAAGTGGTGCAGCGAAGTCTGAATGAGGCGGACCACCGGAAGTTCGCAGACGAGGCGCTCGAGGCGTTGTCAAAATCTTACCAACGATAATACGTGGCCCGGCTGGGGTCAGCCTAGGCTGACCCCGCCCGGTCTGTATCCTTCCAAATCCACACAGACGAAGCGAAACCCGGCTTTGCGAAGACGGGCACTGATGCGCACGCGCACATCAGGCTGATTCAAGAGCGAAAACTCCTCTGCGCCGACCTCAATGCGAGCCATCTCTCCATGTTCCCGTACGCGCACATGCCGAAATCCTTCGTCTTGTAGAATTTCCTCAGCTTGCTCCACGCGGCGCAGACTGTCGATCGTGATCGGTGTGCCTCGAGGAATTCTGGAAGAAAGGCATGCGGCAGCCGGTTTATCCCAATTCGAGAGTCCCAAGGTCTGCGCGAGTGCCCGCACATCGGATTTTGAGAGAGAGGCTTCGACCAACGGACTTCGGACTCCCCACTCGCGTGCCGCTTTGATTCCTGGTCGATCATCCCCGAGATCGTCGAGATTCGTCCCATCCACAATCCAGCGGCTTGCGCGCGGTTCGCGCAGTCCGTCCAGCAATTGATAGAGATCGGTCTTGCAGTGGAAGCAGCGGGTTGCATCGTTCTGAACGAAGGCCGCTACATCGAGTTGATCGGTATGGACCAGTTCATGCCGCGCCCCGAGCTCTAAGGCCACCTGCGTGGCACCATCGAGTTCGATCTTGGGAAATGTCGGTGAGACAGCGGTAACGGCCAGTGCATGTTCACCGAGTTGTTCATGGGCGATTTTCAGGACGATGGTGCTGTCGATCCCGCCGGAGAAGGCGACCAGGACGGACTGCATGTCCGAGATCACCTGGCGGAGTGTCGTGAGTTTACCTTGGAGGGGGTCGGTCGTCATGAATTCCTCCCCGTAGCAGGATGCTGAAAAAGTCCGCCAGCGGCGTTCTCGCATCGCTCAGAGACTCAACATTGAGTTTCTCGGCGGTGGGAAACACCAAAGGGGCTTTTCCGTTCGCCAAGACCTGTTGTAAGGGCGAACGGCCGCACACGATGTGCGGTACGTACCTCCTCGCCTCTTCGCTCACTGCGGCCTTGCTGGACAGCCTTTTTGAGCATCCTGCGAGGTGTCCTCCTGTGGTGCAGACTGCAGTGACCACCAGCGTGTCGATAAGGTTGCCGCATGGCCTCTAAGAAGTGCGAGATGATTGCCTAGTGCTTGACCTTTGCCTTGGCAATGTTGCCCACGACCACTAAGGCGTATCGTTTGGGGTCCAGATATTGTTTAGCCACCCGCTGGACGTCTTCCTTTGTGACTCGGTCTATCCATTTTGGGTATTCCGAAAAATATTCGAATCCCAGGCCATAGAATTCCACTTGTGCAAGCACTTTCGCCAGTTTCGCGGTGGAATCAAATCGGAGCGGGAAGCTGCCGATCAAGTAGGATTTGGCCTCAGCCAACTCCTGGTCGGACACGGGTGTGTCACGAATGGATTTGATTTCTGAGAGGACGCCGGTGATGGCTTGATTCGTGGTTTCCGTCTTGGTTTGGAGATTGACCCAGAATGAACCGGGCATCAGCCGGGCATCGAAGTGGCTCATGATCCCATAGGCCAACCCTTGCTTGTCGCGAATTGAATCCATGAGGCGGGAGGAAAACCCACCAGCCCCCAGGATGTAATTCATGACCGTGACTGAATAGAAATCCGGGTGAGTGCGCGGAAGGCCCCCATGACCAAGGACAATGGTGGATTGGGTGAGGTCTTTCTCGATGAGTTGGACCGTTCTCCGTTCGACGGGTGAGGGGGGTTTCATGTTCCGTGTGGTCGCGGGCCCTTTTTTCCAGGCTCCAAAATAGGTCTGTGTCAGCGCAGTGGCTTGCTCAAGCGTGAGATCGCCGACGATGGTCAGTATGACCTGGGAAGGGGAATACTCCCGTCCATAGAAGGCCTGCACGTCAGCCAGCGTGATTTTATGAAGGCTTTCCTCCGTTCCATTGACGGGCCACCGGTAGGGGTGTCCGTGGAAGACGAGCTGATTGAATGCCTTCATGGCGATATGGCCAGGGTCATCGTTGTCGCTCGCCATCTCGCCCATGAGTTGGATGCGAATCCGCTCAAATTCCTGCTTAGAAAATGCGGGGTGTTGCAGCATGTCCGCGAGCAGGGTAAAGCCGAGGTCGATGTCTTTCTTGAGTACGCGGGCGGAGGCAGTCGTAAAATCCTCTGAGGCCTTGGCTTCCAGAGCTCCCCCGACGAAATCGATTTGCTCCGCCAACTGTTTTGACGTACGCGTGGTCGTGCCTTCGTCCAGCAGACTGGCCACGAGGTTCGCGAGTCCTGCTTTGTCTGGAGGATCTTGCGCAGAGCCGGTCTTGACCAACGCGTGGATCTCAACGATCGGGAGGAAATGTTGCTCAAGGACGAGCACCGTGATGCCGTTTGCGGTCACAAATTTCGTTGGTACGATGTCTGCCGCCACGCTGGGACCGCTTCCTAAAAGGAAGGCAACGCATCCCAGCACAAGGGGCAGGATGACCTGTCGTCGAAGCGTAAGAGACAGTGGCCTCCTCGTAGACATAATTAGGGCCCTACCTGTTGCGCGGCAGCAGAGGGCGTTTCCGGTTGTTTGGCTGGCACGGGAATCAACGTGCCAACGGTCCGATTGTCTTCCGTCAAGTATTGGCGAGCGACACGCTGAATGTCTTTGGTCGTCACCGCTCGAATCCGTTCGACAAACTGATCGATCTTCCGCCAGCCGGCACCGACGGATTCAGCCTGCCCTAGCAACATCGCACGCCGGAAGTTGGAGTCCTGCTCGAAGACATGGGTCGCTTCGACCTGGTTCTTTGCCCGTTGGAGTTCTTGGTCCGTCGGCGGATCGGTCTGGAGACGTTTGATCTCTCGATGAAGGGCTTCTTCGACCATCTCCGGTTTCTGGCCGGGGCTCACGAGGGCGTAGAAGTAGAAAAGGCCTGGATCGGTCTGCAGCAAGCTATATTCTGCTCCGACTGCAAGCGACGACTTTTGCTCATACACGAGGCTCTGGTACAGGCGCGAACTCTTCCCATGTGACAGAATCGAATCCAAAATGTCGAGCGCGTATGAGTCTTCGCTCGTAAAATTCGGCACACGATAGCCCATCATGACAAAAGGGACCTGCGCATCCCGCTTGAGGAGGAACCGGCGCTCACCCTTTTGTTCCGCTTCCATGGTGGCGATCGGCTTGGGTTCGGGGCCTCGTGGGATCGGCTCGAACAGATGTTTAATCATGGTGAGCAGGCTGTCGGCTTTGATGTCGCCCACCACGACGAGGGTCGCATTGTTCGGTGAGTAATAGGTGTCGTAGTGTCGTTGCAGATCATCCAGGGTCATCGCGTCCAGATCGCTGAACCAGCCGATCACCGGCCAATGGTATGGATGGCTGAGATAGGCTTGGGCGAAGAGCGCCTCGACGAGCGCCCCTTGTGGGTCGTCTTCCGTCCGAAGACGTCGTTCTTCCTTTACCACTTCCCGCTCCATCGTCAGCTCACTCATGTCGAGTATGAGCCCCTGCATACGATCGGCCTCGAGTTCCAGGGCCAGTTCGACACGGTCGGCTGCGAGATTTTCGAAGTAGGCGGTAAAGTCCTGGCTCGTGAAGGCGTTGTCCGTTCCGCCATTCTTGCGAATGAGGCGTGAAAATGTCCCTTTGGGATATTTCGCGGTGCCTTTGAACATCATATGTTCAAGCATGTGGGATAAGCCCGCACGGCCCATGACTTCGTTGCGTGAGCCGACTTTGTACCAGACTTGGACGGTGGCAACCGGAGCTTTGGGAACTTCGACTAACAGGACTTTCATCCCATTTGAGAGAATAAACTCACGAGGTTCCGCGGCGACGGCGGGCGATGCGAAAAATACGAAAGCAAGACTGCTTGCGGCAATCAAGCAGGCTATGTACATCGTGATGTGTCGAGAATACAGCCAGGTCATGTTTGGGCGGCAAGCACACTGCATGCTAGCAACGGGATTCGATTTGTGTCAAGGCGTGTTTGGCATTTTCGGGTGAGAGGGTGCCTAATTGGCCGCAGGCGCCGAGGACGTCGCGTCCCCGGCTTTTGCGGACAAACACATCGAGACCTGCCTGTCGCACGATGGCTTGAAAGGCTGCAACGTCGCCTTCCGATGGGCGGCAAAAAGAACTTCCGGGGAATTCATTGAATGGAATCAGATTGATTTTGCACGCGATTCCGTGGACAAGCTTGATGAGTCGGCGCGCATCGTCGGCGTGATCATTCACGCCACCGAGCAGCACATACTCGAAGGTCAGTCGTCTGGTCGGGGGCAAAGGAAAACGACGGCAGGCCGCGAGCAACGTTTTGAGCGAGGCAATACCATTGACGGCAGGCATCAGGCTGGCGCGCTGGTCATCCGTTGTCGCATTCAGTGAGATGGCGAGATTGACACCAAGTGGTGCGACATCTTTCAATCGTGCCGCCAGGCCTGCAGTCGAGACCGTGATGCGTCTTGGCGACCATCCGAGTCCCCACGGTTTGTTGGTGAGTCGTCGAATGGCCTCCGACAAGGCCTCCATGTTGGCCAAAGGCTCGCCCATCCCCATAAAGACGAGGTTGGTAATCCGTTCACCGGAGTCGAGGCGATCTTGGGTGGTCAGCACCTGCTCCATGATTTCATGTGCCTTCAAGTTACGTTTCAATCCCATCGTGCCGGTGAGACAGAATCCACAATCCAGCGTACAGCCGACCTGCGTCGACACACAGAGGGTGAGGCGGTCTTCATCGGGAATCAGCACCGTTTCGATGGTGAGTCCATCGTTGAGGGTGAGTATCAGTTTTCTCGTGTGATCACTTGAACGGAACACCGTGCAATCTACGGTACGTGGAATCGTTGCCAGTGAAGCCAACGCTGTTCGCTCCGCTTGGCTGAGGTCCGTCATCTGGTTGATGTCTTTGGCTCGACGTTGATAGAGCCACCGTAGGATTTGACCGGTTCGGTAGCGAGGCCATCCGAATTGCTGCACGAGCCGACCCATCCCTACTTCATCAAGGGACAGGAGGTTCGTGAGAGATGTGGATGATGGGGGAGTGTCTTTCTGATACCGCATGAGGGCAGCCTACCATGGCATCAAAAACTGGAACAAGGGACAGGGCTCGTGCGGCTCTGCTGGCAACAGTGGGGGGACACTGCTATATATGGTATAGATCAATTGGGAGATGATGGGTGCACGGCTATCTATATCGACAGGTCCTACGAAATCTGCTCTTCGCGACATGTATTGGCGTCTGCGCGTTTACTCTGTTCTCCGACCAATCGTCCGCCGATTCCCCCCCTCCGTCGATATCAAGTGACAGCGACGCATGTGAGAAGGCCGAAGAATGCTTTCAGGCTGCCGCACTGCCGAAGGAACGGCTCGGCACGGCCCTTAATAAAGAGCAGGTCCTGTCGCTCAAGCTGAGTCGGCTACAACGGCTGATGGAGCGATTCCCTGCCACACTCTGGGCCAAGCGTGCAGGGTTACTGTCCGGCGTATTGCTGCTCGAACGAAACCCTGCTGTGGCCATTCAATTTCTCCGCACATCACAGCGAGACTTTCCGGTCCTGGATGACTATATACGACTATGGACAGGGGAGGCGTTGTTGAACCTCGGAGACGCCAAACAGGCGGCGGACATGTTCGAAAGCATTCCGCAGGCAGTGCCCGACTCGTATCTGTTGGCCAAGGCCGCGTATCGAGCAGGGGAAGCATGGTATCAAGCGTCGAGTTGTCCAGAAGCAACAGCCTGGTTTGCAAAGGCGGTGGAGTTGGATGATAAGGAGCCAGGGACTCCCCAGGCGTTTCTTCGGCGGGCCGCCTGCCAATTACGAGACAACAACATACCGAAAGGTCGCGAGACACTGAATCAGCTCTGGGTCCGATTTGCCTATAGTCCGGAAGCGAAGGAGGCGGAAGCGCTATTGGTGTCAAATCTTGGTGGCGAACCTTGGGTGGTTCAGTCAAGCGATCGGCTTGCCCGGGCTCAGGTATTTCTTGGTCAATCCTTCCACACCGAGGCAATCGAGGAATTCAAGAAATTTCTTGCGGCTGATCCAAAGTCGCCTAGACGCGCCGAGGTCAAGCTGAAAATTGGTATCGCGCAGGTCCGTCTGAAACTGTATGACCAAGCCCGAGAGACGTTCTATGCGCTGGTAAAAGACGGAGGGGTGGGGTCCCTGGAAGCATCGGTCTGGCTCGCCCGTGTCTATCTCCGACAGGGGCAGGGGGACAAGTTGTTAGATCTTGCCCGTACGCTGCCGACATCGTCGCTTTCCGCGGAGCAGAAGGGCCAGATCACCTTGTTTGCTGGGATGTGGTTGGAAGATCAGGGCCGCTTTGACGATGCGATTGTGCGGTACAAACAGGTGGCAAAGGTTGGAGAGCCGGCGTCTCAGCGAGCCGAGGCACGGTGGCGTGTGGGCTGGGTGTATTATCGTACGGCGCGCTATCGTGAAGCGGGTGACGAACTGCGCCTGCTCGCCGATCAGCACGACGGCGATTTTGAACCGCAGGCACTGTATTGGATGGCACGTGCGGCCGAATTGACCCAGCAGCCTCACGCTCGCGACGTGTATGTACAGCTCTGCCAACGATATGTCTATACCTACTATTGCCAGCTGGCACGCGAACGAGTCGATCTTCCCTTGTCGGAGTCCGTCGTGACAGACCCAATCTCGGCGACGGTCCCTGCGAACGGTGGCACAATGACGAGCGGCACGGCCACAGGCCCGGTGTCGAGCCGGGTGGAAGTCGAGCAGCAGTCGGCCTACCGTCGAGCTATTGAACTCAAGACGCTGGGGCTGGATTCGGATGCCGCGCGAGAGTTGGCGGGGTTGACCGATCGTTACAGCCGAGACCCAGACGTTCTCATGGCGGTTGCGACGATGTTGAACGAGGTGGGGGCCTACCACCACGCGCTCAGACTTGCGAGGGCCAAGTTCCGTGATAAATTGGAGCGGACCGGTGGCATCGTCGATCCGTCGTTGTGGAAGGTGGCCTATCCGACCGGTCTCCTTCCTACGATCAAGGGGCAGGGTGCGAACGGTGTCGACCCCTATCTGGTGGCGGCGATCATTCGAGAAGAGAGTCAGTATGATTGGCGCGCGGTGTCGCGGGTCGGTGCGATCGGCCTGATGCAAGTCATGCCGGGAACCGCGAATACTATCGCGCAGCGGCTTGGGCTGTCCGCGGTCGGAAGGGATGACCTCTTCGATCAAGAGACCAATATTCGGATTGGTGTTCATTATGTCGAACAGTTACTCGAACAATTTTCCGGAAATGTCATGCATACAATCGCCTCATACAATGCAGGGCCGATAGTGGTCGGAAGCTGGATTGCACTGTATCGCGGCCGAAGTCAGGATGAGTTTGTCGAATTGATCCCCTATCAGGAGACGCGCCAGTACGTGAAACGCGTATTGCGAAGCTACCGAGAATATAGACGGCTAGACAAAACTTCCTGATGGCTATTTCTTGACAAGGGCTAGACAAGTTTCTATAGTGCGCCACAACCTGTGGGGGGTTCTTAAGGAGGGTAGTGAGAGAATGGCGCTCGATCGACTGGACGCGCTCGAAACGCGTATTAGAGATTTGGTGAAGCTTGTGCAAGAGCTGAAGAAAAAGAATGCAGCGGTTGAAGAAGAGTTAAAGGTCGTTCGACAACGACTTGCGGAGAAGGATGATTCGAATCGGCGATGGGAGCAGGAGCGTGTCGATATCAAGTCTCGTATAGAAAAAGTCCTCGGTGACATTGAGCTGTTGGAGTGCTTTGAAGAACGCAAGGAGGTGGCCCTTGACTAAGACGATTGACGTGGAGATCTATGGCCAACGATACGCGATTCGCGGTGAGGCGGACGAGGCCGATATCCGGCGCCTCGCGAGCTTTGTAGATGGCCAGATGCGCCATCTCGCGGAAGGGATGAATACGACAACTCCCTCCAAGCTCGCCGTGCTGACTGCCCTCAATTTGGCCCATCAATTGTTTGATCTCGAACGGAAGCGTGCTCAAGGTGAGGCGGACGTCGAGCGGCGGATGAAGTCGCTCATGGAATCGATTGAGGAACAGGTGCCGATCTCGCTCTTTCGCTAGATAAACCTTGCAAAGGGCGTTTCCCTTTGTTATCGTGAATCGTGTGGGTGAGGACGTAGTGGATTCTACCATAGGGATTAGGTTAGGTAACGCTCGAACCGGTTCAGTGATCCGGGGATACGATATAGTCACCACGGAATGGATGTAGGTCTTTGATGCTGGCGAAATTGAGGCAGTCAGAATGTGCACAAGGGTTCGTCCACCTCATGTATGACTTCTTGGAGATGTTGGGCAAGGTCATGGAGTTCATGCTGCCGCCAGGGAGTGCGGTCTGCGGAAATGGCCAGCAGCTGTTTCCGGTTCGTGCGCGGAGTCCTCTCATGCGAATGGGCGCGCACCGACGCAGATGGACCTCGCGGGATCTGTCCCGCGCAGGATGTGCACGCTATCTCAATCCAGCAAGGTATTCATTCCCGTGGAGTCCGTTCTCGGAGTAATCTGTAGACCGCGTTTCTGGCTGTCCTCTCCTAATTCTCTCATCTTTCCACTGCGCTCCCTTCTCATATAGGACCGTTGACTAACCGTGTATTAAGACGGGGCTGAGAAGCCGGATTCTTCTCGTCTCGCGGCTGTAAGGGGGTGAGTCCAATTTCGACCTCAATTATTGCGTATATATTGGCAGGACTTGTTGGAGCATTGCTCGGAATCGGGCTCTTTGAGGTGATTCGTCGCGCGTCGGGCAGTGCGAAGAAGGCGCAGGAAGTGGAGCAGGCACGCCAGGCTGTACAGAACGCCCAGCGTGAGGCCGACAATATCGTCAAAGAAGCCAAGCTGGAAGCGAAAGACCTTGTGCTGCAGTCGAAGGCCGAGATTGAAAGGGAGCAGAAGGCCAAAATGGCCGAGCTCGCTGTTGCAGAAAAGCGTGTGGTTCAGCGGGATGAGGCTCTCGATAAACGGATGAGCGCGGCAGACAAGCGGGATGCTGAGGTTCAGAAGCGAGATCTGGAACTGGCGAAGCGGGAGGAGAAGTTGACGGTGAAGGAGGCGGCCTGTACTCGAGTGGAGAAGGAGCATCGTGAGGCGTTGGAACGCGTTGCGGGGATGACGGCTGACGAGGCGAAAAAGCAACTTATTCAAGAAATGGAAAGTCAGGCACGGCTTGAAGCCGTTGGACATGCCAAGCGGACGTTAGAAGAGGCGCGGGAGAATGCAGAACGGGAAGCGCGCGAGATCATTACCAGCTCGATTCAACGGGTGGTGCGTGATTACGTCTCCGAATCCACGATTTCTGTCGTGCCGATTCCGAATGATGCGATGAAGGGACGGATCATTGGACGTGAAGGGCGCAACATCCGGGCGATCGAAGCCGCAACCGGGATCGACCTGATTATCGATGAGACGCCTGAAGCCGTCATCGTATCGGGTTTCGATCCGCTCCGTCGAGAAATTGCCAAGGTCTCGCTTGAACGGTTGATGCATGACGGGCGCATCCATCCAACGCGAATCGAGGAAATCGTCGAGAAAGTCAAAGTCGATATCGATAAGCTCATGTATGACGAGGCCGAGAAAATCATCTTTGAGTTGGGACTCTCGGATTTTCACCCGGAGTTGATCAAGGTGCTCGGTCGGCTCAAGTACCGGACGAGCTATGGACAAAATAATCTTTATCATTCGCGTGAAGCCGCCTACATTTGCGGCATCATGGCTTCGGAGCTTGGTCTCGATGTGAAGTTGGCGAGGAGAGGGGCCCTGTTGCACGACATCGGGAAAGCCGTCAGTCACGAAGAGGAAGGCCCGCATGCCATGCTGGGTGCTGAGATTGCCAAGAAGTACGGCGAAAGTGAGAAAATTGTGAATGCCATTGCGGGGCATCACGAACAGGTGGAACCGATCTGTCCCGAATCGGTGTTGGTTGCAGCGGCAGAAGCCCTGTCGGCGGCGAGGCCCGGGGCTAGGCGGGAAGCCTTGGAGACCTATGTGAAGCGGCTGGAAAAACTGGAGTCGCTTGCCACGACCATCAAAGGGGTACAGAAGGCCTATGCCATCCAAGCCGGACGAGAAATTCGGGTCATTGTTCGACAGGAAGACATTACCGATGCCGAGTCGTTTCAACTGTCTCGGGATCTGGCGAAGAAGATTGAGCAGGAACTCACCTATCCCGGTACGATCAGAGTAACCGTGATTCGCGAGAGTCGGTATGTGGAGTATGCAAAGTGAAGGTGCTCTTTATCGGCGATATCTTTGGAGAGCCTGGGCGTCGAGCATTGGCCAGGGCTGTTCCCAGGCTGGTGGGTCAGCGGCAAATCGACATCGTGATCGGAAATGGGGAGAACGCGGCCGGCGGGTTTGGCATCACGCCGGAGTTGGCGGAAGAATTGTTCGACCTTGGGCTCGCCGTGATTACCACCGGAAATCATGCGTGGGACAAAAGGGAAATTCTCGACTACTTCCCGCGAGAACCGCGTCTGCTTCGTCCGGCTAACTATCCGGATGGTGTACCGGGTCATGGGAGTGTGGTGGTCGAGTCAGCCGGCGGAGAGAAGCTCGGCGTTCTCCAACTGATGGGGCGGGCGTACATGCCGACGTTGGACTGTCCGTTCCAGGTAGCCAAAAAGGAACTGGCAGCGCTAAAGAAGCGAGCAACTGCCGTAATTGTTGACATGCACGCGGAGGCAACATCCGAGAAAATGGCGATGGGGCACTATCTGGACGGAGAGGTCGTTGCCGTAGTCGGCACCCATACGCATGTGCAAACGGCCGATGATCAAATTCTCCCGAAGGGAACCGCCTATCTGACGGATATCGGGATGACCGGTCCGCTCCATTCCGTGATCGGTGTGAGGAAAGAGTTGGCGATTGAAAAGTTCCTGACCGGGATGCCACGGCGTTTTGAGGTGGCCTCGGGGCCTTCCGTCTTTTGCGCGGTGCTGCTTGAACTTGATGCGCACCTTGGGAAGGCGCTGTCGATCGAACGAATTCGTATCATTGATTAAAGGAGATCCACCACGAGCTTTTCCGGTTTCCCCGCTTCCCCCTTTCAGGTTGATCTTCCGAAACGGATTTTAACGGTTTCGGAGTTGACGGGACTGCTTCGCACCTCAATCGAAGAGCAATTCTCAGACGTCTGGTTGGAGGGAGAGCTCTCCAACCTTCGTGCCCCAGGATCGGGACACGTCTATTGCACGCTCAAGGACAAGACAAGCCAAATTCGCGCGGTCATGTTCCGATCCAGCGCGGTGCGGCTGCGTTTTTCCTTGCAGGAAGGGCTTCACGTCATCGTGCGGGGCCGGCTCACGGTCTACGAACCACGAGGAGAATATCAGATCGTACTCGACAGGGTGGAGCCGAAGGGAATCGGCGCCTTGCAGTTGGCATTTGAACAATTAAAAGAACGACTGGCGGCGGAGGGGCTGTTCGATCAAGAAAGAAAACAGTCGCTTCCGGCATTTCCTCGCAGGGTGGGTGTCGTCACATCGCTGACCGGCGCAGCCATTCGGGATATCCTCACTGTCCTGAGGCGACGCTGGCCCCCGCTCCATATTCTTATCACTCCGGTTCAAGTTCAGGGGGAGAGTGCCGGACGTCAAATCGCCGAGGCGCTGACTGCCTTGAATGAACTGGATTCCGTGGATGTCATCATTGTGGGGCGAGGCGGAGGATCGTCGGAAGATCTCTGGAGTTTCAACGAGGAGATCGTGGTGCGTGCCATTGCGGCCTCCCATATCCCTGTGGTCTCGGCTGTCGGTCATGAAGTCGATGTGACGCTTGCCGATTTCGTCGCCGATTTCAGAGCGCCAACGCCGTCGGCGGCAGCGGAGACTGTGGTTCCGGTATTGGCTGAGATCGTGGAACGAGTGCGAGAGTTACAGATTCGTGTAGGACAGGTGATGCTCCGGCATTGTGCCTCCGAGCGGCAGCGGCTCGAGGCGGGCATTAGAGGGGTGACGGATATACGCTTCCGTCTTCAGGAAGCGTCGCAACGGACAGATGATATGGTGGATCGATTGCGCGAAATGGTTCGGCAACTGCTCGTGTCCGGGCGTAAACGGGTTCACGAGGTGCAGCGCGATCTATCCGGTCTCAATCCTATTCTCGCGATTAAGCAAGGTCTGGTGACAATCCCGCAATTCTCGAAGCGGCTTGAAGGGTATATGGGTGTGCTATTGGCGCAGCATCGTCACCGGACCCATGCAATGCTGGCGCAACTCAATACCCTGAGTCCATTGGCGGTACTTGGGCGTGGCTACAGTATTCTTCGCACTGTCCCGTCTGGTCAGATTCTGCGTCGAGCACATGATGTAGAGGTTGGACAGGAGGTGGAAGCTCGATTAGCAAGCGGGCAATTGCGTTGCCTGGTTACGCGTATATTTGACGATTCATCAGTTTGAAATCATGGTGTCGTCGAGTATAATGTGGGCGCGACACTTTAATAACGAGGCGTGCTGTGGCAGCAGTAAAATTTGAACAGGCAATGGCGCGGTTGGAAGTCATTGTTGGTGAGCTCGAGAAAAACGATCTTCCTCTGGACGAATCGCTCAAGATCTTCGAAGAGGGTATTCGCCTTTCAAAAAATTGCCTCAAGATCCTCGAAGAAGCCGAACATAAAGTAGAAGTACTCGTTCAAGATAAGAACGGCAAAAAACGAATCCACGCCTACACGCCAGATGAAGAAGCCGATGAGCCGCCCTCCTAGCTTTCCTGGTCCTGGTTCTTGTGTCTGCCTGCGTTCTTAAGCGTTGCTTCCCTAATCTCTATGGCCTCCACCCCGCGTGCTCACAAAGAACGGCTGGACCGTGTGCTGATGGTCCAGGGCTTAATATCAAGCAGGGAGGCTGCAGCGAGAGTGGTGTTGGCGGGAGGAGTATCGGTTGATGGGATCATGGTGGATAAGCCCGCGAAGTTGGTGCCGCTGGATGCGCGGATTGAGGTTGTGCAACCTGCGTTGTTCGTCAGTCGATCAGGTGACAAATTGGCTGCGGCGCTTGATGCCTTTCATTTTGATCCACGTGGGCTGATTGGTCTGGATGTCGGATGCTCGACCGGCGGGTTCACCGACTGTCTGTTGCAGCGAGGAGCCACCCACATCTATGCTGTCGACGTTGGGTATGGACAATTTGATTGGAGACTCCGGCAAGATTCTCGTGTTGTCTTGCTCGAACGGACTAACATTCGGTATGTTGACCGTGCAGCGGTTCCTGATCCGATCGATCTGGCGGTGATCGACGTGTCCTTTATTTCCCTGACATTGGTATTACCCGCGGTCGTTCGCCTACTCAAAAGGTCCGCAATGGTTGTGGCGTTAGTGAAGCCGCAGTTTGAAGTCGGCAAGGGGCAGGTGGGGCGAGGGGGGATCGTGCGAGATGATGCGCAGCGCGAGTCGGTGACTGAGAAGGTCATCGCATGTGCCGCTGGTTTGGGGCTTCAGTTGAAAGGAGTGCTCGATTCTCCCGTGATAGGGCGAAAAGGGAATCGAGAGATTCTTGTTGGTTTTGCACGCGAGATCACAAGCTGATCGGGTAGACGGTGGACAGATGATGGCACGAACTCAAAGGCGATGGGGGCATGCATGAAGGTACTCGTGACTGGAGGTGCCGGTTTTATCGGGTCGCATGTGGTTGATCGCCTTATTCAGGAAGGGCACGAGGTTGTTGTCGTGGACAATCTGTCCACAGGAAAACGGAGAAATCTAAATCGTGCCGCTCGTTTCTGCAAGCTGGACATTCAAAGTTGGAGACTTGAACGGGTGTTTCGCAACGAACGGCCGAATATTGTCATGCATCTTGCTGCACAGATGGACGTCCGAAAATCTGTAGAAGATCCAATATTTGATGCCCAGGTGAATGTCCTTGGGATGTTGAACGTGTTGCAGCAAGCGGTGAGGCACGGTGTGCGGAAGGTGGTGTTCTCATCTTCCGGTGGGGCCATTTACGGTGAGCAGGAGATCTATCCTGCTCCCGAGTCCCATGTCATGAGGCCTCTGTCGCCTTACGGCATCAGCAAGCTGTGCGGGGAGCAGTATCTATCCTACTATCAGCGAGTAAGCGGACTTCAAGTGGTGAACCTGCGTTATGCCAATGTCTACGGTCCACGTCAGGATCCTGACGGAGAGGCCGGCGTAGTTGCGATCTTTATCCAAAAACTGCTGAATAACGAGCAAGCGATCGTCAATGGGAACGGGCGGCAAACGCGGGACTTCATCTATGTCGATGATGTCGTTGAGGCAAATCTTGCGGTGATGGGTCAGGAAACTCAAGGGACCTATAATGTTGGAACGGGCGAAGAAACCTCAATCAATGATTTGCTCAGGATCTTAATCAGCCACACAAATTCGACGTGCAAGGAAGTTCACGGGCCAGTCAAGACTGGTGAACAGGTACGGAGCGTGATCGATTCCGGAAAGCTCCGTCAAGAGTTGTCCTGGGAACCAAAAACCGAACTGAGTGATGGGCTCAAGCGTACCGTTGACTATTTCCGCGAGCGCATGAACTAGAATCAACTGTACGGTTCAGGCAGAAAGGGGTGTGCGTGTGTTAGTGGCCTTGGTGGGGTTGGATTAGTATCGAGGGACAGTTCCATCCACCTGGGTTGACCAGGCGTCGATTCCCCCCACCAAGTTCTTGACATTCGTGAATCCTTGTTGGATCAGGAAATTCGTCGCATCGGCGCTTCTCATGCCCATGTGGCAGATGGCAATGATCTCCGAATCGCGCTTCAATTGATTGAGCGATTGCGGGAGTGTTCCGAGTGGAATGAGGATTGAGCCGTCCAGTTTCGCGAGGGAATATTCCCATTCCTCTCTCACATCGACCAATACTAATTTCTCGCCTTTATCAAGGCGTACTTTCAGTTCTTTCGGAGAAATGGCAAAGCCCATTGAGTGACCTCCTTACCTGAGATGATCATACTAAGTGAGGTATGAAAAGCTTGTCAATGAGTTGACGACTCGCTCGGTGTGACATTTTCTAAAAAATAGAAAGCAGGGAACTGATAAGATCATCATCCTACTCATGAGAGCAGACATGACAGAAATTGTACATTTTTGTCAACATATTGAATTTTGTGTGACTATGAGAACTCAATTTAGATCTGAAAATAGGCTCACAAGAAATAGATATAGAAGCGTAAGATCTTAAGTCATTGATAAATAATGAAAGTAATGTACTCGTATACGTAGTAGGCCCAGAAATTGCTTGATAATGCTATCAATAGAGGATTATAGGGGTTGCTGGAGAGTAGAAAGGCTGTCCAAGTATGGTCGCACCCCCTATTAAGAAGTCAGCAGGGGAGGTTCTTGTTGTCTTGGTTACGGTGGCAAACCAGGAAGAAGCGGTAAGGATTGGCGAAGGAGTCGTCAAGGCAAAGTTGGCTGCCTGTGCGAATGTCGTCCCTGGGATTCAGTCTATATATAGGTGGAAAGGAAAAGTCGTCAAATCACAGGAGTTTCTGGTGATATTGAAGTCCACCAAAGCTCGGTATTCTGAACTGGAAAAAGCGATCAAGGCGATGCATACATATGAAACTCCTGAAATTATTGTGTTGCCGGTTAAGGAAGGCTTAGATCAATACCTTCAGTGGGTGCGGACTGAGACCTGCAGCTAATTGCTATTGTGGGCGAAGGGTTTTCTTGCGTCACCAAAATGAGGGGTTGACCGAAGGGATCTGGATCGGTAGACTCGCGGAGGGTATGCGTAGAAAGCGGAGGAGCCCATCCGGCAAGGGGTGAATGGTTATGGGACAAGTGAGCGGCACGGAAAATAGTGATACCTATACAGTTGTAATCTTTCGTGGTTCGTCAGCCAAGCCACTTCGGTTTAGCTTCCCTCGCAAGCTAGTCAGTAAGCTTTTGATTGTCGGAGCCATTTTTGTCCTAGCCGATATTCTTGTGCTTGGGCACTATGTGATTAGAACCGGCGAAGTTTGGGAACTCTCATCGTTCCGTGCAGAAGCCATGAGTGCACGGGAGCAGACTGGAGCGTTTTCCAGCTCAATCGACGATCTAAAGAAGCGATTAACGAGCATGAAGGAAGTCAATCAGCGACTTCGTGTCATGTTGGGAATCGATCCTCAGAAAACAGGGGATACAACGAATGGTCGAGGTGGTGTGGATGCCCCCATTCCTGACGGCCATTCTCTCCCTGCCTCTGAGGAGATCCCCATGAGTGACGCTCAGGCTCAGCTTTCCCGTTCAGCGGAAACCAGCCAGAGCGTGTTGCCTGGCGAAACAAGCCAGTCTGCAGGTTCGAGCGATCTCACTGAACAGGGGAAGATTGCCTCAATCAAGGATGGCATAGATTGGTTGTCGAAAGAAGCTGCGATCCAGGAACAATCGCTTCAAGAATTGTCCTTGGCTGCCGAACAGAAATCTTCTCGATGGGCTGCAACCCCCTCCATTTGGCCGGTGAAGGGGTGGATAACCTCTGGGTTTGGGCCAAGGGTTTCTCCATTCACTGAAAAGCCCGCTTGGCATGACGGGTTGGATATTGGAGCTGCTGCGAATGCGCCAGTTCAGGCTCCGGCTCAAGGACGTGTCACAGCAGTCGGGTCCGATCCCAAGCTGGGGATTCTTGTGAAGATAGACCATGGATTCGGTATCGAAACACTCTATGGCCACCTTGCTAAGTCATTGGTCAAAGAGGGGCAGCGCGTGAAGCGCGGAGATGTTGTTGCCCTAGTCGGTAGCACAGGGTTAGCGACGGGACCTCATTTGCACTACATGGTGAAGGTTCATGGGCAGGCACTGGATCCGATAAAGTACATCCTCGAATAGCTCGTTAAACTTTCCATTTCGCTCATCGGCCTTGTTTTCAACTGACTCGGTTCATCACGAGGCCACCTTCACTGAACTCACCCCTCCTACCAACCG